>Ga0187893_10010237_pt1 | contig 14076 bp, 11 predicted proteins | sample MA1701074metaG_FD_139574 | JGI IMG/M metagenome (GOLD analysis project Ga0187893, IMG submission 139574) | White microbial mat communities from a basaltic lava cave in the Kipuka Kanohina Cave System on the Island of Hawaii, USA - MA170107-4 metaG ...
AATGGTGGCTGAAGCTTCCACAATGGCATAGTCACCATCCAGCCTGATACTGACATTGCAATCATCCAATCCCAGCGGATGACACATGGGTATGAGCTCTGCAGTCCGTTTCGCTCCCTGGATCCCCGCAAGTATGGCCGTTTGAAAAACGGGGCCCTTTGCAGAAGTAAGTTTTTCCTTTCGCAGCCGGGCGGACACCTTGCGACCGAGCCAGACTTTTGCCTCCGCCTTTGCCGTTCGTGCAGTAACCTTCTTTGAGGAAACATTGACAATGCGTGGCCAGCCCTCAGCATCCACGTGGCTTACCTTCTTCATTTCTTTCTATCTTGAATCAAAAATAATCTATTTCATGGTCAGCGTTGACGAGGCCAGCCGGCTTATTCAAGAGCATTTGTTCCGCCCCGGAATTGAAAAGGTTAAGATCGATGAAGCCGAAGCCCGGGTCTTGGCCGAAAGTGTGAAGGCAGACCGCGACTTTCCGCCATTCGATCGTGTGGCAATGGACGGAATTGCAATCAACTTCCAGGCGGTGGAAGAAGGCTGGGAAGGGTTCAGGGTGGAAGGCCTGCAACAAGCCGGTCAATCGCGACTCACATTAAAGGACGACAAGAACTGCATCGAAGTGATGACCGGGGCCATGCTGCCTATCGGCACTGACACAGTTGTCCGGTACGAGGATGTTACGGTCGTGAATGATATGGCCAAACTCAAGGTAAAGCCCACAGCCCGCGGGGTCAACGTTCATCACCGGGCGCAGGATGCAAAGCGAGGAGACGTTATACTCCTTCCTGGCACGGTGCTTTCTCCTGGCGAGACCGCCTTGCTTGCCTCTGTTGGCTGGTTGGAGTGCACCGTGTATGGCTATCCCCGGACCGCAATTGTCTCCACCGGCAACGAATTGGTGGACATCCATGACCGCCCGCTTCCCCACCAGATCCGTCGTTCAAACATTTACGCACTAAAGTCGGCACTGCATACCCTTGGGTGCGTTGCCGATCTCCATCATTTACCCGACGACCAAAACAAAATGGAACGAGACCTTGAAAAGTTCCTTCGCAAATACGACGTCATCGTACTCAGCGGCGGCGTTTCGAAAGGCAAATTTGACTTCGTTCCAGCAGCGCTCAAAGCGCTTGGTGTGAAGACTGTTTTTCACCAGGTGAGCCAGAAGCCCGGCAAACCCATGTTCTTCGGCACCACCGAAAAGCAGCTTATTTTCGGCCTTCCCGGCAATCCGGTTTCATCTTTTGTTTGCTTTTACCGGTACATTCGTCCGTGGCTGTTGAAAAATATGGGCATTGTCCCGGATCCGGAATTCGGAGTCCTGGCAGCCCCGATTGATCTGAAGAATCCAGACCTGGCGCACTTCCTGCAAGTAAAACTCAAGAATGAAAACGGCCGGCGGATGGCATATCCCGTTCCTGGTGGCGGCTCAGGTGATTTCGCCAATCTCCGTGAAGTCGACGCATTTCTGGAGATACCCCAGGGACACGGGCCGTGCAGCGCTGAACAGGTCTTCCCTCTCATCCCCTTCCGGACTATGATTTGAATGAACTGGTGATTACATGATTAGCGCGCAGTCCTTACCTTTACCCCCCACGAAACCCTTAAAATCCGCGTAATCAGCGTAATACTATAATCCACGTCCCGTGTTTGAAAGTTTAAATCAGAAGATTGACAAAGCCATCCAGACCCTGAAAGGCAAGGGGCGGATCACTGAAATCAACGTTGCCGGAACCATCAAGGAGATCAGGAAAGCGCTTATAGACGCGGACGTCAACTACAAGGTTGCCAAGGAGGTCACCGACGAAATCAAGGCGAAAGCCATGGGCCAAAACGTGCTGACGTCCATCTCGCCCGGACAGCTGCTGACAAAGATCACAAGCGACGAGCTCACGCGCCTGATGGGCGGCGAAAGTGAAGACATCCGTATCGAGGGTAATCCCGCCGTTGTCCTGATCGCAGGACTTCAAGGCTCAGGAAAAACAACATTCTCCGGAAAACTGGCAGGCTATCTCAAACGCCAGGGTCGCTCTGTGCTGTTGGTTGCCTGTGACGTTTACAGGCCTGCCGCCATTGACCAATTAAAGGTTCTTGGGACGCAAACAGAAGTCGAAGTATACTCCCAAGCTGATTCGAAAGAACCTTTGAGCATCGCCAAGGCTGCCCTGGGGCACGCACGCAAAAACAACCATAGGATCGTGATCGTCGACACTGCCGGGCGGCTGGCTGTGGATGAAGAAATGATGCAGGAGATTTCTGCATTGAAGGAGGAACTAAAGCCCTCGGAAACGCTATTCGTGGTCGATGCCATGACCGGCCAGGATGCGGTCAACACTGCAAAGACCTTTAACGAACGGCTGAATTTTGACGGTGTAGTACTTACAAAGCTGGATGGTGACACGCGGGGCGGCGCGGCCTTATCCATTCGTAGAGTCACCGAGAAACCTATTAAGTTCATCAGTTCCGGAGAGAAATTGGACGCTCTTGATCGATTCTATCCCGATCGTATGGCCGGACGAATACTCGGTATGGGTGATGTGGTGGGCCTGGTTGAAAAGGCACAAGAGACGTTTGATCAGGAAGAGGCGGCCCGCTTGCAAAAGAAGATCCGTAAAAACCAATTCGACCTGAACGACTTCCTTAACCAGCTTGCCCAGATCAGGAAAATGGGTAACATGAAAGACCTGTTGAGTATGATCCCCGGCGCTGGCAAAGCCATGAAAGATATGCCGGTGGATGACAATGCCTTCAAACCCATGGAAGCCATGATCAGGTCGATGACCATGGAGGAAAGGGAGAATCCGGAAATTATCAACAGCCGTCGTAAAGAGCGCATCGCACGTGGCAGCGGAACCACGGTGCCTCAGGTCAACCAATTGCTAAAGCAGTTTGCTGAGCTGCGCTGGATGATGAAAACGATGAACAAGATGGGAGGCGGCAAGCGTGCGCTTTCGGCCCTCAACCCGTTTGGGAGGTAAGGTAAAGGCTAAAAGCTAAAGGCCAAATGCGAAATGGTAAAATGCAGAAGCCTTGCCGCATGGTTCGGCCACTAAACTGTACAACCTGGTCGTCAAGAGACCAAACCCTTGGGGGGTTTGTCTCGTTAGGTAAGCATCAAACTAAACTTTTAAGTCTATGAAAAAGATTCCGTTTCCAGTGTTCCTCCTTGTCCTGACTGCTTCTTTTGCCGTCGGTCAGGAGAAGCCGAAGAGTCCGCCGGTAAAAGTTGAAGGCAGCGTTGACGGCATTATGATCAAAATTGACTATTGCGCTCCTTCCGCAAGGGGGAGGAAGATGCTTGGCGGTAATGAGCCGTATGGAAAGGTTTGGCGTACGGGAGCCAACAATGCTACGGTTTTCGAAATCGATAAGCCCATCCAGGTCGAGGGCCAGGCGCTTGCGGCAGGCAAGTATGAGCTTTTTACCATCCCTGGTGAAACCGACTGGACTATCATATTCCAGAAACACATAGGACAGTGGGGCGCCTTCAAGTATGATGCCGCAAACGACGTACTTCGGGTCAATGTAAAAGCTGGCAAGACTCCCGCATTCGTTGAGACTTTTGCCATCAACGTAGAAAAGGGCCATGTTACCCTGAAGTGGGAGAATACTTTGGTCGCATTCAACGTTAAGAAAGGCTGATTGGGAGAAGTTTGAAGCTGAAATCCGGGAGGAGGGAGTAGTGTCTAGCTATAAGCTCATAGCTCTATAGTGTATTGAAGTAGTCAATCATGAGCAATAGGCCGCGCTCACTCGAGAGGTCGAGTTTGTTTGTCCTCTGAAATTTGGCCATTGCCTCTTTTTTTTCCGCCCAAAGCTTTGCGACCTCTTTTTTGCTTAGCGTGCGAAGGTCGACTCCCGGCCCGTATAGAACTGCACGCTTTTTTGCAATCTGATAATTAGGGTTGCCGGAGCCAATTGCCATGTTGTAGTTTGGCTTCAGCAGGGTTGCTGTAGTCAAGGCATAAACATCGATTTTGCCCCAGCAAAGTACCTCGAGAAAACCGCGAATGGGTACTTCATCTCGCTTAAAGTCTTTCCCATTCACGTACTTGTGCGGGATCTGCGTTAAGGAATCCTTGTACTCGAAAGAAAGCACAAGGCTGCCGTCCAGTGATTTAATGCTGCCAGTGGCGAACAGTACATCTATGCCGTAGCTCAGCACGTCGTATTTCAATCCAGGAAGTTCGAAGGTCTTGCTGTCACGGTACAGGGTAATGCTTCCGGGACTCCACCTGGGCCACAGGTACGGGTCACCCTCCACCTCGGGACCGTTGAGATAACTACCGCTCCTGTATGGGCGGGATTCACGTTCCAAATCACCCAGTATCCGCATGGTCCGCAGTTCCTCATTGCTGACCTGTGCTAACGCAGTATACGGTAATGAAAGAAAAATCAACCAAAAAGCCGCCCTCTTCATGCCCAATAATAAGAAAAGCCCGGCTAATACCGCCGGGCTTTTCCATGAATGATCCTTAGTGATCAGAAAGTGAGGCCCAGAGGCCAGGTCTTTCCAGCACGCGTCAACTCCGATCTTCCGATATCGCCATAGTCATTTGACCAGTCGATGACCAGGGTCGTTCCGTCATTGGAGAAGATATCGAACGTGTAAATAAGGCCATACTGATCGCTCCCGGAGAGCGAGAGTATGCTGCACGCATCGTTCAGCGTAACGCCGGAGGCAGGATTGTCATTCCATGCGCAGTCATACTGACCGAACGTTGCATCCTCCATGGCATAGGCGCCAGGGCCCAGAACATCCCAGTTCGTGACACCGGTCACAAACGGCTGACAATTGACGATAGGTACAACGGCGGCAAAAACATACGTCTTGTAATCGATCGCACCACCAAGGTCGGAGGGGCATACGACGGCAACAACGTTCTGGAAAGGCGACTTGTATACGCCTCCGCCGGCGGCAATGGCCGTTGTTACGTTGTCACTTGAGAATACGCGCCCGTCAGGGAACTTCATGGCCTGACGGTAAACGAACTGGTCTGATCCTTCCAATTCAGGCTCGACTAGTCCCAACGCAGTCAGTGTCTCAGGAGCTGTGATGTCGATGGTGAGGCGCGGCAGGCCTGTCGTAGCATCAACAACGAACTCCGAAGCCTGGTGCGTCCTGATCAATACTTCTCCCTTGGAATTGTCACCGTTGGCCGACATCGGTGTGCGGTCGACGAACGAAACGAATATTTCCACCGAAGTAAAGAGCTTGCCGCGGTTTGCATCGTTGGCCTCAAGTGTTACCTCATAAGTGGCATTTGGAATATCAAACTTGTCAAACGCAACCGAGATAATGTCCACCTGGGACAAAATGCCGGCATTCGAATTGTTCACCAGATCGAAGTCTATCGGGTAAGTACTTTCATCTGTGCAGGAGAATCCCAGCACCAATGTGAACAATACCGCTATGATTTTATTTCTGTGTTTCATTGTATGCTTCAAATTAGATTAGTTAATAAAATCATCAGGGTTGTTGTCCCAGAAGACCTTGACCTTGTTATTCGCTTTCTGGACGGCCTCGCTGTTCCGCACCACATAAACACCAGGGTAGGTAAAGGACCGGTAAAAGTTACCCGGGTTGGGGATCAGTGAAGGCTGCATCCTCGTCGGTCGGCCGGTGCGGCGATACATGTTGTATGCCTCAACGCCATTACCCCAAAGCGCAAGCCAGTACTCCCTTGAAATAACATCAAGTTGGTTTTCGGCTACCGTCAGGTTCGGTGCGACGGGTGTACCGGCATTATACAGGTTTAGAACTGCGGTTACGTAGTTGTTGATACCAGTAGCCGAAGGAACAAAACCTGCGTTAATTGCTCCCGGTTCGCCACGCGACGCAGCGAAGGTCATTGCGCGATCGATGGAACGACGCACGGCCTGATCAAGCAAAACGCCTGCAGCGACTGAAGATCCGCCAGTCCTTGTTAATTCATGCTCTGCCCGCATGAATATAACGTAGGAACTCATCATAATCGGAAGTACACCCTTGCCTTTTACGCCTGAGGCCAGACCTTGGGCAGTTACGGGTACTGCATCGTTGGCATCAAAACGGCCTCCGGCAGGATAAACGCCATACGTAGTTTTTTTCAAACCATCCGGAGGTGTTCCTTCAAAATTCAGGTGGTCACGACCCCAGTATCCTTCTGGAAGCTGGCAATATGCCGTCCCGGGAGGATAGTGAGCTGGAGGCAACGCCGTGTACGGAAAGACCGGTATGCTGCAGGTCAATTCGTTCACATCGGTCGTCGGGACGTTCACCTGTCGGTAGAAGTAGTAACGGATACGTGGATCCTTAAAGCCCTTGCCATCGAACAACTCCTTCATGTACGAATTAGACATGTAAGGACTCGTGCTTGTGAGATAGTTATTGTAAAACCACGGGTGGAAGGTGTTCGGGTTGGTTTGGCTGTTGGCAGTGAACTTAAAGCTGAAATCTTCAGCATTTGAACTGATCATGTCATTGTCCATAATCAGCGCATTCATGGCAGCCTCCGATGCTGTTTTTGCAACGAGCCTCTTGTTGAGGTGCAGCTTGAACAGGAGTGAATTCGCTGCCTTTCTCCAGCCGTCCACGCTTCCATTGTAGTACAGGTCATACAACGGTTTTGGCGTTCCGGAAACAACAGCGTTCAGGTGCGCCACAGCGGATTCCAGCATTACCTGCGCAGAATCATACACAGCAGCATCGTCCTGGGCGGGCGGGTTGAAGTTGCTTGTATTGAATGCTTCGGCATAGGGTACATCGCCAAAGAAATCAACAAGGGTCATCAGCACATAGGCCTTCATTACCTTGGTTGTGCCCTGGTAATAAGGGTTGTACTCGATTTCGGCGGTTGCGGAGTTTTCAACGGTCTTGGATAGCAGCAGATTCGCGTTAATCATGACATCTGAATATGCGCTGAGCCAGATTACGTTGAAGTTGTTCTGCGTGTACGAGTTCTCATACGTCGAACCGTATAGGTTCCGCATGCGCAGGTTGTCCTGGCCGAAGTCTGTGACGTTAAGGAAGAAGTTCGCAAAATTCAACTGAATCCCGTTCCAAATGAACTCGTTGCTGGCCTGCTCAGGTGAAAGGAAGCTTGGATCGTTCAAGTTGTTATCTAATCCTTCGTTACAAGCGACAGCTGATAGCAAGCCAATCGAAAAGACCAGCCCGCTGATATATTTAGTTATGCTCTTTTTCATGGTATTCATCATTTAGGGCTTAGAAAGTAATTCTGACCATACCACCAAAGCGACGCGCGCTGGGACCGGTAAACATGTCAAATCCAAGACCGTTACCCACCCCAGTACTCAGCACATCCGTGTCGAAGTTCATCTCACTCGGGAAGTTAACGGCCTTGAACCACAGGTTCTGGCCGGAAACACCAACTTGCACTTTCTTGAATGGAGTCTTCTGCAGAATAGAAGAAGGCAGATCGTAGGTCAGCGTGATATCCCTCAAACGGATCGTTGTACCGTCATAAATCTGGAGTTCACTCGGACCGAAGGCCACGTTGGCAAAATACACGCCGGCCGAAGTAATCTGAATGTCGTTCGGGATGTACTCCGCTTCGCCAGGTCCGGGGAAATTCGGATTCGCCTTCACCCCAGGAAGAGTAAAGGTGCGGTCGTGATCAAAGTCAACAAACTTGGACACGCCGCGTCCGATGAGTGTTGCTGTCGTTGTCGACCAGATGTCGCCACCATGGCGGTATTCCAACTGGACGTTCAGCATAAAGCCCTTATAAGAGAACGTATTGAACAGTGAAGCGTTCCACAGCGGGTTCGGATCGCCGATACGTCCTATCTCATCAGAGTACAGGTAGTTGCCGTCACCACCTACTATGCGCTGGCCCGTAACAGAATCAACTGGTACATAGCTGCCGTAGATCACGTTATACGGTTCACCTGCAACAGCATAATTGCCAAGATCCTGGAAGCCACCGCCCGGAATTTGTACGCGCGTCAGGCCGAAACCCAACTCATCGATCTTGGAACGATAAGCCCACCAATTAAGGATAACATCCCATTGGAAGCCGCTCATCTTGATTGGTGTTCCTCTCAAAGACAACTCCATACCATCAGTTGAGCTCTTGCCGACGTTAATGCGGGTACTGGTGTATCCCGTTGACGGATCAAGCGGGGCGTCCGTGATCAGGTCTGTGGTAGAACGGGTGTACAAGGAGAGGTCGATACCAAGGCGGTTCTTCAGGAAGGCTCCTTCAACTCCAACCTCGATTTCAGAAAACAACTCCGGCCTCAGATTGGGGTTACCAAGCACGTTGTAAAGTGTGTTGGACACCACCTCGCGACCGATATCATTGAGGAAGGACCGCGGGTTGGAAACCAGCACGTTCCGTGTGCCGTAAGGCTGCGGATAGCCGGCCGAAGTACCGTAGTTCAATCTTATCTTGATTTGGTTGATATCGTCGGATTCAAACTGGAATGCCGATGTCGGTATGAAACTCAAGCTGACACTAGGATAAAACTTACCACGGTTTTCAGCTTCAACAGTTGACTTCAGGTCGTACCGTCCTTGCAGACTCAAGTAGGCATAGTCCTTGTAACCAAGTGTAGCAGTACCATAATAACCCGTCAAAACTGATTTCTCTTCGTAGTTAAGGTTATCACCCGTAAAGCTATTCACATTGGAGTGCGTTAGGAAGTTGGAGTGGTTCATGAAGCCAAACACAACCTGCTGTGCACTTTCCATACCTTCCTGGGTGTAGCGGTCGAGGCGGTGCTGCATACCAAGCAGGAGGCCCAGGTTAATATCCTCATTGAGATCCTTGTTGTAGGAAGCAAAGAGGTCATGGTTCCAGATCGTGTTCACACCTGTTGCTGTGCGATACAACCCGTTAATGTTCTGCGGGCCACCCTTATGGATCTGGTACTGCTGATTTTCAGTGTAGGTGTCAAGGCCCACGCGATAAGTAACATTGAGGCCTTCAATAACCTGGTACTCAAATGCAGTACGACCGAAGAAGCGGCTAACATCGTCGGTGGACAATGAGTACTTGGCCGTCCAGCGGGGGTTCTCGATGTCGTTACCGGCGCGATAATACGCGCTTGCGTGCGTGGTAGGCGTTTCAAACGGCATACCCATCAGGTCGATGTTGCGGGGGGTGAAGAACACGTTGGAAAATATCGAGGACCCTGCACCTGCTGTTGAGTTACCTGTTGCAGCGGAGATCGGAGGCGTCTTCTGTGCGGTGGCAGCATAGTTAAAGCTGGTGCTCACATTGAATTTCTCCGTCACTTGGGCATTGAAGCCGATACCGAAGTTGAGTTTGGACAGCGTGTTGTTAGGAATAAAGCCCTCGTCTTCGAGGTAGCTCAGGGAGGCATTGTAACTCAGCGTTTCGGTACCACCGCTCACGTTCAGCGACGTGTTTGCGGAGAACCCTTGCTTGAAGAAATCCTCGACGTTATTGGGATACGCCTGATAAGGAACCTTGGTTCCCAGCAATTCAGGGAATTCGTTTTTGGTCGCATTCGCGTTTGAAAGGGGATGTGGAATTGAATCCGGTGCATTCAAGCCGCCGAACTTCGGACCCCAGTTGCTGAAGAAGAATCCCCAGTTCTGGTCGAATCCGTTTCCGTAGTTGTTTTGCAGCTCCGGCATGGAGGCGATCTCTGTCACGAAGTAAGTCTGGTTTACGTTGACTTCGAAGCGCTCCTTTTTCTTCCGGGCGTTTTTGGTGGTAACGATCAGCACACCGTTCCGACCCTGCTCCCCGTACAGAACGGCGGCACTGAGACCCTTCAACACGTCAATACGCTCGATGTTGTTGGGGTCGATGTCGAGGAATCGGCTGGGTGTAGCCTGGTTTCCAGTCAGGAAGTTACCCTGTGCATTTGTGTTCGAGTTGAACGGAACGCCGTCCACAATCCAGAGGGGCTGTTTGCTGCCCGTAATGGATGTATACCCGCGGATCACAATGTTGGTGCCAGTGCCCGACACACCACCCGTGTTGGTGATGTTCACCCCCGGTATCTTGCCTTGCAGCAGGCGGGCGAGGTCGGCCTCAGGTTTTTGCGCCACAATGTTACCGCCTATGCTCGTGACGGAATAACCTAATGCGCGCTTGTCCTGTTGTATGGCATGAGCGGTGACAACCACTTCATTCAGCGTCTCTATGTCAGCAGACATAGTCGCATCTACTACAGTGCGGTCACCAATCTCTACTTCCTGGGTAGCAAAACCAATGAAAGAAAACTGCAACGTTCCGCCCGTAGACGGCACTGAGAGTTTGAAGTTTCCATCTGCATCAGTAACTGTACCGTTTGATGTGCCTTTAAGTACGACGTTTACCCCTGGTAGTCCGGCTCCGTCATCAGCGGAGGTGACCTTCCCCGAGATCGATCGCTCCTGCGCCATGGCACTCAGCGCAAAAGCAAACGCAAATAATACGAGTAAAACTTTCCTCATGATTATGTGGTTTAGGTTTTAATGGTGATAAAGGTAAAAAATGACCCAGCCACGAAAAAAGTTGTATTGGGTTATTTTTTAATACTTTCTTAACCATAAATATGGCCAGTATCTCAGGAAATACCAATAATATGACCGTTTCCAGCCAGAACTGCCTAATAATCAATAGGTATTACCAGGCATCACCCTTTGAAATCCATAAGCGAGTACCTTCGTAAGACACAATCAATCAATATTGTGCGCAAGCGAAAAAACTTGCCGATGATCGTCCTGGGGCGATCCGACCGCGTCGATCTGCCGGATCTGGGGTTGCAGGACATCCATGCAAAAATCGATACGGGTGCCTACACTAGCAGCCTGCATTGCAGTCGTGCTGGGAATGTGAATGGCGAACTGGAATTCATTCTCCTGGATGAGGAGCACCCTGAATTTACCGGCATGCCCTTCCGCGTCAAACAATTCGAGCAACGTGAAATAAGGAATTCGTTTGGTGAGGCCGAGCTGCGTTATGTGATCAAAACGCGGATCAGGATTCATGGTCGGCTTATCCGCGCTGAATTCTCCCTGAGCAACCGTGGCAACCTTCGCTTTCCTGTGCTGCTTGGCAGGAAGATTCTCCGTCACCGCTTCCTTATTGACGTCACTAAAAAAGATCTATCTTACTTTCAAAAATCAGAAGCGCCTCAGAAAGGCTCTGAGTCATGAACATTGCCATTCTTTCACGCGATTCAAAACTGTACTCTACGCGCCGGCTCAAAAAGTCCGGAGAAGAGCGTGGACATCGCGTCGAGATCATTGATCACATGAAGTGCGTGCTGGTAATCGAGAAGAAAAACCCGATGGTATGGTACAACGGAAGGAAGCTTGATTACTTCGATGCGATCATTCCACGCATCGGCGCTTCCGTAACTTTCTACGGAGCTGCAGTGGTCAGGCAATTCGAAATGATGAAGGTATTTACGGCGGTCGAATCGCAGGCGCTGATCCGCTCACGCGACAAGCTGCGCAGCATGCAAATCCTCTCCCGTGCCGGGCTTGGATTACCGAAGACCATCTTCATGGATTATTCGCGCCACACTGAAGGCGTAGTGGAGGCCGTTGGTGGTGCGCCGGTTGTCATCAAGCTGCTGGAAGGAACACAAGGCCTGGGCGTAGTGCTGGCCGAAAACAAGAAGGCGGCACAATCGGTGATCGAAGCCTTTCACGGTGTGAAGACCCGGATCATCGTGCAGGAATTCATCAAGGAAGCAAAGGGAATCGACCTGCGAGCGTTTGTTGTGAATGGCGAAGTGGTGGGCGCAATGCGCAGAAAGGCGCGAGAAGGAGAATTCCGGTCCAACCTCCACCGCGGCGGCACGGCCGCCGTGGTCAAACTTACACGGCAGGAAAAGCACGCGGCCGTTACTGCTGCCAGGAAATTGGGTCTTGCTGTGGCAGGTGTCGATATGCTTCCATCAAAACGGGGCCCTCTGATTATCGAAGTAAACTCGAGTCCGGGCCTGGAAGGAATTGAGGGTGCCACAAAAGTGGACATTGCAGCAAGGATCATCCAGTTCCTTGAGCAGCACGCCGGAAAAGTGAAAATCCAAAAAGACAAGGTCAACGCTTAAAGGAACGTGAAAGAGGTTGTTATAGCCGGCAAATCCATCCGACCCGGCGAATTCAAGGAAGTCAACATCAACATTGCCCGGCTGCCCTCACGCACGCAGATCGACACACCTATATATGTATACCGCGCTCCAGCCGACGGCCCCACATTGGCGCTGACAGCCGGCATGCATGGCGATGAGATAAATGGCATGGAGATCGTACGGCGAATACTTGACGCCGGGCACAACAAAGTGCTTAGGGGCACCACCATATGCATGCCTATAATTAATGTGTACGGCTTTCTGAACTACTCCCGCGACGTTCCTGATGGTAAAGATGTAAACCGGTCCTTCCCGGGCAGCCGCAGCGGTTCGCTCGCCTCGCGTGTGGCATGGCACATGACCCATGATATTATCCCGTTCATCGACATCGGCGTTGATTTCCACACCGGCGGCGCCATGCGGACCAACTTTCCCCAGGTACGATGTGTGATGCAGGATCCGCGGAATGTGGAGTTGGCAAATGCCTTTCATGCTCCATTCACCATTGATGCTCCTTTCCGGCCACACTCGCTAAGACAAACTGCTGCCAAACATGGAAAGAACATTATCGTTTATGAGGGCGGCGAGTCCCTCCGCATGGATACACATTCCATTGTGGAAGGAATTAACGGCACGCTGCGCCTCATGCGATATCTGAAGATGATTGACTTTGCTCCTGAACCGACAATCGAATCAAGGATCGTTTGGAACACTTCGTGGATCCGGGCACGCACCGCCGGTATCTTCCATCCCCTCGTGCAGGCTGGCGAGCTGAGTCAAAAAGGCCAACTGGTCGGCAACATCACCGATCCGTTCGGTGAGTTTCGTGAACAAGTAAAGGCACCATCAAATGGCTATGTGGTCGGCCTCAACAACAACCCGGTCGTCAACGCAGGTGATGCACTGATGCATTTGGGGATGAATGATCATTGCAAACTTGGTGCAGCCGGTGGAGATGCTTATTGAATATCGAATAAGGAACAAGGAATAGCGTAGTAGAAGTTCTACTTCAGAATTCCCTGTTCGTTATTCGACTGTTCGATGCGTTTCTGGTAGCCGCCTTTATTCTTGCAACAGATATTGCCATCAATTCATTGTTCTCTCCTACCAACTCAGGATCCTTCAGCAGAGATTTCGCTTTGGGAATTCTTACGGCAGTGTAACTTTCCCTCAAATCCTTGAGAACAACTTTCATTTTGCGAGCAAAGTCCATGGGGGATTCAGCAGCCTGGGCCTCACCGTAGTTTAGGGCAACTGATGTCCCGGATCTCATCAGTTGATCTCCCAAATGTAGGCAAACACGGGTCACGGGCAACGTCTCGACGACTTTCAGGGCGTGCAGAGCAAATTCCAATAGTCTTTGATCGAGGTCAAATTCTTTTTTCATGAGTCAAACATAGCCGGCACGTTGGAATCGACGCAATCATGTTTTTGTGACAAAAAAATCCTGATTACCCGATGTCGAATATCCAATAACGAACAAGAAACAATGAAGTAGAACTTCTACTTCGCTATTCTTATTCGTTATTCTACTGTTCAGAACCCTAGAAATCAGGGCAAGGTATCACCAACTTATCCTTCGGTGGTTTTCTAGGATTCCTTATGGGCCAGGAATAAACGAGACTGAATTCATGAGCTCCCCCGCTGGCAGATCCCAGTTGCGAAATGGTGTAGTCGTAGCTGTAGCCGATGTTCAGAATGTCCTTCTCTCCTTTCAATGTAAGTCCGACCAGCAGTACGATAGATTCATTGTTGGTAAATCCATTTACCTCATTGAAAGGAATCCCCCGATACCACGTCCCGATGATCAGCGGCTCAAAGGTGTAATACAAGCCAATGTCGGCCTGACTGTATGGACCCTGAGTGCGGTACTGGATAGCGGGTGCAAGGCTGCGTTCACGGGGCTTGGCAAAGAATCCTGTTCCCATAACGCCAGGCTTGAAGTAAAACTTCCAACCTGCATGCACGGAAAACTTCATATGTAGTATATCCTCCTCTCCTAGTATCGACTGGTTGGGCTCGGTG
>Ga0187893_10010238_pt1 | contig 14076 bp, 18 predicted proteins | sample MA1701074metaG_FD_139574 | JGI IMG/M metagenome (GOLD analysis project Ga0187893, IMG submission 139574) | White microbial mat communities from a basaltic lava cave in the Kipuka Kanohina Cave System on the Island of Hawaii, USA - MA170107-4 metaG ...
CAGAGCCCTATCCTGCTTGCGACACGTCCAGAGTAAAAGCCGTCACCGTCCTGTCAAGCCCTCCACAGCAAAAGTGCAGTTTTGCTGACACACAAACTGTGCAGTTTTGCTAGCACCACGACAAGCATTTTTTTGCCGCTCTTAAGAAACTATGCCGCCTGCCCCGCCGCGAACCCCGACGCCCACGCCCACTGGAAATTGTAGCCGCCCAGCCAACCTGTCACGTCCACTACTTCCCCGATGAAAAATAATCCCAAAACATTTCGCGCCTCCATCGTCCGCGACGACAATTCGCCCGTGTCCACCCCGCCCAACGTGACCTCCGCCTTCGCGTAACCCTCCGTCCCGTTCGGGATAACTTCCCAGTCGTGCAACCGCGCGGCGATGCCATCCAATTCCTCCGCCGAATAACTTCGCATTGGGCGCGACGGCGCGACTCGCGCGCACCACGCCTGCGCAAACCGACGCGGCAAATGCTGACTCAACACATTGCTCAACTCCAACGCCCTCCCCTGCTTCGCTTTCAAAATCTTACGCGCCGATTTGTCGGGCAACAGATTGATGTGAACCGACTCTCCATCCCCACAATAATTTGAAACCTGCAAAATCGCAGGTCCGCTCAACCCGCGGTGCGTCAACAGAATGTTCTCGCGGAAACTCGCGCCGTTGCTACTCGTCACCGCCTCCACCGAAACGCCGCTGATTTCATCAAACGCGGGCTTCAACGTGAACGGCACCAGCCCAGGTCGCGTCGCCACAAGTTTCAAACCGAACTGCCGCGCCACGCGATACCCAAACTCCGTCGCGCCCATTTTCGGGATCGAAAGCCCGCCCGTCGCGATCACCAGCGACTCGCACTTGAAATCCCCCTGATTCGTCCGCAGAAAAAATCTGGTGGCACAGGCGTCCCTGCCTGTGGCTTTTGTTGAATCCCCAATCTCATTGACCCGACAATTCAACCGAATCTCCACCCGCGCCGCGTCGCGCTCCCGCTTCAACATCGCCACGATCTGCCGCGCGCTCCCGTCGCAGAAAAGCTGCCCCAGCTTCTTCTCGTGATACGCTATCCTGTGTTTCTCGACGAGCGCGATGAAATGCGCGGGCGTGTAGCACGAAAGCGCCGATTTACAGAAATGCGGGTTCGCCGACAGAAAATTTTCTGGCGTCGCGTTGACGTTGGTGAAATTGCACCGACCGCCGCCCGAAATCAGAATCTTTTTCCCCAACTGTTCCGCGCGCTCAATCACCAGCACCGACCGGCCGCGTTTCCCCGCCTCAATCGCGCACATCAATCCCGCCGCGCCGCCGCCGATGACAATGACATCCTTCTTCATCAAAAATCTCGTCCTCGTCCTCGTCGTCGTTCTCGTCCTCGAATGAAATCAATCGTCAAACACCCTGCCGCGAAGCTGTTTCTTTCGCGACTGATGCGCCTTGTTCTCCAACATCCGCTCCCTCGCCCGCCGCGACCGTTTCCGTTTTTGCCGACGAATTTTTTCAATGCGCGTCCGCTCCGCCGCCACAAGTCCCTGTTGCCGCTCCTCAATTTTGTCGAGCAACAATCGTCGCGCGAAAAACCGATTCAACGCCTGTGACCGCTCCGATTCGCACCGCACGCGCAACCCCGTCGGACGATGCAGTAACACCACCGCCGTCGAAGTCTTGTTCACATGCTGCCCCCCCTTCCCGCCCGACCGCGTGAACGATTCCTCGATGTCCGCCTCGCGCACCCCCAACGCCGCCATCCGCGCCGCAAGTTGCGCTTGTTTTTCAGTAGAAACAGGAAATCCATTCACGCGCGCACGGTGCAGGTTTTGTAGAAAAATATCAAGAGAGCGGAATGGGAGGGACGCGCTCCGTCGCGTCCGTTTGGATTTTGGTCACGACGGAGCGTGACCCTCCAAATTTGTAGCTATCAAAAATTTCCACGCCCCTCCGTGCCCCGTGCTAGAATCCCCTTGCCATGAAAACCATCTCTCCTTCTGAGTTGAATGATCTTCTCTCCACCCAACCCACCCTGACTCTGCTCGACGTCCGCACGCCCGTTGAATTTGCCGAGGTGCACATCGCGCAGGCGCGCAACATTCCGCTCGACGAACTTCAGCCGAAACAACTCATCGAATCAGGTCAGTTGCGCAAAGACCAGCCCGTCTATCTTCTCTGCCGAACGGGCAACCGCGCCAACAAAGCCGCCAACAAACTCGCCCAGGAAAATCTCGACTGCATCGTCGTCGAAGGCGGCACGCTCGCGTGGAACGACGCGGGATTGCCTGTCAACCGCAGCCCCATCAAAGTCATCTCGCTCGAACGCCAGGTCCGCATCGTCGCTGGCTCGCTCGTTGTCATCGGCGCGGTGCTCGCGTGGCAAGTCCACCTCGCATTCATCGGCCTCTCCGCATTCGTCGGAGCAGGACTAGTCTTCGCAGGCATCACCGATTTCTGCGGAATGGGTCTGCTGCTTGCCAGAATGCCGTGGAATAAGAAAACCCCCAGCACTTCGGCAACTTGCTGCGACGAGAAGCCTTGATGAGGAGCAGAGAATCTAGCTTCTGACAACGGAAGGTGTTCGACGCCGACCCTTGCCTTTTTCCATTACAAATTCCGCTTGGAGTGAAATTGGTTGTTCTGCATATCGGACGCCGCGATTCCGAGAGTCTTCCCATTCGTTAAGCAAACCCGCTTCTTCGGCAATCGCGCGAATATTGAGGCGCTGGAGCAATTCGACAGTGACGGGGCGCTTTGAGTCCGTAAATGTGAGCGACGCCAAAAATCGCTGACACGCAGGTGAGTTGAGAATCTGAGCCACAACACGCGCCTCTTCTTCGTCGTCAAACGGGATAAAATTACAGGTGTCGTCAAACATGACTGGCTTGTCGTCCACAGCCCCGACGAGAGCGAATCGCGGGGTGCGATGCAAGCCCGACACGGCAACTTTCCACGGCGCAAAGGTGTAGTCGCCAATACCAAACAGCGCGAAAGGAATCTTGCTGCTGTAAATCGAACTCTTACGCGCGTCAAAAAGTTTGCGATGGGATTCGAGATACCGCCATGTGTGTGGCGCTGTTGCGGCAACAGCGGATGTATCTTCCCCGACACGCCGTTGTGTCACAATTACCCATCGCTCTGGTTCAAGCCGTCCATTGGCAAGGTCTGAACATTTTAGGAGCGGAAACACATAGTCAGATTCAACGCGGACTGGCTCGCCCAATTTGTTTCGCGTCACGCCGCCATCATCTTTCCCAAGCTCCATGACCGAAGCGCAATCGTGCTTCACGCCCGAACGCCATTGATAAGGACAGAGACCTTCGAGATGTTGGAATCGGCGATAAGTGCGGATGTCGGAAACCCAATCTTGCCCAGCAAGCCCAATTGTTGTTGAAGGGCGTTTTGCTGATAATTCTTCAAATACATCTGCTTCGGGCTTTCCGTTTGCGCCCGTCCGCGCCAGCAACAAGCAAGCATCCACCGACGCACCGAAATTTTTCTTGGCATCTATCCGATAAAGCGCCGCCTCTGCGATCCGTCCGTCATTCTGCCACGCAAATCGTAACAGCTTCCGCGCGGTCGCCGTCTTGCAGAGCATCGCAATCGTCGCCTCCCGACCTCGTAATGCTTTCACCAAGGCGATAAGCATCCACTCAGAAATATCGAAATTCGATTTCCCCGTGCGCGCCGCAATCCCCCGAAATCCTTGAAAATTTTCTTTGGCGGGAAGGTTGCCCCCGTTTATTGCTGAGACCGTCGCGTTTGTTACCCACGGCGGATTGCCGAGGATGAGCAAGTGTCCACGCAATGCAGACAGTTCCTCCTCCCAATCGTGGGCAAAAAAATCCTGCTGTCCCAGCGACGCTCTTGTTTTCACGCCTGCTTCACTCAGCGCCTCTTGCGCTTGTTTGATATAAGCAGAATTGATGTCCCACCCCCGAAGGCGCGCCTTCGGAAAAGTTTTAGCCGCCGCGACCAGAAATGCGCCGACACCACAGGTCGGCTCAAGAATTAACTCGGGCTTCACACCGCGTCGAACCAGCAAAGCGCACACTTCCTGCGCCAGCGGCAATGGCGTTTGAAAATCGCCAAATTCAATTTTAGCGTGCGTTTTCATATCAATCGCAAAATGCCGCCGACTTTACCCGCTTGTTCAATGACTCGCCCGTATTGCAACCGCCACTGAAGCGCGTTCGAGACGGTGAGATAGCCAACTTCTGGCGGCTTGCGCGAAACCTCATCAGCAAGATTCTCCGCCTCGACCTCATCCACTGGCAACATGCGCTCTTGAAAGAACGCAAGAATATCGTCGCGGTTCGCTTTGTTTTTAATCAGACGCCGCAGACCCGATGTCGTCTGAAAATCAGCCGTCCGTTCCTGACGCACAAAAATCGTGTGCAAAATGTCGAGCCTGCCAGTTTTGGTCGCGGGGTCGTCGCGTTTGTCATAGACAAACACGATCAGCGAATAGCCCAACCCGTAGATTTTCTGGCGGGCGCTTTTGAAGGGACACGAAGACTGCGGCTGCCGAATGCTCGTCACTTTGATGTCCACGCCCAGCTTGGGAAAATCAATGCCCTTGGCAGAATTTCCGCGAACATATTTGTAGCGGGATTGCAGCACTTTTTGAAACTTGTGCTCAAGATAAGTCCCGACCGCCTTGCCGTCGGTCACACCGAACAAACTCGGCTCGGCGTGTTTGGATTCAGTCTTCGCGAAACTCGTAGCCTCTTTCTGAAGGAGCGGAAGTGTAAGCGGCTTCGGCATGGCTCTCTTTTAACAAACTCACGCCTTCGAGTAAACTTCCACGCCCTTCTTCACAAACTCCTTCGACTTCGCTTCCATTCCTTTTTGCGGCGCGGCTTCGTCGGTCACGCCTTGTTTGGCGGCGTATTTGCAGACGTTGTTGAATTTCACGGCCACGCCTCCAATGTTAGACCGTTAACGCGTTGGAATTCTTGGGTGTTGTTTGTCACGAGAATCAGGCCATTGGCGACAGCTTGCCCCGCGATGAGCAAATCATAAGGACCGATGAGTTGTCCCTGCCGTTCCAAATCGGCGCGAATCCTTGCGGCTGCTTCCGCGGCTGCACGGTCGAATGACAATTCAACGATTGCGGCAACGAATCGCTGGACTTTCTGCCGTTCCGCCGCTGGGTCGCGCGCTTTCTCGACTCCGCAGAATAACTCGTAAACCGTAATCATCGAAACGGCGCACTCTGTTGGCGCCAGTTGACTCAAGCGTTGCACCATGCCCGCTCGTTGTCGAAGCACACCGATGCACGTATCCGTGTCGAGCAGGTGAGTCATGGATGAGGTTTAGAGATTTTTCACGGGCGGAAGTTGACCTTGCGACGGGCGCTTGAATGCAGGGTCAGAAACGTGAATGGAATCGAAGAACCCGCTTGGCCAGGTTTTCGATTTCAACGGTTCGAGCACTACGGCGTCGCCTTCTTTACGGACGGAAACGGTGGACGGCAAGTTCACGCTCTTGGGGAGTGCGATGGTTTGATGATCGCCTTCTCGAATGACTTTCGCGGTTTCCATGGGCACAGCTTACTCGCAAGCGCGGCAAAAACCAAGCGCGCTTTCGTTCACGCCTTCGAGTAAACCTCCGCGCCCTTCTCCACAAACTCTTTCGACTTCGCTTCCATTCCTTTTTACAACGCGGCTTCGTCGGTCACGCCTTAAGAACCAGCCTATCAAGACGACTTCCGTCGTTGTTTGATTTCCTTGGCGAGCGTGCGAACGGATTGCTTGCCAATGAGCCGGTGGCGTTCCTTGGAATAATCGCCGCGACCGGTTTCGAACATTTGAAGAAACCTTGCCATGCCTACAGGGCCGAGTTCTTCAGCCAGAGCTTTGAGGCCTTTCTCTCGAATTTCTTCTAACGTTGCGGGTGTCATGGTTTCTCCTTTAGCACATTTTGCAGCCAGAATAAAGGGTTCATCACCTGCACGCGGAGTCTCTCCTGATTTCGCGCAGCTCGGTGTAAGAGCCGGTCATCCGTCGTCAACAGAACGTCCGCTTTGGCTTGTTCCGCCATTGCCAGATGCAAGGCGTCCATGCCAATGAAATCGAGTTCTTCCAACGCGGCAGCACGTTCGACAGCTTCGTCATTCAACGAAACAAAGTGGTGACGGCGCGGAATAAGAAGTTGAAGGCGTTCTCGTCGTTCAGCGTCGGAAATTTTCGCGATTTCCAAATCAGCTACTTCGCTATGGACAAGAACCCAATCTCCTCGCTCAACCGCAAGGACGATTGCCAGCACCGCTTCGGCTTCCAAGCGAACACGCGTCTGTGTTTGGTCGTCGAAGGGACGATTCCAACAACAAACATCAAGATAGATTTTCGGAGTTGCCATGAGGGGTTCCCACACTCACGTCAGCATTACGATTTCTGATAAATCTCCGCACCAGTGCGTTTGAACTCGTCGCTCTTCCTACATCCCATGCTCCAACGCCTACTCGCGGTCAAGCCTGGTATTGTTCATCGCTGACCTTCTCCAGCCAATCAACCGCTTTGCCGTCGAGCGCTTCTTGAATGGCGATGTGTGTCATGGCAGTGGTCGGAGTCGCGCCGTGCCAATGCTTCTCGCCCGGTGCAAACCAGATGACGTCGCCCGGCCGAATCTCCTCAATCGCCCCACCCCAACGTTGCGCCCGCCCGCAACCCGCCGTCACGATAAGCGTCTGCCCCAACGGATGCGTGTGCCAAGCCGTCCGAGCGCCCGGTTCAAACGTGACACTCGCGCCGACCACGCGCGCCGGAGCGTCGGCTTTGAACAACGGGTCAATGCGCACTGAGCCAGTAAAATATTCCGCCGGTCCTTTGCCAGAAGGTTGTGAGCCGCTTCGTTTGATGTCCATTTTGAACAATTCGTGGATAGTGCTGCGGCAAGTGTGAGAGTTTTTTCAGTGCCACTTCGTCGGTCACGGCGCGTTCCTCCTCAAATCTGAATCGCGCGCGCGGTTTCTCTCGCGGTAAAGTCGCTCGGTGAAACCGCCTTCTTGCAAGAAGGTTTGCTCCAGATTTTGCATCTGCCGTCCCAAGAGGAAACTCGCTTGGTTGATGAGACAGATGAGGGTGTTGGCGACGGCTTCGGGGGAAGAGGTTTTTAGGTTGTAGGGGTCGGATGGATCGGACGGGGCGGACTGATACTTATTCCGAACTGCGAGTGCTTCGGTTGAATTTTTATCCCATAGGCGCATGCTGCGTTGGCGTAGGAAATCTTCGTAGTCCAAGAGCAGTTCTTCCAAACTCGCCCGCGCGACGCCGGTTAGTTTGAGTTCGGTCTTCTTGGAAGTGGCGGAAGCCATGCTGCCTTCAGCGATATTTTGAACGCCGCTGCGCGCGGCTTGCACCATTTGGTCGTGGGTGCGGGAGCGCTTTTCGATGAAGCGGTCGCAGAATATCACCGTGCCGTCGTAGACAAGTTGCGCCGTCTGAAAACTCCGCAGCTTCCGATAGCCACCGTGAGCGAGGATGAGGGGGCGGTCGCTGCTAGGGTTTTCTGGGGGCATGGGTGCTCCTTGTTGTCAGATTAGTCGGACTGGTCGGACATGTCAGACTGGTCGGACGAAATCATGTCTTACTGTAAACTTCTGCGCCTTTTTCCACAAACTCCTTCGACTTTTCTTCCATCCCGCGTTTCACCGCTTCGCTTTCGGAAATCTTCTGCTCCTCCGCGTATTTGCGGACATCCTCGGTGATTTTCATCGAGCAGAATTGCGGGCCGCACATTGAGCAGAAGTGCGCGAGCTTTGCGCCTTCGGCGGGCAGTGTCTCGTCGTGGAATTCCTTCGCCGTTTCAGGGTCGAGCGAGAGATTGAATTGGTCTTCCCAACGAAATTCAAAACGCGCTTTGCTCAACGCATCGTCGCGCACTTGCGCCGCGGGATGACCCTTCGCCAAATCCGCCGCATGTGCCGCGATTTTGTAAGCGATGACGCCGTCTTTCACATCCTTCTTGTTCGGCAACCCGAGATGTTCCTTTGGCGTCACATAGCACAGCATCGCGCAGCCATACCAACCAATCATCGCCGCGCCAATCGCGCTCGTGATGTGGTCGTATCCAGGCGCGACATCCGTCGTCAGCGGCCCGAGCGTGTAGAACGGCGCTTCGGCGCACCATTCCAACTGCTTCTCCATGTTTTCCTTGATGAGATGCATCGGGATATGACCAGGTCCTTCGTTCATCACCTGACAACCATATTCCCACGCAATCTGCGTCAACTCGCCCTGCGTCTTCAGCTCCGCGAATTGCGCCTCGTCGTTCGCGTCCGCTATCGAGCCAGGCCGCAGCCCGTCGCCGAGCGAAAAACTCACATCATACGCCGCCATGATTTCGCAAATCTCGCGGAAATGGGCGTAGAGAAAACTTTCCGTGTGATGCGCGAGACACCATTTCGCGATAATCGAACCGCCGCGCGACACGATGCCCGTCATTCGTTTCGCCGTCATCGGCACATACCGCAGCAACACGCCCGCGTGCACCGTGAAATAATCCACGCCCTGCTCGCATTGTTCGATGAGCGTGTCGCGGTAAATTTCCCAAGTCAGTTCCTCCGCACGACCGCCGACTTTTTCCAGCGCCTGATAAATCGGCACAGTCCCGATGGGCACAGGCGAATTGCGGATAATCCATTCGCGCGTCTCGTGGATGTTTTTGCCCGTGGACAAATCCATCACCGTGTCCGCGCCCCACTTCGTCGCCCAACGCATCTTCTCAACTTCTTCCTCGATGGAACTGCTCACCGCCGAGTTGCCGATGTTCGCGTTAATCTTCACCAGAAAATTCCGCCCGATAATCATCGGCTCGGATTCAGGATGATTAATGTTGGCGGGAATGATGGCGCGACCGCGCGCGACTTCGCTGCGCACAAAATCAGGCGTGATTTCGAAGGTAGGGCGAGCTTCCAGCTTGCCCGTTAATTGATTTGATTGATTAGACAAGCTGGAAGCTTGTCCTACCCTGCCGCTTTCGCGAATCGCGATGTATTCCATCTCAGGCGTGATGACGCCTTGCCGCGCATAATGAAGTTGCGTCACAACTTTCCCCGCCTTCGCACGCAACGGCGTGCGTCGCAACGACGCGGGAATTTCCACATCGCTCCGCCCCTTGATGGGCTTGTAAGAAATCGCTACTTCCTCGACATCACCGCGATTCAAAATCCAATCCCGACGCAACGCGGGCAATCCGCGGTTCACATCGCCATGAAAATCGGGCGCGCCCCACGCCCCGCTCGTGTCATAAACGCGCACGGGCTCGTTCACTTCGACGCGACCCGTGTGGCTCACAGTCGGCGAGAGCGTGATTTCGCGGAACGGCACGCGCACATCGCGGTGAAGTTTGCCTTCGGTAAAGACCTTCCGAGAATTCGGAAGTTGGTCGCTGCTATGTGGCTCAGACTTTTTCGGTGCAATCATATATTTCCCTCCGCCAGCATTACCTGGTTCAGGTTCTGTGGGTTTCCCGCAACGCGGAATCTCAGCCTCTTCTCGAAGCTCCCCAATGTTTCATCAACCAACTGACAATTATCAAATGGATGCGGCTACATCAATGCCGATGACGCGGTCCGACACAACCGCACGCTCGCGACGGATTGGTGGCGCAACGCGGGGCGCTGGCTTGCTTCGACGCACCCGCCGTATTCGACGCAAACACCGAAAGTTGTTTGGCGATTTTCTTCGAGCTGCAATGCGGACACTCCGTCCCCTGCCAGCGCGTGCTCGCCACCAGTCGCTCAAAATCCTTTTTGCACTCTTTGCAATGAAATTCGTAAATAGGCATAAGTGATGATTACTTTTAACAGAAGACCGCCAAGAACGCAAAGCCAAGGTAGGACAAGCTGGAAGCTTGTCCCTCGTTCCAATGGACAACCAAGATGGTTGTCCTACCCTCTTTGCGTCCTTCGCGTCCTTTTGTTCAAAATCATTCGTGCTTATTCGTGGCTAACATCCGTTTCGCCGTTTCGCAATCCGCCGCAATCTGTTGTTTCAGCGCGTCCAAACTCTCGAACTTTTTCTCGTCCCGAATCTTCTTCTCCACAAACACCTCGACGCTGCTGCCGTAAAGATTCTGAAAGAAATCAAACAAATGCACCTCAACCGTCAACTTCGGTTTCGCCGCCTGCACCGTCGGGCGCACGCCGATGTTCAGCGCGCCTTTGAAAATCTCGCCCGTCGTCACGCCAAGTTTGCGAGCATCCTTCGACGGCTCGTAAATCCTCGCCCGAACTGCATACACGCCGTTCGGTGGCAAAATCTCATTGTGCGGATTCAAGTTCGCCGTCGGGAAACCCAAATCGCGCCCGCGTTTGTCCCCCTGCTCCACCGTGCCGAGAATTGAAAACGGTCGCCCCAACATCTTTCCCGCGTTCGCCAAATCACCCTCCGCCACCGCGCGCCGAATCAAAGTGCTGCTCACCACTTCCGTCCCCACCGTCACGGGCTGCATCTCCTTCACCGCAAACTCGTGCTGCTGCCCCATTCGCTCGATGAGCGCCACCGTCCCCTTGCGGTCTTTGCCAAAACACCACTGAAACCCCACGCAAATTTCCTGCAACTCATTCACGCTTTGAAAAATTCGCTCGATGAAAACTTCAGGCGCGGTGTTCGCCAACTCGCGGTCGAATTTCAAAACCAAGCAAGCTGAAGCGCCCAGTTCCTCAATGAGTTTCAACTTGTGCTGCGTGCTCGTCAGCAGCGGCGGCGCTTTGTCAGGTCGCAACACGCGCGCAGGATGCGGGTCAAAAGTCAGCACCACCGAATCGCCATCGCATTTCTTCGCATCGCTCACCGCTTGCGAGATGACCTTCTGATGCCCGCGATGCACACCATCGAAGACGCCGATGGCAAGACACACTTTCTCCGTCACTTCCGCAAGGTCTTTGAAATTGTCGGTGGTGAACATCCAGGCGAATTTCCTAACCATAGGGTCAAAATGCAATCAATTAAGCGGCGGAGTTTGTGAATTGCATCCCGTCGGTTGACTGCTATTCTCGCTCCAATGCCAACGATTCTGCTGATCAAGGGCTGGCGGCTCTTTTTCTTCTCCGACGAAGGAAACGAACCGATGCACGTCCACGCGCGCAAGGCAGAGACAGAATGCAAATTCTGGATTTGCCCCGACTCCTTCGAGATTGAAGAGGTCTGGTCGCACAACCTCACGCCGCCCTTGCGTCGCGAAATCCGACAGATTATTTTTGACCACTTCGACATCATCGTCGAAGCTTGGCGCAGACATTTTGGAGAACAGGACAATGCCAGCAACTGACATTATCACCGCAACAGCGATCGAGACGACCGCACACGCTCTTATCATCGTGCTTGGCAAACGGCGCGTCGAAATCCCGTGGGGGAAATGCTCGGCGAAACTTGCAACTGCAACACCAGCGCAACGCGCGAGTGCCGAACTATCTCCAGGTGGTTACGGCATCCACTGGCCGCTATTGGATGAAGATCTCTCAGTGAATGGTTTGCTACAGAAGCAATCTGCCAAAGTCTAGCGGGAGAATGGTGGGGTAGGCGTCTCGCCTGCCCATCTGGTGAAAATGCACAGGCGGGACGCCTATGCCACCATCCCCCGTAGCTACGAGCGTAAGCGAGTGGAACAATTTGAATCGAAGCGGTAGTCCACTCGCTTACGCTCGTAGCTACATTTAGCTTGCCCGCACCGCATAAATCGGCACGACCCATTTTCGCAGCGAATCAAATGTTGCATTCAAAATCTCGTCCAACTTGTGCGCGTCCTTCACATCGAATTTTCCCGACTTCGTGCGCCGCAACTCCGACAAATGCGCGCCGCAACCGAGCACATCGCCGATGTCGTTCGCCAGCGTGCGCACATACGTCCCCTTCGTGCACGCACAGCGAAACTCCACGCGCGGCGACGCAAACTTGAGCAACGCGAATTCGTAAATGTGAATCAACCGCGCCTCGCGTTCCACGGTCTGACCCTTGCGCGCCAGCTTGTAGAGCGGACGCCCCTGATGCTTCACTGCGCTGACCATCGGCGGCGTCTGATAAATGTCCCCGCGAAATTTCGCGAAAGCCGCTTCGATGTCCGCCTCCGTCAACGGCGGCACTTCCTTCGTCTCAACGACTTCGCCGTCCGCGTCCTGACTGTCCGTGCGCACGCCAAGAATCATCGCGCCTTCGTAAGTCTTGTCGTCCTTCATCAATTCTTCCGAAAGTTTTGTTGCGCGTCCCAAAACCAAAATGAGCAACCCCGTCGCGTTCGGGTCGAGCGTGCCGCAATGCCCCGTTTTGTTGAAATGGAACTTGCGCCGCACCGCGTCCACGACATCGTGCGAAGTCATCCCCGAAGGTTTGTCCACGAGCAGCACACCGTCCAATGGGTCGAGTCTAGATTGCATGAATTAAATCCGAAGCACCAAATCCGAAATCCGAAGGAATATCAAAGCCCGAAACTCCAAATAAAAAAATTTCATCATTGAACCTTGCGAAAGATCGAGCCGAAGATTTTGGTTAATTCTTCAGACTCTTGAACTAATGCGGCTCGCAATTTTTCCAAATCTGCGTTGCCGTTCACATCAACCAGCCGCAGAAAAAAACGCGCTTCCTTTGCTTCCTTCCGCGAAATCTTGATTTTCATCATGAAGTCCTTGTTGCCCAGTGATTCATTCGCTTCAATATAGTTCGCACCCACAGACCCCGAGGCTCTGACAAGCTGCTTCACATCCTCGATGTTGCAAATTGTGCGCGGCAACCATTTCACGAACGCCCGAACACTTCTGGCAAATTCATAAGTCCGCTCTTCCAAATCGTATTTTTTCTCCTTCGCAACACTTCCCTCGACTCGGTAATTTTCAACGCCCTCTCGAACTGCAAAAGCTCTGCTGTTTCTTTTCAATTTGCCGCCATTCTTCATTAAAGATTCCTTCGGATTTGGTTCTTCGGATTTCTCTCAAAGTCCTGCTGCGCCGAGTTCGTTTTCTATTGCCGCCAAAACGCGCTGCTCCACTTCCTCCTTCGTCCCGCGAATCCGCGTCCCCGCCGCTTCGCGATGACCGCCGCCGCCGAAGGTCTGCGCGATTTTGTTCACATCCACATCGGGATGCTTGGAGCGGAAGCTGGCGCGGAAACGGTTGGGTTCATCCATTTCCTCGAATGAAACGGCGACAACGACGGTGTCAATCGCGCGGATGTGGTCAATCAGCCCCTCGGTGTCTTCGCTGAGCGCACCCGATTTGTGATACATCTCGCGCGTGATCCAGTAGTAAGCAATGCGATGGTCGTGCGCGAATTTCAAATTGTCCAAAATCCCGCGCAACAACTTCGCGCGCGCCAGCGGGTAATTGCCGTAGATGTTTCGCGCCAGTTGCCCGATGTCGAACCGCGTCTCCAACAACTCCGCCGCGACGCGCAACGATTCGGGCGTCGTGTTCGGGAATTGAAACGAGCCCGTGTCCGTAAGAATCGCCGCGTAAAGACACGCGCCGATGTCGGCGTTCATCGGGAAATGGTTGTGCTTGATGAGGTTAAAAATGATCTGCCCTGTCGCGGGCGCGGTCGAGTCAATCCAGTTGATGTCGCCGAACGACGGGTTGCTGACGTGGTGGTCTATATTAATAAAGAGCTTTTTCGCGGAAACCGCCTTCATGCTGTCGCCGAACCGTTCCAGAGCGGCGTTGTCCAAACCGATGACCACGTCGAACGGCTGCGGTTGCGCGGGCGGTTTTTGCGCGAGTTCGCTGTGCGGCAAAAACTTGAACTTGCGCGGCACGCCGTCGTCGTTCCAGACCTTGACCTTCTTGCCGAGTTTTTGCAGGCAAAGTCCGAGCGCCAGTTGCGACCCAATCGCGTCGCCATCGGGACGATTATGACTGAGCACTGCGAACGCCTGGTGCGCGCGAATCGCGTCGCCAATGAGTTTCCAAATCTCGCTCATGGAGGGAAGACGTTAGCGAGTGCGCGCGATGGGGGCAAGCAGAGTTTCGGAAACCAGACATTCCCGGGCGCATCTTGACACTGGAGCCGGTGGCAGTTGATGAAAAGGCGCTCAACGGGTTTGTAGGGCGCGAATGCCCCGCTGCGGGGTTTCGCGCCGCCGTCTGCCATCGGGGCG
>Ga0187893_10010239_pt1 | contig 14075 bp, 8 predicted proteins | sample MA1701074metaG_FD_139574 | JGI IMG/M metagenome (GOLD analysis project Ga0187893, IMG submission 139574) | White microbial mat communities from a basaltic lava cave in the Kipuka Kanohina Cave System on the Island of Hawaii, USA - MA170107-4 metaG ...
CACCGCAGTGATCACGTCGCCGGCCTTGACGTTGAGGTCCGGGTCCGCCAACGGCGACCGTTCGGCGGGGTACTCCGGGTCCGTTCTGTAGATGTAGTCGATGCGATAGCCGCCCCTGGCCGGGTCGCGGAACATGCGTGCGCCGAGGGAGGCGACCGCGATGTTGTCCTCGCCGCGCCGAATGTCGCCGCCGCCGACGGACGTGTGCAGCGCCGACAGCTCGCCCACGGCCCAGCCGATCAGGTCGCTCAACTCGCTGCGCGTCGTGATGCGATCCACCAGGGGCAGGTACTTGGCCAGCGTGGCCTTGTAGTCGACGCCGTGCATGTTCGGGTCGTAGAACCAGTCGCGCTCGAGACGCCACGCGTCGACGAAGATCTGGCGGAAGTCCTGGCGCACGTCGATTTCGAAGGCCCAGCCGGCGAGGTCCACTCGGCTGTCGTTGACGTTGGCGACCTTCGCCGCACGCGCGTCGATGACGTGCAGGTTGTTGCCCTTGCGGACCAGCAGCTTGCGGCCGTTGCCGGACATCTCGTGCGAGCGGATGTCGTCCACAACGACCGTGGCCTCGGGCTTCTCGTTCGTGAGGCGCACCGCGACCAGGTCCGTCTTGGCGTCCGCGCCAGAGCCGGTCGAGGTCATGAACAGCGCCTCGCCGTTGGCGGCCAGCGCGTTGTAGTTGCCGCTCGGCACGGGAACGCGCCGGATGCGGAGCGGCAGGCCGTCCAGCTCGATCTGCACCGGACGCACCGTCGTGTCACGGCTCGAGGTCGCGGCGGCCGGCTTGGCCGTCTCGTCACTCGGCAGGAACGGCGAGCGCGCGCCGGCACGCAGCGCCACCTGGTAGACCTCGATCTCCTTGTCGAAGTACGGCTCGGGACGGCGGTTGCCCCACGGCGCGCCGACCAGCGTCCGCAGGTTGCGATCCGAGAGGAAGTAGATGAACTCGCCCTTCGGGTCCCACGCCGGCGCGTAGCTGTTGGTGCGGTCGGTGGTGAGCTCGGTGCTGCGCCCCGTCTCCGTGCCGTAGATCTTGATCTGCTGGAACGAGTTGGCGGCGGTCATCACGTACGCCAGCCAGCGGCCGTCCACCGACCACGTCATGGCGCCGATCCCTTCGCGATTCTCGGAGACCTTCTTCATCTCCCTGGTCGCGACGTTCATCACCCACAGGTCGCGGTTGTTGTCGTCCCACGCGAGCCACTTGCCGTCAGGCGACGGATAGCTGCGGAAGCGGAGGATGTTGCCGTTCCTCGTCAGGGCCTCCTCACCGCCGACGCCGTTCACCGGCAGCCGCACCCACTCCAGCTCGCCGGTCTCGTCGCTGAGCGCGATGATCGACTTGCCGTCGTGGGAGAACACCGCGTCGCGGTAGCGCACGCTGTCCTTGCGGGTGGCGCGCACGAAGCGGCCGCCCTTGACCGGCGCCACGAACACGCGACCGCGCGACGTGAGCGCCACCCGCTCGCCGTCGTGCGACAGGTGCGCCGACGACAGGTACGTCATCGGATCGCTCACCCAGTTCTCGCGCAGCTGGTCGAGGTCGCTCGCCAGCCGGATCGGCACCATGCGCGTCTGCCCCGTGGCGACGTCGAGCAGCCAGAGGTCTGCGCCCAGCTGGTAGACCACCCGGCCGGCGTTCATGTACGGGTCGCGCACGTCGAAGCCGGTGTGTCGCGTCACCTGCTTCTTGTCCCTGCCGTCCTCAGCCATCGACCAGACGTTCATCGTGCCGTCGCGATCGGACACGAAGAAGACGCGGCCGTTGTGCCACATCGGCGAGTGCGACTCGCCGTTGTAGTCTCCCGTCAGTTCGATGGCTTCGGGCGAGCCGGTGGTGAACTTCCACACGTCGCGCGCCGTGCCGCCGGTGTACCGCTTGGTGACGTTGTTGTGAAAGCCCGGACGCGAGAAGTACACGGTGCGGCCGGTGGCGTCGAACGACGCCTCGGATGCGCCGGCGAGCGGTACGAGCGAGCGCGTGCCGTCATCGAGCTTGAGTTGCACAAGCTGGTGCTTCGGGATGCCCGCGTACTGGAAGGTGCGGTAGACGAGCCGGCCGTCCGGCGTCCAGGTCGTGGCAATCGCCGCGTCGGCGTCGTACGTGCGACGCACGGGGGCGCCACCGGCGATCGGCATCGTGTAGAGCGCCGCGGGTCCCTCATAGCGCGCCGTGTACGCCAGCGTGCGTCCGTCGGGCGAGATGGTCGGGTCGGTTTCCTCGGCGGCATGCGTAGTGAGCCGGTGCGCCAGCCCGCCCGCGACCGGCACCTGCCACAGGTCGCCCTCGGCGGCGAAGACGATCGTCTGGCCGCTGAGCGCCGGGAAGCGATAGAAGCCGGCGGCGCCGGCGGCGGGCGCCTGAGCGGCGAGAGGGGCGGCGAGGAACGCAAGGAGGATGAAGCTGCGACGCATGGGGCCTCGAAGTTGGACCGGCAAATTCTACGGCTCGCTCGTGCGCGGTGCCATTCTCGAGAGGCACGCGCGGGCATCCGCGCCCCGGGACGGCGTCCCACGCGGCTCGCTCCCTAACGCTTGGACGCCGACGTCCGTATGTCTAGGCAGCCCATTCCCCTCGTCCCAGGAGAGCGTGTGTTTCGCCAAGCCCTTTCGCTGTCCGCGGTTCTCGCCGCCCTCACCAGCGCGCAGCAAGCCCAGCCAATCGACAGCGCCTACACCGCGCTCATCAAGCGCTGGACGATGGACCCGCGCATCTCAACGGAACTCGTGGATCACCTGCCGGCGCATCCCACGGTCCCGACGCCGCTCAAGTTCCACGGCCGCATTCCCGGCACGGCGGGCGAGCTGACCTACAGCAAGGACATCAACCGCTACTTCGATGCGCTCGACAAGGCGTCCGACCGCGTGAAGATGTGGACGATGGGCAAGAGCGAAGAAGGCCGCGACATGGTCGTCCTGGCCATCGCCGACGAGGCTACCATCCGCGACCTCGACCGCTACAAGGCGGCGCTCGTCGCCCTCACGGATCCGCGGCGGACGAATGAGGCCGAGGCGCGCCGGCTCATCAGCACCATGAAGCCGATCTACTGGCTCACGTCCGGCATGCACTCCACCGAGACGGGCGGGCCCGAGACACTCCAGGAACTGGCGTACCGGCTCGCGGTGCAGGAATCGCCGTTCATCAGGAACATCCGCGACAACATCATCGTCATGATCACGCCGGTCATCGAGCCGGACGGCCGCGAAAAGCAGGTGGACACCTACTACTTCAACAAGAAGCGCGCCACTGGCGACGCGCGGTTGCCGCTGATGTACTGGGGCAAGTACGTGGCGCACGACAACAACCGCGACCACATGGGGCAGTTCCTCGCCCTCTCGAAGAACGTCACGAAGCACTTCCTCGAGTGGCGTCCCACGATCATGCACGACCTGCACGAGTCGGTGTCGTACCTGTACGCATCCACCGGCACGGGCCCCTACAACGAGGGCATCGACGCCATCACGGTGGACGAGTGGTGGATGCTGGCCAAGAACGACGTCATGGAGCTGACCAAGCGCGGTGTGCCGGGCGCCTGGACGTACGGCTTCTACGACGGCTGGACGCCGAACTACATGTTCTTCGCGGCGCACGCGCACAACGCCGTCGGCCGCTTCTATGAAGTGCAGACGTACGGCCCCGACACCAACGCCAACCTGCGCCTGCCGAACGGAACGACGAGCCGCGAATGGTTCCGTCCCAATCCGCCGCTGCCACAGATCAAGTGGGGCCCGCGCAACCACGTGAACATCTCGCAGTCGGGCGTGCTCTTCGCGCTGTCGCACGTGGCGAAGAACAAGGAGATGTACCTCGAGAACTACTGGCTCAAGAACAAGCGCGCCGTGGAGCGCGGCCGGAACGGCCCGACCTACGCCTGGGTCATCCCGGCCGGCCAGTACCGCAAGGGCGAGGTGGCCGACGCAGTGAACTCGCTGCGCTTCCAGGGCCTCGAGTTCCACCGGGCCGACAAGGACTTCACCGCCGGCGGCATCAGCGTGAAGGCGGGCGACTACATCGTGCGCGGCGACCAGCCGTACCGCACCATGGGCGACATGTACTTCTCGCTCCAGAGTTTCGCGGTCGGCAACCCGCGTCCGTATGACGACACGGGCTGGACGTACCAGCTGATGCGCAACATCGAGCTCAAGGTCATCGGCGACAAAACGATTCTCGACCAGCCGATGACGATGGTGGCGGCGGACGTGAAGGCCGCGGGCGGCGTCGACGGCAGCGGCAACACGCTGGTGGTGATGAACAACAGCGACAACAACCTGATGGCGTTCCGCTACAGGTTCGCCAGGACGAAGATGTCAGCGGCCGAGGACGATTTTGCGGTCGGCGGCAGGAACTTCCCCGCCGGTTCCTTCATCATCCCGCAGGCGAACCGCGCGCAGCTCGAGCCGGTCATCCGCGACCTCGGCCTCACGGCCGTGGCAACCAGCGACAACCTCACGGTCAAGCAGCACGACCTCGACGTCCCACGCATCGGGTACGTCCACTCGTGGGCCAACACGCAGAACGAGGGCTGGGTACGCGCCGCACTGGACACCTACGGCGTGCCGTACAGCTACTTCGCGGACATCAAGCTGCGCGAGGGCAACCTGCGGTCGAAGTACGACGTGATCGTGTTCCCGCACGTCGGCGGCAACGCGCAGGGCCAGGTGAACGGCATCCCGAAGAACGCCGGCGCGCCGCTACCATACAAGAAGACCGCCGAGACCCCCAATCTCGGGTACATGGACCAGGCCGACGACATCCGCGGCGGCATGGGCATCGAAGGCCTGTACGAGCTCTACAAGTTCGTGCAGCAGGGTGGCACGCTCATCACGGAAGGCTCCACGGCGACGATCTTCCCCGAGTACGGCTTCACGCCGGGCGTGTCGATCGAGAGTTCGTCGCAGTTGTTCGCCCGCGGCAGCATCATGCGCGGCATCATCGCGGACAAGAAGAGCCCGATCGTCTACGGGTACGAGGGCGCGCAACTGCCGATCTACTTCAACCAGGACCCGATCATCCAGGTGGCCGGCGGCGGTGGCGGGTTCGGCGGCTTCGGAGGCGGCGGAGGCGGCGGAGGCGGCGGAGGCGGCGCCGGCGGCATTCCCGGCGTCGGGCAGAACACCACGCCGATGGCGAACCGTCCGACGTTGTCGCCGTGGGAAGGTCCCAATGGCACGACGGCGCAGCCGGGCGGCCGCGGCGCCGGACTTCAGGGCGCCGCTGGCGGTGCAGGCGGTGGTGGCGGTGGTGGCGGTGGTGGCGGTGAGGGCGGTGGCGGTGGCGGTGGCGGCGGATTCGGTGGCGGCAATCAGGCCGACCCTGCAACGCGCCCGCGCGTCGTGATGCGCTTCCCCGCGAGCGCCGACGAGATGCTGCTGTCGGGCACGTTGGCGGGCGGTCAGGTGTTGACGAACCGCGCGCAAGTGGTGGACGTGCCGATCGGCGAAGGGCATGTCGTGATGTTTGCGATCCGTCCGTTCTGGCGCTGGCAGACGCAGGGCACGTTCATGCTCGGCTTCAACGCGATTCTGAACTGGAACGACTTGAACGCGGGCCGCGCGGCGCCGGCCGGGGCAGGCGTTCGGGCGGCTGGCTCGCAGGGTCAGCCGTAGGACGGATGTCGCCCCGGGGCCTGCCTCCGTCACGCTGAGGCGGAAGGTCGAAGGGGCGATTGGACCTGAACGAGGCGGCCCGGGCATCCAACCGGGCCGCTTCGCTCTTCAGTCCCTGCCGCGCGTCCCTGGTTCTCCAAACAACCGTGCGCGCATTACCCGCCGGTCGCCGTGCACGGTAACGCGTCGACTGCGCGCCTTTGGGACGGGCATTACCCGCTTGAATTGCGGCTACAATCGAGCATAAAGATGCGGGTAAGTAGTCGAGGTAATTGGCGCGAGATCGCCGCCCACAGACAATGCCAGTGACTTTTCGCACCCGAATTCGGTTCTGGGACCCAAAGAAGCGCAGCGGGCTTGCTGTTGCGGATGTTCCTGGGCGGCTTGTCGAGTCCCTTGGGGGACGCCGCCAAAGTCGGATCTCTGGCACACTTCAGAAGGCCAAGTTCACCGGCTCGACCATGCTCGTACGCGGCGGTGGGCTCTGTGTCGGCATTTCGAAGGCTGCCATGCGCGACGCCGGAGTTGAGGTTGGCAGGCTGGTTAAAACCAGCTTGCGTGTTCCATAACGCACGCGCCGCGATCTTACGAGCAATTGCTGCTGGCGGGCGTTAGAGCGACATCAACCTTCGGAGGCGTCGGCCATGAGCAAGCGGATCAACTTCAAGGTTGTCGGCGTGGCTCTGTTGCCCGCCCTCGGCATAAGTATCGCTTGTATACTCGTCGGGAAGGCCTTTGGGATTCCTGAGTCGGTCGCCGAACGAGTCTCGCAGGTTCTCTTCTTCCCGGTTTTTCTGAGCGCCTGTTACGCCTGGCGTGATCGCTTCGAGCGCGCCGCTACCCCCGGCGAATCGATTCATCACTAGCGCTACGGGTTGCGATCAAGGACATACGTGGCGCCAAAGGGCTCTTGGCGGACGGCGTTGTCACTGAGGATGAGGCTAAGCTTGTCGCCCGGTGGGTCCTGAATCACAACGATCCGGCCGATAGTGGCCAGTCAACAAGCTGGTCGAGCGACTGGAGCGCATGTTTCGAGATGGCACTGTCGACGCGGACGAACGCGCTGAACTCGCTGACATCCTCGTTTATCGTCGCTATCGAGCGCATGCGGAACGGTGGGCAGCTCGCTGCGATTCGGGGTGCAGGTGGAGCGACACCTCGCTCTCGTTCGCGTGCGCTCGGGACTGTGCCGCCGTTATATCGATGCCAATGGCTTGGTATCCGCACTCACTCCGCGAACGGCATGGTCGACCGATAGCATCGCTGACCCAACGCGTGCGAGCGGCGGGATCGCAGGAACCGAGCTGGGCTCGCAGGACCCAAGCAAGGCGACCCCGCCGCGAGCCGCCGGAACTACCGCATCGCGGTCACGTGCTCGACGAACTGGTCGACGGCGATCTCGGTGCCCTGCTGAAAGCCCGTTGACCTGTTCTGCTCGCGATCCGCTTCGTTCCGGTGCAGCGCCGTGAAGACGTAGCGCGTGCCTGCTCCCACGGCTTCCATCGTCACGATGGCCGTGATCGGAATGTCGTCAAAAACGGCCGGGCGATAGCCGGGGAACAGCATCGAGGTCCAGACGAGTCGCTGCATCGGTACGACCTCAAGGAAACAGCCGAGATTGGGAACCTCGCGGCCGTCTGCCACCGTGATGTCGATGCTGAAGATGCCGCCGGGGCGAACGTCCATTTCGGCTCGCGACACGCGGCCCCAGGGCCTGGGCATGTACCACTCCTTGAGATGCTCCGGTTTCGTCAACGCTTCCCAGACGAGGCGCGTGGGAGCGTCGATGAACCGTTCGATGACCAAGTCGAGCCTCGGGTCGACCGCGAATGACCTGTTCATGCTTTCGCTTCCTTGTCCTTGAGTTGTTTGACGTATTCGTCGAAGCGGCCCAGTCGGGCTTCCCACAAGCGACGCTGCGCGGTGAGCCAGTCTTCAACAACCCTGAACCGTGCCGGTGCGATCTCATAGGTCCGCACGCGGCCGCGTTTCTTCGACTTCACGAGTCGGCTCCGTTCGAGCACCGCCAGGTGCTGCACGAACGACGGCAGCTGCATGTCGAATGGCGCCGCCAGCTCGCTCACCGAGGCCGGACCGCCGGACAGCCGCTCCAGCACTCTCCGACGCGTGGGGTCGGCCAGGGCACGAAAGACATCGTCAGCAGCTGCGGATTGAACCATGCCAACACCCGTCGATGAAGTGGGCAACCCCGTCCCGGATGTGGATACTATCACCGGCAATACTTCTGTCAATACCTAAGTATTATCTCGGCGCATCTGGTTTCTCACGCCATTCGAGCGGGCGCTTTCGACCTCCGCCGGGAGGCCGTAAGCTTACCGTTCGTCCTCCCCGCTCCGGTGGCATGCCCGATCTCCGTGAGAAGTTGCAGGCGGCCCTCGGCCCCAGGTTTCGCGTCGTCCGCGAACTCACGGGGGGTGGCATGTCCCGCGTCTTTCTCGCCACCGACGAGGAACTCGAGCGCGAGGTGGTGGCCAAGATCCTCTCGCCGGAGCTGATCGACGAGGGACGCGTGGACCGCTTCCGGCAGGAGGTGCTCCAGACCGCCCGGCTCCAGCACCCGACCATCATCTCGATCCTCGAGGTCGGGGCCATCGAGGACATGCAGGGCCGTCACGTGCCCTACTACCTCATGCCGTATGCGCGCGGCGAGTCGCTGCGCAGTCGCATGAACCACGACGGAAGGCTTTCGGTCAGCGTCGCCATGCGCGTGCTGCGCAGCGTGTTCGACGCGCTCGCCTACGCGCACGCGCACGGCGTCGTCCACCGTGACATCAAGCCGGAGAACATCTTCCTGTCGGGCACCAACGCCCTGCTGGCGGACTTCGGCATCGCCAAGGCGCTGGCGGGACCCGGCTCGCGCAGCGGCGCCACCAGCCCCGGCATGGCCGTGGGCACGCCGAGCTACATGGCGCCGGAGCAGATCGTCGACGGCGACGCGGTGGGTCCGCGCGCCGACTTGTACGCCGCCGGCGTCGTCGGCTACGAGATGCTCGCCGGCCGGCTGCCGTGGGGCACGCTCACGCCCATCGAGGCGCTGGCGTCGCACGCACGCGGCCGACTGGTGCCGCTGCGCTCGCTGCGGCCCGATGCGCCGCAGGCCATGGCGGCGATGATCGAGGCCTGTCTCGCGTTCGACGCGGACAAGCGGCCCGAATCCGCGACCGCGGTCCTTCGCGCGCTCGAGGCCGTCCCGGTGACGACGCCCGACGGCGACACGCCGGCGAGCGTGCCGTCCGTGACGCAGGCGTCGCCGTCGCGCCGACCGCACCGGATCGCCGTGGGCCTCGCCATCGCGATCGCCGCCACGGTGTTCGCCGTCGTCCAGTTCCGCAGCCCGGCGGCCGGCACGGTGCGACACCTCACGGTGCTCTACCCGGAGCTGCCGGCCGGCGCCGACAATCGCGCGCTGGCCGAGCGGTTGTACCATTCGCTGACGGCGACGCTGGCGCCCGTGTCCGGCTTGCGGCTCATGTCGCAGCTCTCGGTGTCCAAGCTCGCTGACCTTGGCCTGTCCGCCGCGCAGATCGCCGACTCGCTCGCCCGTGACGGCGTGGACTCGATGCTCGCCGTCGAGGTGGCGCCGTCCAGCGGCGGCGCCGTGCTTCTGTCCATCGAGCTTCGGCGATCCGGCCGGCTCGGCGGGTCCGTCGTCGCCGGACCGGCGTCGTTCCCGTCGTTCGCGGCGCTCAGTACGACGCCGCCCGATTCGCTGGCGGCGGTCGTCCGCGTGCTCGCCGCACAGGTGGTGGCGCGCCTCAACCTCAACTCGGCGAGCGCCGTGACGAGCGAGACGCGACTCATCGGCGCATATGCCGCGTGGATGAGTGGACGCGACGCCTACGCCAGGCGCACGCCGGCGGCGCTGCGCGAAGCCATCACGCTGTTCGAGCAGGCGGTAACGCTGGATTCGTCATATGCGCAAGCGCACGCCGAACTGGCGTCGGCCATGGCGCTGGCGTTGTTGTACCACTACAGGCAGGCGCACGCTCCGTACGACATGGCCGTGCACGCGCTGCGGCACGCCGAGCGCGCCGTGCAGCTCCAGCCGGAGTTTGCTGACGGCTACCTGGCCCGCGGACTGCTGGGCACGATCGCCGGCGCGCCCGTGGAGTACATCGAGGGCAACTACGCGGCGGCCGCGCGGCTCGGTTCGGCCAACCCGTTCTCGCAGCAGTGGTACTCGCAACTGCTCGGGCTGCGCGGCCAGTTCGACTCGGCGCTGGCGCGCGTCGAGGAGGAGATCCGCCTCAATCCGCGGTCACCGTCGCAACGGGTGGCAGCCACGCTGTACGCCATGCCGGCGCGACAGTACATCGTCGCCGTGCGCGAGGCGACACAAGCGCGCGAACTCGTGACGGAACGACTGCCGATTCTCGCGCAAGTGGAGATCTGGGGTCGGATACTGCTCGGCGGCGAATCGCTGGCCGGCTGCGACGCGTTCCCGCCGGCTCCGTACCTCGGCTCCGGCGCGCTGTGTCTCGAGCGCGTGGGACGCGCGCGCGAGGCCCGCGCGATGTTCAACTCGCTGCTGGCCATTGCCACCGGCGCCGCGCGGGCTGACCCGGTGTTCGACCTGTCGTTGTACTCGGGCGAGATGTCGACCGTGTACGCGGGCCGCGGCGAGTCAGCGCGGGCGACGCAGTGGCTGCGGCAGTCGTTCCGCGAGTCGCCGGCCGGCATCGACTACCGCCTCCTGCGGTCGGGAATGTTCGACTCGAGCACCGTTGCCGTGGGGGACAGCCTGCGGCTCGTCGCCTGGAACCACGTGCGCGAACAGGCCGCGCGCGCCGATGTGCAGTTGGAGCGCGGCCTTCAGCCCACGTCGCCGTGACATCAACCTGACCGCCCTGCTGGCATCGAGCCGGCAGGCGTAACACAATGAGCCACCGACCGTCACGTTCATCCTGCTCTTCATCGAGCGTACACCGGGGGACCGACGCGCTTGGCCGGCTGGGTGCGCCGGACACCACGTCGTCAGCGGCGGGGACCCTGGCGTTTCGCCGGCATGCCGAACCACGTCGTCAGTGCGTCCGTGAGCTTCTGCGGCGTCCCGTCGTCGACCCAGGCGACGTAGCCGTCCGGGCGTACCAGCACCGCGTGGGGCGCAGGGACCTGGCCAAGCACCGGCAGCTCCCAGGCGCCCGCATACGTTGCGTCCACGTACTGCGCGCGGTCCGACCATAGGGCGATGTCCGCCCCCAGCGATGCACCGAGGTTGAGGAGCAGCGGCCGGGCGTGATGAAGAAAACTGAAGATGCGCCGCGGGCCGCCTGCGGTCACGACGTCGAGGTCAGGCATGCGGCGCCCCAGCAGCGGATGCCCCTCGCCGAGGTCGTACCGGATGTCCAGGCCGGACATCATCCCGGCGATCTGCTTCCGCGGCTCCTCCATCCTCAGCAACTCGCCGACGATGTCGCGCAGCGCCACCGTGCGCTCGTCCTCGCGGTGCAGCGCCACTTGCGCCATCGTGTTCCTGAGGACGCGGGCGCCCACCGGGTGACGCTCGGCGTGGTAGGTGTCGAGCAGGCTGTCCGGCGCCGAGCCATTGGTCACCAGCGCCAGCTTCCATCCGAGGTTCACGGCGTCCTGGACACCGGTGCCGAGTCCCTGTCCGCCGATTGGCGAGTGAACGTGCGCAGCGTCGCCTGCCAGCAACACGCGCCCGCGGCGATACTGCGCCGCCTGCCGGGTCGTGTCGGTGAACCTGGAGATCCAGGTCGGGCTGTGGGCTCCGTAGTCGGTGCCGCACGCGGCGACGAGCAGCCGCTTGAGGTCGTCCAGGGTCGGCTCGGCGGTTGCGCTCGCGTCCGGTTCCGTGACCATGACACCGATCGGGCCGACGTCCTTGTAGATGATCCGGCCTCCCTTGATCTCGTACTCCTCGCGGCCGAAGGCATGGGTGCCAGCGGCCGAACGATGCACCCCGTACGGCGGCGTCTCCTTCATCTCGACCTCGGCGAGAATGTTGCTCGTCGTCGCGTCCCAGCCGGGAAAGTCGATGCCCGCCGTCTTGCGGATGAGGCTGCGTCCGCCGTCGCACCCGACGAGATACTCCGTACGCAGCGTCCTGCCGGCCGCGAGTGAGACGTCGACGCCGGCGTCGTCCTGCACGAATCCCGTGACGTCGTGGCCGTAGAGGATCGGCACCCCGAGCTCGGTGACCCAGCCGGCGAGGATCCGCTCGATGTGCTTCTGCCTCAAGCCGAGGCCGTAGTGGTGGCGGGTCGGGAAGTCGCTGATGTCGAGGCGGGTGACGGCGAAGCCGGTGACCTGAGCGACCTGTCCGACCGTGAGAAACCGGTCCGCAATGCCCCGTTGGTCGAACACTTCGATGGTCCGCGACGAGATTCCGAGGGCACGCGCGCCGGAGAGTTGCTGGTTCGGCCGACGCTCGAGGACCACGACGTCAACGCCTGCCAGCGCCAGCTCGCCCGCGAGCATCAGTCCCGTGGGTCCGCCGCCCACGATCACGACCGCATGATCGGCCATCGCCACTCCTGGTCAGAACGAGTCCAAGTATCACCACGCGTGAGGGCCTTGCCGCAAGCCTCGGGGTCGTTGATATATCTCTGTGGCGGCCTCCGCGAACCGAGGCAGCGACAGTGCGTGACCCGGCAGTGACGCGTGAGGAGGCTGGTTCGACGTGACCGAAGGACGGGTCTGCCATGGCGGGAACGCGCGGCACCCGCGGCATGATGGCCTTCGACATCGGCGTCGCCCCGCCGGACCGGTGCGACCCGTCACCGAAGCTTCGGTCCGTGAGCGCGATCGCACGGGAGGTCCGTGGCTGACTGACGCGCTCAGCCCTGGTCCAACCTTGAGGACGCGGCGGGTGTTTCAGCGGCGCATCGCGCCGCCCTGATTTCGGGCTTGCGTTCACCGCTCGCCGGCGTACCTTCCCATCAACATTTGATGGGGCGAACGTGAAAGACGACCTCGACCTCGTGCAAGGCACGCTCGACGTCCTCGTCCTCAAGACGCTGTCCTGGGGGCCGCGACACGGGTACGCCGTCGCCACCTGGATCCGCGACACCAGCCGCGACGCGCTGCAGGTGGAGGAGAGCGCGCTCTACACCGCCCTGCACCGGCTCCAGGCCCGCGGCTGGCTGCGCGCCGAGTGGGGGCTGTCGGAGAACAACCGCCGGGCCAAGTACTACGAACTGACCGCCGCGGGCCGCAAGCAGCTCGCCCTCCTGACGGCGCGGTGGACGCGATACTCGGCGGCGGTGTCGAAGATCCTGAGCGTCGCCTGAACGGACGAACACACCACGGTGGGAACGGACCATGCAGAACTTCCGGGGCATTCGCAGGCTGCTGCGGCTCGATCGCGGCGTCACCGACGTGCAGCGCGACGTGGACGACGAGCTGCAGTTCCATTTCGACCAGGCAATCCAGGATCTCGTGGCCGCCGGCCGCTCGCCCGAGGACGCGCGACGCGAGGCTGAGGCGCGCTTTGGCGACCGATTCGCGGCGCGCCGCCGCCTGGCCGAGCTCGACCGCCATCGCCTCGAGAGCGAGCGGCGCGCCGAGCGCTGGGAATCCGTGTGGCAGGACATTCGCTACGCCGTCCGTGCGCTGACGCGCGCGCCCGGATTTGCGCTCGCCGCCATCCTGACGCTGGGCATCGGCATCGGCGCCAACACGGCGATCTTTTCGGTGGTGTCGGGCGTGCTGCTGCGCGCGTCGCCGTTCAGCGGGCTCGACCGCGTGGTGATGGTGTGGGAGACGGATCGCAACAGCGGCACGACGCGCGAGCCGGCGTCGATTCCCGACTACCGCGACTTCCGGGCTCGGGCGCGCGCGTTCGAGCGGCTCGCCGCGTTCACGCCGTTCGAGATCACCATCGCGCGCGCCGGCTCGGATCCCGAGCGCGTGGCAGGCCTCGCCGTCAGCAAGGACTACGTCGCCACCGTCGGTCTGCCGGTCATGGTCGGCCGATCCTTCACGGATGAGGAGGACCGCGCCGGCGGGCCGCGCGCGGTGATCATTGGCGAAGACCTCTGGGACCGCGAGTTCGGTCGCAACCCGGACCTGACCGGCAAGACGCTGATCCTCAACGACAACCCGTGGAGCGTGGTGGGCGTGATGCGGCGCGACGCCGACTTCGGCGTGCTCCAGGTGCTCGGGCTCGCCGCCTATCAGCGAGGCTTCGCCGATCGCGGCGGCCGCACCCGCGTGGACCTCTGGGCGCCGTTGCGTCCGTCGGACACGGCGCCGCGCGGCAATCACCCGATCTTCGTCGTCGGCCGGCTCGGCGCCGGCGTCTCGCCTGTCGCCGCGCAACGAGAGATGACCGCGATCACGGCCGACCTCGAGCGGGAGTACGCGCACGACAATGCCGGGCGCGGCGCATTCGTGGAGCGCATGGAGGACGTCGTCTTCGGCGGGGTGCGTACGTCCATGTACGTGCTGCTCGGCGCCGTGGCGCTGGTGCTGCTGGTCGCGTG
>Ga0187893_10010240_pt1 | contig 14074 bp, 9 predicted proteins | sample MA1701074metaG_FD_139574 | JGI IMG/M metagenome (GOLD analysis project Ga0187893, IMG submission 139574) | White microbial mat communities from a basaltic lava cave in the Kipuka Kanohina Cave System on the Island of Hawaii, USA - MA170107-4 metaG ...
AGTTGAGTCGACCTGCAGTTGAAGCTGTCAATATAAGCAAGAGCTTCGGAAACCTCCAAGTGGTTAAGCCGCTTAGTTTGTCTATTGCTCCCGGCGAGTTTTTTAGTCTTCTTGGTCCTTCCGGCTGTGGCAAGACTACCCTGCTTCGCATGATTGCTGGATTTGAAACGCCATCGCAAGGAAAAGTCTTAGTTTCCGGGCAAGATATGACCAGGGTGCCACCACATAAGCGCCCGGTGAACATGGTCTTTCAAAGCTATGCTCTTTTCCCGCATCTGACAATTGCTGAAAATGTCGCTTTTGGTTTGAAAGCTGAGGCTAAGACAAGCATCAATATCGACAGCAAGGTAAAGGATGCCTTGAACCTTGTGCATTTAAGTGATTATGGTAAACGCTATCCTTCTCAGCTGTCAGGCGGGCAACAGCAACGCGTTGCCTTGGCTAGAGCAATAGTGAAGCGCCCGCAGGTGCTTTTGTTGGATGAGCCGCTCTCCGCACTGGATTTAAAAATTCGTCATCAGATGCAGGAAGAATTGAGTCGCTTGCAAAAAGAACTTGGTATTACCTTCATTATGGTCACCCACGATCAAGGTGAAGCTTTAGCTTTATCCTCACGCATTGCCGTTTTTTATCAAGGCAATATGGAACAAGTGGGAAGCCCTGAGGAAATTTACGAACAGCCAAAGACACCTTTTGTTGCCAGCTTTATTGGGCAGACCAATTTGATAGACGGTAAGGTTGTGGAAAGACAATCAGGTCTGGTGCGCGTAAAAATTGCCGACGAAGTATTTCTTTGGGTAAAGGATGTCCTCGAAGGCAGTCCAAGCAAGATTGGCGATTCGGTTTATGTTGTCCTGAGAACACAAGTCCCGAAAGTTATACCGATATCCAAGGTGACAACTGAAAATAAGATGGACAATTGCCTTAATGTAACGGTAGATCAAAAGAGTTATCAGGGACATGTCACCGACTACTGGTTGAAACTCGACTGCGGTATAACGCTAAGGGTCTCCACCAATACTTCCCCGGATACCAATTTCCACACTGGTGAAAAGGTAGTTGTTTTAATTGCAGCAGAACAAGCCTATGTATTGCCGGATGGTGTTATGAACCCGCGCCCACAAGAACTAGTTGCTGTCTAGATGCGTAATATTGGCAGGCGAGAATTCTTGATTGGTGCTGCAGCAACTGCATCCAGTTTGCTTACATCATGCTCGTGGTCGGCCAAGTCCGACAAGAAAATTCTTGTCTCAGATGAAAAACAAGTGAATGTCTATAGTTGGGCTGATTATATTGATCCGCAGGTAATCCCTGAATTTGAAAAGCGCTATGGCATTAGGGTTGTTTATGATACGTTTGCCTCCAACGAAGCGCTTTTGGCCAAATTACAAACCGGTGCATCGGACTACGATGTAATTGTGCCAACTAGTTATATGATTCATCACTTGAGTAAATTGAAGCTTATTAGACCGCTCGATCATGGGCGGCTGACAAATCTAAAAAACATTAGCACTCGTTTTGCCAACCCTCCTTTTGATCCTGGATGCCGCCATACCGTACCTTACACTTGGGGAACAACCGGAATAGGATTTAACCAAAATGCTTTTAGCAGAGGAAAATTTCCTGATAGTACGGATATCTTCTGGGACAAAAAACTTGCCGGACGTATGACTTTGCTCGATGATGCACGGGAAACTATCGGCATGTCCCTCAAGCGTCGAGGTTATTCTTATAACACGACCGATGAACATGAAATTCGTCAGGCCTTTGACGATTTGAAATTACAGAAGCCGTTGACGATGAGCTATACCTCTGACCAGGTAATCGTGCAATTGGCTAGCGGGGATAGCTTGCTGTCTTTGGTTTTCAGTGGGGACGCCTATCAGGCTGTTCGCGACAACAAAGACATTCGATATGTAATTCCAGCTAAAGGTACTTCTCTCTGGGTCGACAATCTCTCTATTACCGAGTCTGCACCACACGTGGACAATGCCTACTTGTGGTTGAACTTTCTTCTGGAGCCGGAAATTGCTGCGGCAAACTCTAACTATACGCGTTATTCCACACCAAATGAAAAAGCATTGTCCAACATTGAACCAGAACTTTTAGCGGATAAAAATTTGTATCCGAGCGATAAAGTTCTTGATCGTTGTGATCAAATTGGCGATATTGGCTCGCTTCTTTTCTTGTATGATCAATTGTGGACGGAGCTTAAGTGTTCGTAGGGTTAGGTCGTTTCATGCTCGTCCTTGGTTTCTTGTCTGTCTGGTTGGTTGGTCATTGCTTCATAAATAAGTTTTGCTGCTTCTGAATCACCGGACTCTGTGCGTTTTGCCATGTCTTGAAAGGCCATCACAATTTCGGCAGCGCTGGAGGCAGTTTGTTTAATGCCGCTTGCGCTAAAGTCGTGTTGCAACCTGGCCAGCACTTGTGCCGCTATTCGATCATCAATATTTAAAGAGCTATTTTTGCTGTCACCTTCGAATTGACCCTGAGGGATAGTACGCTTATTGTCATTGGTTATTCTGGCTACATATTTTTCAACCATACTTTGCACAATTGATGTTGCCGTGTCGTGCTCCGATGGCTTGACTGGTTTTCCGCTGCCGTCATAGGCTGTCACGTGCGGATTGTTTTTGTCGCCTAAATTGAGAAAAGCAAATCCGCCAGTTTCATTGTCCGGAATAAATTTGCCAATCATAGGTGGTTTGTCTAATTGCTTTCCACTGGCATCGACTTGATGCCAGGTTAAGCCATCGGATGATTTCCAATGTGAATTGTGCGGACTAGGTGCAAAGTATTCACAAGCAATGGGAGGATTGCTTTTGTCATCAAAAACAAGCTTGCGTTCCTGTCCGTCAGGATAGCGTGTAGTCCAGCTATGGTCTGATTTGCTGATACGGGTATGTGAGCCGTCAGTCCTGTTTATTTCTACGTCACCAGCCTTGTGAGAGTCGTTTGTATCCTTGTATGTCCAACTTAAATCACCATTTTGATTGACAGAAAGATCGGCATTCCAAATTTGGTCTTGTTTTTCGTCAAATTGGGTCCAAGTGCCGTCATTATTTTTCTCCAGCCAAGGTTTCGTATTGCCGGACTTGTCGAAAGAATCAATGGACACAAGCTGTCCCTGCGACCATTCATATTTGTAACCTTGGTGATTTTCATAGGTCAATTTTTGCAAGTGGCCATCTTTGTCTATGTCTGCGGTAGAGCCATTGGCATATTTTTCAGTCCGGGATCGAAAAGGCTTCTCAGCTGCTTGCGTAGAGTCACCTGTTTTTGTTATTTCCACATTGACAAGGCTGTCCGCTAAAGTTGAACTCTGTTTGTCCAGGACGGGGTTAAGCTTTCCTTGCTGTGCTAAGGACTTCATGTCGTCTTGCACTGCTGCGCTTAAGTTGTCTGACTTTGGCGGCGCATTGGAAACAGTTGCATCAAGTTTTTTTTCCTGCTTTTCGGTCATAATTCGTGCCTCTAGCTTTTATCTTTGCGTTCATCATAGGCAATGTCTTGTAGGGACATTTTTGCCAGGGTGGACTGAAAGAGTTTTCCATTTAATTCGTTGGCATGGATTAGGCCAATGTTGTGCAGCTCCATGTACTTTTTGAGAATAGCTGCAGACAGTTTTTGTTCGTCTGATCTTTGACGATCGCTAAGAACCTGCTTAACGTCGTCCATTCCTATAAGACCCATCCAACCAACAGGATTCTGTGGTTTTATTTCGTCGAAGTGGTTTCTGACCAGTTCTGCTTGCATGGAATGCACTGAGTCGGCCTCTTTTGCATTAGTCAAATCCGTTATTCTTTCGTGTTTTGTTCCATCGCTTGCAACAACTGTCCAATGTGGACTTTCGTCGTCAGACCTACGCTTGTTTTCGAAGGCAAGCACCCCGTCGGCTGTTATGTGCAGGTGTCCGAAGAGGACATTTTTTTCGTCATTCTTTTGATTTGGATCTGTAATGAATTCACCCTTTTCATTTACTTTGCGCCAATGAGTATCATCAACTCTCTTCCAGTTTGAACACAAGTTCTTATTTGTGCTAATTACCGAGTAGCCAATGCGGTTGCCCTTTTCGTCATAGCTGAATTTTCGAATATCACCAGCTGATCCGTCTGCTTTGGGCGGATTGTGAATTTCCAGAACCGGATCTTGGCTATAGGCTCGTCCGGCAATATGTTGTCTGACCACAGACGAGCCGTCGGCTCTCATGGCTGTGACCGTGTGATTGTCAGTGTTGAAATAGGTTATTTCATTGGCGTGTATTTCAGCGTGCTTATGCGGTTTGCTCAAGTCAGCTTCACCAAGCAATTTGCTATGGACAATTTGAGCCTCACCCTGGGGATGATTTTTCGTCTTGTCACTACTATTAGGTTTGTCGCCCATGGCGCTACTCCTAGCTGGATGGGTACGTAGGCAGCATGTTCATCTGCAATTCCAGAACCCGGATGCTCGGAATATACCCAAAAAATGGACCTTTGAGCTTGAATTTAATCTAGATTTTTTTAGCCCAAACGAGCCTGCTGCCGGTTTCTATGGTTTCAATTGAGTTTATTTGCCAATCGGAAAATAGTTGTCTTAGCTCATCATCACTAAAACAACGTAGGAGCATGCCTTTGCGGCCTTTATCCGTATATACATGAGTCTTATCAGTCAGCTCAAAGAACTCACCGGGACCGGTCCCTACCTGATCAAAACAGCCGAAGAAAATGCCGCCTGGTTTAATGAGACTAAATAACTTAGTTATGGTTGTTTGCGCTAAGTTCAGTGTGAGGTGCTCGAAGATAGAGTTAGCAACTACAGCATCGAATGTTTCTTTCCCATAGTTCATGCTTGTAATATCACCAGCTTCAAAAGTGATTTCTAGATTATCCCTAGCGGCCCAAGTGTTGGCAAGGTTAATAGCTTGCTCGGCTATGTCGATACCAGTGACTGAGAATCCCAAGCGAGCCAAATAGATTGATAACCAGCCGGAGCCGCAACCTAAATCTAAAACGGTTTGGCAGCCGTGCCTTTTGAGGTGTTCCGGGATGCTCTCAAGATAGGGTAGGTCCGGCATTTGCGTGTAGGCGGTTTTTACCGGCTTCCAGGCTTTGTCCCAGAAGGACACATTTTCCCGGTAAATGTCCGCTGTCAGCTCGTCGGGGTTGGATTTTTCGCTTGGCATGATGCTCATAGTCTAAAGCTACGATTAATAGTCTTCAATGAGTGGTATGGAGAAAGCAAGGAAAATTAAGGTGGGTGATGGTCGGAGTCAGCCGAACACAACTGCAGATGATGCTATTGAAGCAGGCTGGACCTGGTTTGCTTCCTCTGAGCAATCCAACCCTTGTTGAAGCTAAGGATTTCCTACAGAAAATAGAACAGCTAACGCTTGACGAGAAGCTAACGCCGGTAATTGTTTATTGGTCCAGTCGAGATGCTGGGCGGCTCTTGCCGCCGGAGCAGAAATATCGTGAAATCATGCGAGAGGCTTTTCACGTGTCGTTATTTGCTGACGAAATGTACGATACGACAGATGAGTGGTGCTTCTTGGTAATGAGCCAGTGGCTTTGCACCATGATTTATGCGCAAGAAACAGAAGATCAGCAAAGATTTCAGTGTGTAGGCACGGTGGATCCCGATCTTGTTCGGCAAGCCTTTGACAGAATGCTGCCTATCTGGCAACAAAAGGATTTTGCAGAAAGTAATGCTGTGCAGGATGCCCTAACAAATTTAGGTGCCTGTACAACAACACCGGATAATGCGCAGTATTGTCGTAATGAATGGCCGCTGGTGAAAGTTCCTGCCAATGAAGGTCAAATTCTCAAGCCGTCCGGTCCAATTGACCCTACAACTGGTGCTGTCAATCCAGCTTTTGTTCGTCCGGTAGTACCAAAATCTAAAGTGGTAATTCCGATCATCAAGAGTGATATGGCAGTTGGCAATAGGGCTTTTGAAGCAGCTGAAGGGCAAGCTTCCGAAGTGCATGAGCCTGATCAAACGGTGCTGGCAAATTTGATGAAGCCGGAAGACGAACAGGCTTTGCCACAACCCTCTCTGGCTGAAACTGTAACTGCCGAACAGGAAGGTCCCTCACTAGTACCGTTGGCTGCCCAAGAGATAATCAAAGATATTATTGGCAAACTTCGCCAATCAAGTGATCTCTCGGAAATCTTGCAGGCAGCTATTGAAAAGCTGACCCATGTTGGACTTGCCGATAGAGGGCTCATTTGGCAAATTGTTGGCGATGAGTTGGCTGTGACCAACGAATATACGCAGAGTGAAAATAATCCATTTGTTGGTACGCACTTAAATCCGCAAGAATCCTCAGCAATTGCCAGTGAATTTATTTCACGCTTCCCGGATGAAACAGGCTTTGGTGTGATAAGCATTACTGACATTCGCACAGATACCAAATTACACAAGCTATCGCAAACGTTATTATCGCTTCTGGAACTTGGCGATGTTAGGGCAAGATTGGTTGCACAATTGCGCAGTCAAAGCGTGGTTTTAGGTTTTCTGGAATTGCAGCAATGCGGCAAGCCCAGGTATTGGTCGCAAGAAGATGCCACTATTATGCAGAGCGTGGCAGAAATGCTTTCGGTTGTCGTTAAGGAAGCATCCGATCAATCAAAGATTGCTGCTGATGCGCAAGAGAAGAAGCTAATTAACGAAATTGCTACTTTGTTTAGAGCTTCCGGTGGTCAGAAGGAAAAAGAAAAGGACACATTAGCTCAATCGGTAAAACTTGTTGCCGATCATATGGGCTTTGTCAATGCCCAAATCTATCTCTATAATCCCGAAGAGGGATTGCTTGAACCACAAATGCTTGATGTTAAGCACTCGCCTGTAAATCTTGCTGTTAAGGACAATCCATTTGTTGTAGTCTATGAATCCGGACGACCAAAAACTATCAATGCTGAATTGAATCCCAAGCCCGATCCTTATTTTGGTCACGATTCCGCACTTGTAATACCGCTTTTGACAGAGGGCGAAATTGTTGGTGTTCTAGGTCTGTGGACAAGACTGCCAAATCCACGCCAGCTTGCCGAGCAAGATGCTGCTTTGGCTCTTACAATAGCCACTCAGCTTGTAAGTTTTATCCGTGCGGACAATGCTATTGCCCAAATTCGTGCCGATAGAGCACGTGAATCGTTGATTAATCGTGTGGCAACAGAAACCAGACAGAATTGGAAAGACGTAGACAAGATTTTGGAGACTTTAGTGGCAGCTTTGCAAGAATATTTTGGCCTATCGCTGTCGGCAGTATCTCTTGTTGATGGGCAGTCGCAAGATTACACCAAATCTAAATTTGCCGGTGATCTGGCACCTGCCGAAGGCTCTGTTTCGGCAGAAACGGCCCCTAATGTAGGCGAACTGTTGATGATGAGCCTCATCGATAAACTGAAGACTTATGACACAATCTTCTTGGGTGTTAAAGAAATAGAAGAGATGTTGGCTGCTAAAGGCTCTCTATTGCCAGAGCGTGTCAAGTCAGCAACTATTGTCCCGCTTGTACACGGTGACACGTTAAAAGCAGCCTTATGTATGTTGTCTAGTTTTAGACAAGTCCCTTATTCCGACAAAGATATGAAGATGGTTGGTGACATTGCATACATGGTTGCCGGTGCTATTGCGCACAAGGAACTTGTTGAACAAGTAGAATTGCAGGCTATTACTGATCCCATGACGGGTCTATTTAATCGACGACATTTTCAGGAACAGTTCTCCAAGGAAATGGATCGCTTTGGTCGTCAACCAACACCATTTTCTTACATCATCATTGACCTTGATTTTCTAAAGAAAATAAATGATAGCCTCGGTCACCAATTTGGCGATGCGGCAATTAAACATATTGCCAATGTCTTGAAGCGTAACGTAAGAGATGTAGATACTGCAGCACGTTATGGTGGCGAAGAATTTGTCATATTGTTGCCGGCTACAGATACTTATGCCGCTCGCATTGCAGCTGAGAGGCTGTGTTCGGCAATTAGAGCTAAAGAGGTAGAAGGCATTGGTACGGTAACGGCCTCGGTTGGTGTGGCTACATTTCCTGATGATGCACAAGACCGTGATCAATTAACAGAATTGGCCGACCAGGCTCTTTATTTAGCCAAGCACAGGGGACGCAATAGGGTCTGCTCAGTATCTGAAGATCTAATGCCCAGCTTAAAAGAACGTGGCGAAGAGGCATTGGAGATTCAGAAGGAAGCAATTAAGCACAAGGCTCAAGAGATGGCTTCCATTGATCTCAATCTTATTGCCGAGCATGGCATTTTAGGTATTCTTGGTGCGATCATAAAAATTATTGAGGCGCGTGATGCTTATACCAATGAACGTTCGCCTAGAGCAGCTGAATTTGCCGGCAAGATGGCGCAAGCCTTGCACCTATCCAAAGATCAAACAACAGTTATTTCCCTGGCGGCCATTCTACATAATGTAGGCAAGATTGCTCTGCCGGAAGAAATTTTACAAAAGCAGGGACCACTTACAGAAGAGGAGACGAAGATTGTCCAGCAGAGCCCAGTTATTGGGGCAAAGATTCTTGAGCCGGCTAAACACTTGCACCGGGTGGCTTCTGTAATTGAGTCCTATCACGAAAATTGGGATGGCTCTGGTTATCCCAACGGCATTGCCAGAGAATCAATACCACTTGAATCGCGCGTCATTTCACTTGTTGATGCTTATGTGGCCATGACCTCCGATAGACCATGGCGCAAAGCAATGAGCCATGCCGAAGCAGTTAAGGCTATTGAAGAAGGAGCAGGTTCGAAATGGGATCCACGTTTGGTAAAACTGTTTCTAGCCATGATTAATAAAGAAGCCAAATCAAGTAAACCGGCTAAGCCGACAAACACATAATGCATCGAATGCCACAGAGCTTGGTTTTCCGCTTCTGTGCGTACGATATTTCCTAGTACCGTTTACATTTTAGATAAAAATGGCGCTGCAAAGGTTTAGCCTCTTGGCAGCCGGGTATGTAGATAATAGGATCGACCACCGATAGCTTCGTAAACGAGCGGGCACACCAAGTGTTGGACCCCGACTGAGTCTCACAACGATAAGCGTTTAAGGCGGCAACGATCGTTTTATGGAAGGCGAAAAAAGGATATAGGAGCAGGTCCCTTTGGGCCCGGTGAGTGAACCGGCAAAGGGACCTGGTTTTTGGATTTGTTTTTCTCTAGGACTTATCTTGTTTCATGTATGCGTAGCACTGTACCGCATGCGGGCGTTCCTTCTTATGGCATTTTTCCGCATCGTTGAATTGGCAATTGTCACAAAGGTATCGTTCACCTTTGTATTGCTGAACCGCAATCCAAGTGATGTACAGGGCGCATAGAGCGACAATGATGAGAAAGTCCACTGAGATCATTTCGTCATTCTGGCAGGGAAAGGCTAATTGTACTTGATCCTTGCAGAGCGAGGATATACTCGGTCTAACGAGGTTTATTGCTTTCTCTCATTTTCATGTACGTACATTGTACGTACATGATTTTCGGCAAAAGATGCTTATGTCCCCTGCGTCTTGGGATCAAGCACATCCCGCAATACGTCGCCTACCGTGTTGAAGCACAAGATAGTTATAAAAATTAGAATACCTGGCGCAATTAGCCAGGGCTGATTTACAAGATCATTGACATTGTCCAATGCTGCTTTCAGCATATTACCCCAACTTGCATCCGGTTGTTGAATGCCTAGTCCAATGAAACTAAGACCGGATTCGGAAAGTATGAAACCAGGAACACCTTGCGTTGCGGCAACAATTACAAAGCTCGCTGTTTGTGGCAGGACGTGTTTAACCACAGTTGTAAATTCCGCCATGCCGCTAGCTAGAGCTGCTTGCACAAATTCTTCTTCGCGAATGGACAAGACCATGCCGCGAATAATTCTGGACAATCCTGCCCAACCGATCATCGATAGAATGACCGTAATAAGAGCAAATCTTTCTGAGCTGGACATGCCCGGTGGCAAGATGGCAGCCAGACCAATTAATAGGTAAAAACTAGGAATAGACATGATTGCTTCAGCAATGCGCATCATTATGTTATCGACAATGCCGCCGGCAAATCCAGCAACGCCACCATAAATAATACCGATAGGAAATGCTACTAAAAGACCAAGGAAGCCTATGGTAAGACTCTTCTGGGCACCAAAGAAGAGACGGGAAAAATTATCTCTGCCGTTGATATCACTGCCTAATAGAAAAATCCTGCCTGGATCATCTATACCAAACAAATGGATATCACCGGCAATGATGCCAAAAACCTTATAAGCCTCGCCTTTGACGAATAGTTTTAAGGGGAATTTCTTTTCTGTTTTTTCTACATAAGTCTGACGGAAAGTTGCCGGATCAAATTGCCTCTCCACCTGATAGACGTAAGGCCAGCTAGGTTCGTTTTTGGCATCTTCAAAGTGAACTGGAGTCGGTGGTGCGTTGGCCAAGTCAGCATCACTATAAAACATGCTATACGGTGTTAATGGATCTGCAAATGCAGCACAGAAATACAAAAGTATAAGGACAATCAGTCCCATTCTTGCCACTTTGTCATGCCAAAGACGCTGCCATGGTGTTTTGCGGATTGGCGCTATTTCTACGGGTATTTCAGTTGCAAGTACGATTGATTCCATGTGTCGCACCTACTGTAATGTGATTCGTGGATCGACGAATTTGAGTAATATGTCGGCTAACAAATTGCCCATAATGAGCATGACGCCACCCAGCATAATGGAGGCCATCACGAGATTCATATCTTTGGTCATAACAGCTTCCAGGGTCAGTCTTCCTAGTCCTGGATAAGCTAATACTGTTTCGGTAAGAGCTGCTCCACTTAAAAGGGCAGCAAATTCAAAACCAAGCAAAGTAATGAGTGGGTTAATGGCGTTGCGCACAGCGTGATGATAAATGACTGTATTTTCCGGCAGTCCTTTTGCACGAGCAGTACGTACATATTCCGCTCGCAATACATCCAGTAAATTTGCCCGCATCTGCCTTTGAATACCAGCCAGCCCGACGAAGGTCAAAACAGTAACTGGAATAATTAAGTGTTGGGCCATATCCAACACTTGTCCCAAAGAGTCTCGTTCAAAAAAGTCCGGGCTAGTTAGACCGCCAATCGGCAACATTCTAGTAGCCAATGCCACCATGAGAAGCAATAAAGCCATAAGAAATGTGGGCATGGACATGCCTGTCGTGCTAATCATGCTGCAGAGTTTGTCCTGCCACCGCCCTCGATGGACTGCCGCCCATACTCCTAAAGGAACAGCAATTAGCCATGTGAAAAATATTGTCAGCACACCGAGCAGCAATGTGTTACCGGCACGCTGCATTAATAAGACAAATACGGAACTGCCGGATGTAGAAACTCCTAGATCACCTTGCAATAAACTACTTAGCCAGATGCCATACTGCACAACCGGTGGTTTATTCAAACCTAGGCGCTCTTCTTCCGCCTTAATTGCTGCTGCTGAAATGGCTGGGTTAGCACGCAATGTCGCTAAGGGATCAATGGGGGCAAGCTTCAACATCGTGAAGCTCATCACCGAGATGATAAATAGAAGCGGTAATGCCTGCAAAATTCGCTTTAAGATGTAAATCGGCACTGACATCCTAATTCGTCCCCTTGGATTGAGTATTGTAAAAATATATTTCTTCCAGGTTATGCATGGAGCCCAGAGGTGTGTAATTAATCCCCAACGGCATTGGCTTGTAATTGCCGACAGAGTTTTTAATTGCGGTCAAGAGAAGAGGTGTATACAAATAAATGAATGGTTGTTGTTCGTAAACTATTGCCTGGTATTGGTTGCAATATTTGTGCCGTTTAGCTTCATCGAAGGTAGTGGCCATCTTGTCGAATAATTCGTCAATTTTTGTCTCCCAGTCACGAGCGTCATTGACTGGAATTTTTCCTGTTGAGTCGGGTTTGCGCTGGTCGAACATATGCAGGCGGCCATCTGATTTCCAGACATTGGCTCCGTCATAGGGCTCAAGACGAGGACCTGTTAGTCCCATTACTATTGCTTCCCAGTCCATTGCGTGATCCACTTTGCTTATCAGGATATTGAAGTCAATTGGCTGGTAATTGACCTTAATACCAAGTTTTTTCAATTCGTCAGCGATGATAATGCAGACAGCATCGCGGATGATATTGCCGGAATTTGTTAGAAGTGAAAATTCGACTTTGTGTCCGTCAGCGTCGTACAGCCCATCGGGTTTTTTGGTGAAGCCGCCCTTGGCAAGCAATTCGCTGGCTAGTTTGAGATCTTGTGGATAAGGCTTAAGATCCTTGTTGATGAATGGTGAGGCTTCTGATTCGGGTGTATAGAGAGGAATGCCTACTCCGCGAAGAACGTTATTAACAATTCTCTGCCGATCTAGAGCATGGTTAACGGCTTGCCTGAAGTAGATATTGTTGAACCACTTTTGTTTCATTGGTTCGACATAGTATTTGCCGTTTTCAGGATTCTTGCGTCTGTTCAAATTGAACATGATAAACATAGTGCCGTCATCCGGGCCCAGTCCATGCATGGTGAAATTGCCTGTTTTCTCACGCTGTTTCATGAGCGCTGCGTCCGGCCCTTTGACGGAGCGAATGTCCAGTAATTCCAATTCACCAGCGTAGAATTTCAGGATTTGCGTGTTTTGGTCAGGCACGATTGCATAGACAAATTTATCCAGATAAGGCAACCGTGTGCCTGTCCTATCCACCATGCCATATTTTTCATTGCGCACAAATTCTGCCCGTTGACCAGGGACATATCTAAGTAGTTTGAAGCGCCCGCTTGTGACAAGTGATTTTGGATCGCAGTTTACATCCCAGAAAGCCTGGAATTCTTTCATGGGTTTTTTAGTAATTGGTTCAACAATATGCTTGGGACCAATGGCCACACCGGATAGGCTGCTTAAAAAAGGTACAAAGGGGATGTCCGTATGGATCTTGACTGTTAGGTTGTCCACCTTTGTGGTCGTTGGAAATTTTCCGTAGACAGACAATACGTCGCGTCTGCTGCTATTGCCGAAACCGCGGCCGATAAGTGTGTTCATGGTAAAGACAACATCGTCGGCAGTTATTGGCTTGCCGTCAGACCACTGTAAGCCTTTACGCAGGGTAATTATGTAGTCTTTCTTGTCAGCACTTATTTCAATTGATTTAGCCAGGCGCCCGTAGGCTTTTCCTGTCCAGGCATCTGTATCAACCAGGTGCTCGAACATGAGAAAGCCAATGCCGTCGCTTTCTACATCTGCTGCCGCCCAAGGATTAAACGTCTTTGGCCCCGAGCCAAATGTAGAAACCGTGAATGTGCCACCGCGATGACCAGTATCACCACGTGACTGCCATAATTCTTCCATACTCTTATCGGTATTTACCGTTACCAGTTTAAACGGACCAGGATTGGGAAATTTATCAGGAGAAGCAACACTTAAATTGTTAGACTCCGCCATTGATTTTTGCTTGGGCAAACTTGAACAAGCAGTTACCAATGTAGCTGAGGCACAAAATAAGGCGAGGCGTCTTCTCACTTCTTATAGATTTCCTCGATGTTGTGCAAGCCATCGCCAGTTTGTGTCAGTGGCGTCGGATCAAAATTAGCTACGGTATTTCTTGCTCCGATGATACTCATGGGACTTACCAGATAGATGAATGGTGCTTCGTCATAAACGATTTTTTGCACTTCCTGGTAAATTGGCTTGCGCTTGTCTTTGTCAATTGTGGTAGCGCCAAGACTGTAGAGTTCATCTATACGTTTTTCCCAGGGACGAGCATCCGGCACCGTTACCCTGCCATTAGCATCGGCTTTGCGTAAGTCGAAGATATGTAGCCGCCCATCGGATTTAAAGACGTTGCTACCGTTGTTGGGCTCAAGTGGATCACCGCCGCCGAGGGCCATCATGGCACAATCCCAATCAAGGGAGCCTTCCAGGCGATCGCCAAGCGTGTGGAAATTGATCAATTGCAGGTTGACCTTCATCCCCAGTTTTTTCAAATCGTCAACGATCATAGCCCCAATGGACTCAGTAAAACTGCTTCCCGAATGAGCTAAGAAATTAAACTCGACTTTGTGTCCTGTCGCGTCATATAAGAAGCCATCATCA
>Ga0187893_10010241_pt1 | contig 14073 bp, 10 predicted proteins | sample MA1701074metaG_FD_139574 | JGI IMG/M metagenome (GOLD analysis project Ga0187893, IMG submission 139574) | White microbial mat communities from a basaltic lava cave in the Kipuka Kanohina Cave System on the Island of Hawaii, USA - MA170107-4 metaG ...
AAGGGGCCGGCGGATTTTTGTGCGACCCGTCCTGCCAGCTGGGGGTATCGAGAATTGGCGCGCGGCCGCGGCTGCCCAGAGGCGCCAGCCGGCCTGGCTGGCGGAAAGTGCAAAACTCGAACTAAGGACAACGGGAACCGCAGAGGACGCAGAGGCATACGCTGAGGACGCAGAGGGAGCTGATGGTATCGAATAGGGTCCTCTGCGCTACTCTGCGTCCTCTGCGGTTAACGTCGTTCTCCGTTGCCTACATGCACCTTGCCTACTTCAGCCACCCCTCGAAGTTCCTGTGCGTCGTTCCCGCAAGGAACCGCTCCAGGTGCTTCGCGCCGTAGGCGAGGTAGTCGTGGCCGAGCTTCGAGATCCCCGCCTGGAGGAAACCCCAGAAGGCTTCGCGAAGGTCGGAGGCGAGGCGCATGAGGCGCAGCCGCGCGAGGTCCTTCGGGCGAGCGCGCCCCTGGTACTCCTCCAGGAGAGTCCGGCAGGCCTTGATGCCGAGGTTCTGGTTCACGGCGAAGTTCCCCAGGTCGAAGAACGGATCTCCCATCGCCGCGTACTCCCAATCGATGAGCCGCAGTGGGGCTCCTTGATCGATGAAGTTCGCCGCAAGCAGATCGTTGTGGCACGGGACGAGCCGCTCGGGGGGTCCGAGGGCCTTCTCGATCCGGTCCATGAGCGCGAAGAGGCGCGGCAACGAATCAGGGAATGCGACCCCGCGCTCCTCGGCGAGCGCGTGGTACTGGCGCACCGTCTCAAAGGGCGAGAAGAGTCCCGGAAACGCGGGGCCCTGGTGGCAGGACTTCAGCGCCCTCGCGATCCTCGGGAGCATCTCGGGTTTCGCCGCATCCTCGGCCTTCAGCGTCCGGCCTTCGAGGAACCGGAGGACCAGCGCCTGCGCGTCCTCGATGAAGGCGACCAGCTCCGCCCCGAGCCCCGTTGAGGCCGCCGCCCGCGCGCATGCGGCTTCGCGGTGGCGGTCGATCCCGAGGAGGCCCGTGTTCCTCCCCGCAAGCCGCAGGACAAACGATTCGCCGCCGGCATCGACGCGGAAGTTCTGGTTGGTGAGGCCGCCCGTGAGGGGGCTCAGCGCCGCGCCCGCCTTCCAGGACGGCATCCGTGCGAAGACTTTGTCGACGCGGGCCTTCGTCTCCGGATCGATCGCCAGGTCAGAGGCACCGTTCATAGATCGCCGTCAGGTCTTCTTCGCGGATCGGGATCGGATTGAGCGAGTGGCAGGGGTCCTGAAACGCCTCGCGGACGAGCGCGGGGATGTCCTCGCGCTTGAGTCCCAGGGACGCCAGCGTATCGGTCAAGCCGATCTGCCGATTGAAATCGCGGATGGCTCCCGGGAGCGCCTCGGGGCCCGACCCCTCGTGGCCGGGGAAGAGCCGCACCGCGCGGCGGTAGCGGCCCAGCAGCTCCGGCGCCAGCTCCGCGGACCTCCGGTCGAGCTGGTAGGCGAGCGCCGGCGGCAAGAGGAGCGCGTTCGTGAGCCCGTGGTGCATGCCGTAGCGCGTCGAGAGCGGGTGGGCGAGCGAGTGGACGACCCCGAGCCCCTTCTGGAAGGCCGTCGCCCCCATGCTCGCCGCGAGAAGCATGCGGCCGCGAGCGTCGAGGTCCGAGCCGCTGCGCACCGCGCGCGGGAGGTTCTCGATGACAAGCTCCATGCAGCCGAGCGCGACGGCGTCCGCCATCGGGTGGAAGCCCCTGGCGAGGTACGACTCGAGCCCGTGCGTGTAGGCGTCCATGCCGGTGGCCGCAGTGATCCGGGCGGGCATGCCGGCGGTCAGCTCGGGGTCGAGGACCGCGATCCTCGGCATGAGAGTCGGGTGGAAGATGATCGTCTTGATGCCCGTCCGCTGGATCGTGATGACGGCGGAGCGGCCCACGTCGCTGCCGGTGCCCGCGGTGGTGGGGATCGCGTAGACGGGCGGCACGCGGTTCACGATGAAGCGATCGCCGCCCTTCGAGTCGTCGAAGCGCTCGAGCGGCCCCTCGTGCGTCGCGAGGACCGCGATGGCCTTCGCGGCGTCCATCGGGCTTCCGCCCCCGAGGGCGATGATCCCCTCGAAGCCGCCGCTCGAGTAGACCCTCGCGCCGGCGATGACGTCCTCCTCGCGCGGGTTGGGGTTCACCGCGTCGAACGTCGCGAGAGAGAGGCCGCCCTTCTCCAGCGCCGACGCGACCCGTGCCACGAGTCCCGCGCTCACGACGCCGCGGTCGGTGACGAGGAGGTACTTCCGGCCGGTGCGGTTCGCAGGGCTCTCGGCGGCCAGCCGCTCGCCTAGGACGGAGACCGCTCCCGGGCCGAAGAGGATCGTCGTCGGGTAGTTGAACTGCTGAACGGATGAACTCGCCATGGCGTCCGCCTCGGGTCTCCTTGGAGGCTCTCAGATGATCTCGAAGTACCGCTTCAGCTCCCAGTCGGTGATCGCCCGCTCGAACTGCCGAGTCTCCCACTCGCGTGTGGCTGCGAAGTGGTCCACGAACTCCTCGCCGAGCCAACGGCGGGCCATCTCGCTCCCGCGGAAGATTTCCGCGGCCTCCCGCAGAGTCGGCGGGAGCTTCATTTCGACCGGGAGCGCGTCCTGCACCTCGTAAGCGTTGCCGCGGACGGGTTCATCCGGCCGAAGCCCCTTCTCGATGCCCTCGAGGCCGCTCGCGAGCGCAGCGGCGGCTATGAGGTACGGGTTCCCGTCGGCCGCGGCGAGGCGGTACTCGACCCGCTGCGACTGCGGCGAGCCCGGCACGACCCTCAGCGCCACGGTGCGGTTGTCGATGCCCCATGTCGCGGCGGTGGGAGCCCAGGCGCCCTTCACCATGCGCCGGTAGGAGTTCACCGTCGGGCCGATGACCGCGCACATCTCGCGCATGTGGCGCGCCTGACCCGCGACGAAGCTCTCCGCAAGCGGCGAGAGGTTCCCCCGCGTGCCGTCCTTGTGGAAGAGGTTTTTCCCGCTCTGTCGGTCCCACAAGGAGACGTGGAGGTGGCCGCTCTGGCCCGGGTAGTCGTTCGACCACTTCGCCATGAAGGTCGCGACGCAGCCGCGGCGCTGGAAGAAAACCTTCGCGAAAGTCTTGAAGAGTGCGGCCCGATCGGCGGCATCGACGCCCCGCGAGTAGCGGACGGCGGCTTCGAGGACGCCCGGGCCGGTCTCGGTGTGGAGCCCTTCGAGGTCCGTGCGCATTGCGGCGCAGTGGTCGAGGAGGTCCTGGAAGACGCCCGAGTGGACTCCGCTACGCAGGATCGAGTAGCCGAACATCCCCGGCGTGAAGGGGACGAGGTCGCGGTAGTTCTTCGCCCGGAGCGACTCGGGCGTCTCCCGGAAGACGAAGAACTCGTACTCGAAGGAGAAACAGACCTCGTAGCCGAGCGCGGCGGCGCGGCCGAGGACGCGCTTGAGGACATTGCGAGGGCAGATAGGGTGGAACTCCGCACCGGCGGGGGGCGCCAGCTCCGCGATGAAGTACGGCGTTCCGGGCTCGTCCGGGAGCCAGCGCAGGCTCTCCGGGTCGAGTCGGAGCGGGACATCGGCGAATCCCTTGTCCCACGAGGAAAAGGATGCGTTGTCGTAGAGCTGGTCGGCCGAGTCCCAGCCGAAGATGCAGTCGCAAAATCCGCCCGACGAGAGGAGCGTCGCCTCGGCCTTTTCGATGGCCAGGTACTTCCCGCGCAGGACGCCGTCGATGTCCGCGATTCCGAGCTTGATGCGCGTCGCCCCTCGCTCCTTGATCTCCCGGAGGACCGCTTCCGCAGACTTCTGAGTCATTTCGATGTCTAAGTCCGAAAGTGGATGCTCTTTCGCCGCGTGAGGCCGTAGAAGCCGTAGCGGGAGAGCGTCGAGCCGAACCCGCTGTCGCCGACGCCCGTCCAGGGGAGAGCGGGATCGAGGTAGTCGCAGCGGTTCCGGTAGATCGTCCCGGCGCGCAGGTCGCGAGCCAGCCGCTCCGCGCGGCCCGCGTCACGCGTCCAGACGGACGCGGTGAGGCCGTAGCGGCTGTCGTTCATGAGTCGGAGGGCCTCGTCATCACCCTCGACGGCGAGGGCGGGCAGGATCGGGCCGAAGGTCTCTTCCTGCATGGCTTCGCGATCGTTTGGTACGTCGGCGATGAGGGTCGGCAGGAAGAAGCTCCCCGGCGACCCGTCGAGCCGCTTTCCGCCGAGGAGGAGCCGCGCACCGCCCGCCTCGGCGTCTCGCACCTGAGCATCGAGCGTGTCGAGGGCCGATCTCCGAGCGAGGGGGCCGAGCGTCGTCGATTCGTCGAGCGGGTTCCCGAGCTTGTACCTCTCGAGGACGCGCCGGGCGCGATCGAGAAAGCCGTCGTAGACACGGCGGTGGACGTAAACGCGCTCGACCGCGCAGCAGGATTGCCCGGCGTTGTAACAAGCGCCGTCGACGACGTTCTCGGCGGCGAAGTCGAGGTCGGCGTCCTCGGCGACATAGGCCGGGTCCTTGCCGCCCAGTTCCATGCCGGCGCTCAGGAGCCGGCGCGCGGCGGCCTCGTAGACCGTGCGGCCTCCCTCGACCGAGCCCGTGAAGGCGACGTGCGCCACGGGCGAGCCGGCGAGCCCGATGAGCTTCTCGACGTCGTCGTGCGAGAGGACGAGGTTCTGGACGAGCCCCTCCGGCCGCGCGGAGGCGAACGCCCGCTCGAAGTGGACGCCGCAGAGGGGCGTCTGCGCACTATGCTTCAATAAGATAACGTTGCCCGCGATGAGGCCGGGGACGATGACGTTCACCGGAATGAGAAGCGGATAGTTCCACGCCGCGATGTTGAGGACGACGCCAAGCGGCTCGTGCTCGATCCGGCGGTCGAAGCCTTCTTTCTTGGTCAAGCGGTCGGGGGCGAGCGCCTCAGGCGCGATCGAGCACATGAAGTGCGCGCGGTCGAAGAATGTGTCGATCTCGCGGCGCGCCTCTGCGATGGGCTTGCCCATCTGGCGCGTCAGGTCGCGGGCGACCCCTTCCGCGTGCGTGCGGAAGTGCTCGATGGCCGTTCGCACGGTCCGGATCCGTTCATCAAGGGGGACGCGGCGCCACGCATCGAACGCCGACCGCGCCCGGCGGAGTTTTTCCGCCACGCTGCGATCGTCGTCGTAGGGAAGTTCGCATGCGACCGACTGGTCGAAGGGATTTCGCACCACCAGTTTCCGCATGCGGAGCATGATACGGACGGCAGGGGGCAAAACAAGGTGCCGAGAACGTACGCGGTTACAGGAACGAGAGACCGGGGGTCAACCCTGCGGCCGTTCTTTGACGAAGTACGATGCGGTTTCAAGGAGGAAACCCCATGGGCAGAAAGTGGGTCTTCGCGGCAGGGATGCCGCTTGTCGCCGTTTGTCTCTTCCTCTCTCCGCTCCTCGTTGCCGACGATCCGCACGCGGCGAAACCGCCGCCCAAGCATGCTGCCGCGCAGCATCCTCCCGCGCATGCGACCGACGCTACAACGTCGGAGAAGGAGCACGCCACAAGCGGCGACAACGCCGCCGCAGCGCACGCGAAGCCGCCGGAAACGCCGGCACCGGCTGCAACGCCAGCGCCGCAGGCAACGGCGGAGCCGCCGGAGCCGCATGAGTTCCACTCGACCGAGGAGATCTGGGAGGACCTCGTGACCGGCAACCGCAGGTTCGTCATGGGCCTCCCGCGAGCGCGCGACCACGTGAAAGCTCGCGAGGAGCTTTTCCAGGGGCAGCACCCGAAGGCGATCGTCCTCGCCTGCGCCGACAGCCGCGTCGGCCCGGAGCTGGTCTTCGACAAGGGGCTCGGGAGCCTCTTCGTCGTCCGCTCGGCGGGGAACATCGCCGATCCGATCCTCCTCGGGAGCATCGAGTACGCCGCCGAGCACCTCCACGCGCCGCTCCTCGTGATCGTCGGCCACGAGAAGTGCGGCGCGGTCTCCGCGGCGGTCTCGGGGGCCAAGCTGCCATCGCCGAACCTCGAAGCGATCGTGCGGAAGATCGCGCCGGCGCTCGAAGGGCTGAAGGGCGGCCTCAACACGGACGAGCGGCTTAGCCTCGCCGTCGAGGCCAACGTCCATCGATCCGCGAGCGACATCCTGCGGCACAGCCCGATGCTGAGGGACCTCGTCGAGGAGGGGAAGCTGACGATCATCAAGGCGGTTTACCAGCTCAAGACGGGCGAGGTGAGGCGGCTGGACTAGACGGTTAACCGCAGAGGGTTCGCTGCGAGCAGTGCGGAGCAGCGAACGGTCTGAGGAGCCCCCGCCGCTCCCTATTCGGTCGCAGCACGCCCACCGAAGGTGGGTCGGCTCCGAGACGTGCCCGGAGGGGAGCGGCGAGCAGCGCGGAGCCGCGGACCGCCGGAGCAGCCCTCTCGCCGCTCCTAGACGTCGCGGCTCACCCGCGCCAGCGGGCGGCTGCGAGGCCCGCCTGGAGGGTTTGCTTCGAGCAGTGCGCAGGAGCAAACGGTCGGAGGAGGCGGGCACCGCGAAGCGGTCGCCTCCGAGACGTGCCCGGAGGCGGTCGCGGAGCGGACGACCGGAGGGGAGCGCGTCAGCGCGAGGACCGGAGGGGAGGGGGACGCAGAGGAGGGTGTCGACGGCGCCGGGCGGGATCCGGAGGCCGACGACGGAGGCGGATGGGGAGAGAAGATGCGGAGTAGAGATGCGGATCCGGATGAGGATTTGGATCCGGCGGGGCTGCGGCCCCTCCTCTGAATCCGCCTCCGGGTCTGAATCCGGATCTGAATCCGGATCTGCCTCCCCGCCCGACCCGCGGGGGCTACTTCTTTCGTCCCTTGAGAAACCCCACGCTCGATGCGAACACGCGCTCCCCCGCCGGCTTCCCGGCGCTCTCGCCCGCTCGGAGGTCATCCAGGTTGGCGGCGCAGGTCTCGCAGCGGACCGTCTCGAGGTGGAAAGCCACGTAGTCGCGCCATTCGGGCTCGATGGCGCCGAGAGCGTAGGCTCCGAGCGTGCTTCGCTTGAGGCAGGAGAGGAGGTTCTCGCGCCAGACGTCGCTCACGAGGCCGGTCGGGTCCTCTCCAGGGCCGAAGAAGACCAGCGTCGAGTCAAACTTGGGATGGCGGCGGGCCGCACGGCCGAGCCTTTCGATCGCCTCCTGGCGCGTGCGCGTCACTGTCGGCTCGCTCGTCCCCGCGATCTCCGCCGCCTCCTTGCCCTTCATGCCGCAGTTGAAGAGCAGCTCGAGCACCTTCAAGTCGCGAAAGTTTTTCTCCTCCTTCAGCATCCCGAGCGCTTCGCCGAGGATGTCCGCGAGCACCTGGCGCCTCACGGCGTCCTTCTCTACTTGCTTTGCGTAGTGGCTCGGGCTGGTACCCGCCGCCACCGGCTCGTATCCGGGCCGCGAGTCCGTCATGCCGAGCGGAATGGCGGTCAGTCCATGCCCCCGCGGAGTGCGGCGGGCGAAGTCGATGAGCTTGTTCCGTAGGATCGTGAAGAGGTACGCCTCGAGGGACCGCAGGGGGGGGAGCCGGCCGATGTTCTCGAGGAGCCCGAGAAACGTCTCCTGCACAGCGTCCTCCGCCTCCGCGCTCCGAGCGCCGAGCTTTCGGGCGGCGAAGGCCTTGAGGCGCCCGGTGAAGCGGTCAACGAGCTGGCGGAAGGAGTCCTCGTCGCCCTCGCGGATGCGCTCGATGAGGTAGCGGTCGGCCTCGCTCCGACTCGAGCGGTCCTGGGTCACTGGAAGTGTCCCCGCCCGTAGAGTAGCCCGAGGCAGACGCAGGCGTAGAGGGCCACCGCGAAGATCCGCAGCGGCCAAGCGAAGTACCCTTTCGTGCCCGCATTGACGAAGAGGTAGAGGAGAAAGACGACGAAGGCAAGAAGGAGGATCGATCCGGCGGTTCCGATCTGCGTCCGGCGCGACTCTTCGGACTCTTCGCGAACCGCATCGAGCCGCCGGCCGATGGCGCGCTCCTGCTTGTCGTCCCATCCGTCGGGGATCCGGAGGAGGATCGCGGCGCGGTGGATCGTCTGGCCGCTCGCCGGCAGGACCGCGCTCTCGTGGAACTCCTCGCGTCCCGCAGGACCGGCCTCGACGAGGCTCGCCGCCGCCTGCCGGAGGAGGGCTCCGCCCTCGGGGCTCCGTGCGCCGTGGCGGTCGCCGTCTTCGATCAGCTCGTAGAGGACGATGTCCTCGAGCTGGCGTTGGAGGGAGAGGCGGGCGGAACGGATCGCCTCGTCGAATGTAGCCTCGAGGCCCGAGTAGCCCGCGATTTCGTTCGTCTTGCCGGGTTTCACGGTCGGACGGCCCAGGACCGCGGAACGGCTCTTCGAGATCCGCGAGCCCGTTCCAGATCGGACCCAACCCGGAGCCGACGATTTCGGGAAGAGCGTATCGGACTTGAGCCACTCCATGCGGTCGAGGGGATCGTCGCCCTCGCGGGGCGCGGGCGCTGAAGCCGGCGCCGAGGGATGCGGGTCGATGGGTCCGGGAACGACCGGGGGGGGGTGCTTAAGACTCTCGGACCACCGCGCCGCGCCGAGCTGCAGCTCGAATCTCACCGGGGCTTCGCGCTCCGACTCGGCGCTCCTCGCGAAGTAGTAGAGGATAACGAGAGGGACAGCGAGGATCGCAAGGACGGCGACGATCTTGGAAGTCCGGCGGACGGTCGTCATCGAGGTCGCACCTCCAGCGCGCGAGCGGGCCAGAAGATGAGGAGCGCGGTCAGTATCCCGAGGCCGAAAAGCCCCATGACCTGCGCCCAGCTCACGTACGCGAACTCGATCCCATCGGGCCCCGGCAGGAGGGTGCTCTGGATCGCCTCGCTCAGGATGAAGACCAGGAGGCCGGCGAAGAAGAACCCGGCGACACCGCGAAAGAGATGGACCACCCCCAGGTCCCTCCGGCTATGGACGAGGCAAAAGAGCCCGGGGAGGAAGAGCGAGAGGCCGACGAGGAGGTGGACCCGGTTCTCTACGAGGTTGCCGACCTCCTCCGCTTCGGCGCCCGTGAAGGCTCGCGCGAAAAGCGTGCTGCCGATCGTGGTGGTCACCCCCAGCGCCACAAGGATCGCGCCGAGGACCGCCCAGCCGGCGCGCCCGGCCGGCAACCAGCTCCGCGACGCCTGGAGCCAACCTTCGTTCGGCCTCCGCAAGCCGCCGGGGAGGAGGCCGAAGAAGAGGGCGAAGTCCGCGGCGAAGATCATGACGGTGAGCGGAACGATCCGCGGCATTTGCGAGGAGCTCTCGGCGGGCCACCGGAAGAAGACCAGGGCGGCGCCGACCGCGGCGTTCAGGCACGTTGCGATGAGAAGCCACCGGACGAACCCCCAGAAGCGCGGCCGAGTCCGGCACATGCCGACCCGGAAAAAAAGTAGAGAATACCCGATGGCAGGTATAGAGGTCGCCTGGATGAAGAGCACGTCCATCGGATGGGAGAAAATCTCCGAGCTGCCCAGAGCGAGCGTCAGACCGGATGCGAAGAAAACGGCCGAAAGGAAGAGAGCCGGCAGCCGGATCCAGGCGGTCAGCGGGGCCGGGGAGGCCGGAGGCTTAGCCGCCGGCTGGATCGCGGGTTCGGGCATGGTTTCGAAAAAAACCACCGGCGGAGGTGCGGCGGTTTGAGTCGCCTGGAGCGGAGGCTCTTGATTCAGTTGAGGTGGGAGGGCGTATCCTCCCTCCCTCGGCGGCGGCGATGCTCGCCGGCGCCCGGTCAAGGGCACAAAGGGGGACAGGGCGTTGACGACGAGCGACACCGCGGCCATGACGCCCGCGACGAGGACGATCTGGCCACGCATGATGGCCGCTAGGATGAACCCGCAGAGTCCTGCCGTGAACGCCGGCCAGAACTGGATCCGTTCGTTCCTTGGAGATCGTGTTCTCTCAGTCCAAGCGATGAGGGCGGTCGCGGCGGTGAGCGCGATTGGCGTGCCCGGCATGCTCGAGCTGAAAAAGATGCCGGCGATGATGAAGTAGAGCGGCGCCGCGGTGAGGACCGTCACGAGACGCCGCGGAAGGCCCGGTTCGAAGACGAAGCGGGCCACCGGAGGGCGCTCGGCCAGGAAAACCGCCAGTGCCCCCGCGCCGGTGAGGAGGATGCCCCCGAAGAAAGAAAAGAACGGCTTCGGGTACCCCTTGCCCATGAGCGCGATCACGACCGCGATGCTGGCGGCGATTCCGAGAGAAAGGTAGATCTGCTGGAGCGACGGAAAAACGAAGGATTTTTGCGGCGCGGAGGCCTGCGGAAACGGGGGGGGCGAACCGCGGCCATTCCCCGCGTTCGGTCGAGCCTCAGCCGCCGCAAGAGGCGGCGGGAGCGGAGGGGGCCCGGCCAGCGCCCCGTGCGGCCTACCATGCGGGGAGGCCGCGGGCCGCTGCGCCCCCGGCGAGCCAAGAACGACCGTCTCCATGGCCTCGGGGTGCCGGCCCGCCCGCGTGAGGCTCTCGGGCTTGAAGCTCCGCAGCCACCCTTCGATCTCTGGCGAGGCCGCGAGGTCGTCCACCATCGCCTCGACGCGCTCGTAGCGCGCTTCGGGGCTCTTCGCCAGCGCCTTCTTCAGGATCGGCAGGAAGGGCGCGGGGATGGCCGACAAGTCGGGCTCGACCGTGAGATGCTTCATGAGGATCTCGCCGAAGCTGTCCCCGGTGAACGGGACGCGGCCGGCGAGCATCTCGTAGGCCATGATGCCGAGGGCGTAGATGTCGATCCCGCGGTGGTAGCGGCCGGACCCGATCTCGGGCGCCATGTAGTGCACCGTCCCGACGCTGATCGTCTGCGCGCTCTGCTGAGAGACGCTGATGTACTTCGAGAGGCCGTAATCGCCGATCTTGACGTAGCCATCCTCGAAGAAGATGTTTTCGGGCTTCAAGTCCCGGTGGACGATGCCGCGCTCGTGCAAGTAAGCCAGTCCGCGGCCGATCTCGCGCACGAAAAACGCCGCCTTCTCCGGCCCCTGGCCGTTCGGGGCGTCGCGCAGGATCTCGCGAAGCGACGGCCCTGTGACGTACTCCATGATGACGAACGCCGCGCCGTCGGTGCCGGTCTTCACGTCGAAGATCGACACGAGATGCGGGCTCTTCAGGTTCATGCACTGGCCCACGCCGCGCAGCTCGATCTCCTGGTTGTACTGGAGGCACTTCAGGGCGACCTGGCGGCCGCCGTCGCTCACGGCGTAGTAGACTTCGCCGAACCCGCCGGCGCCGACCCCGCGCTGGATCGTGTAGCCGTCGAGCGGGCGGTCTCCGTGTCGGTAGCGAAAAGCCACCTCAGCACCTCTGACCTTCAAGAAGCGTGAACGTGAAGGTGACGTCGCCGATCTTCACCTGCGCACCCGCTTCGATCACGGTTTCCGTTCCTTGCGGCTTTCCATTGATGTCGATTCCAGCCTCCGCGCGCAAGACCCAACCTCGGTTTTCCTCCCCGAGAATGATCTGGCAGGGCGCCGCGGCGGCGCGGACATGGCAGTTGTCGCCGGTCCCAATGATGAGATGGCGGTCGAGGAGGATGACCTCGCGGACGTCACCGGCGATCCGCATGCCTCCCGAGAGGCTCAGGACCGCGCTCGAGCTCATCGGGCTCGGGAGCCGGAAGACGAGGCCGCAGCGCGGGGAGAGATCGATCCTGTCGCCGCTCGCCAGGAGCTTCTTCTCGACTCGGCGGCCGTTGACATCCACGGCGCCGTGCGATGCCACGAAGTAGTCGTCATCGACCCGAAGGATCTCCGCCTGGATCCCGGCGAGGTCGGCCGGCAGTCCGACTTCGGGGCGAGCGGAGGAGCCCTCACGGCCGAGCGTGATTCGGTCTCCGCGCAGGAGGAGGAAGCTTCCGACGCCGTCGACCAAGAGGAGATGCCTTCCGCCTCCCGCGTCACGGCCCCCCGCTCCGCGGCCCGCTCCTCGTGCGGCGTGCGCCGCCGAGACGGGTCCCGGTCCTGGCTTCGGCCGCGCTCCCGGGGCGGCGGCGGTGGGATGGCCGGGCCCGAATCCGCCCGGAACGAGCGAGTCCGCCAGCGACGCCAGCGGGCTCGTACGAAGCTCCTGGAGCTTCTCCGCGACGGCGCGGACCGCCTCTTCGGCCGACTCGATCCAGCGCGCGCGTGGATGGAGCCGGCGGAGGCGGCCGAGCGTGGCCTCGGCGGCCTCGTAACACCTCGACTCGATCGCGCGGGAGGCCTGCCGGCACAGGTCGAGCGACTCCGCGGGGCGGCGGGCTTCGAGGCTCTCGCCGCAGGCCGCCGTGAGGCTTTCGAGGAGCCGGTCCGCGGCGCCCAGGGAGCCGTCGTCGAGCGCCTTTTCGATCGCGGGGATCGCAGCCGCTTTCAGCTTGAGGAGAATCGGAGGAAGCTCGGCGCTTCGCGCGAACGCCTCGCGGGCCTGGCGGGCCTCCGAGAGCGCTTCGAGGAGTCCGCCGTCCTTGAGGAGCGCCGCAGCGCGGGCGCAGGCTTCGCGGGCGCACTCCCCGCGCCGCTCAGCTTCCCTCTTCAGCCGGCGCGCCTCGGGATCCGAAGTGTCCGCCTCCGCGAGGACCGCCATGCCGGCTCCGACGCTCCCATGGGCGAGGTGGCGGCGGGCGGAGGCGACCAGCTCGCGCTCGCGGGCTTCGTCGCGCCGTTTCGCTTCGCGGCGGGCCTGGACTTCGGCTCGGAGCGCGGCCGCGCGCGGCCGGTTTCCGCCGGCGGCGCGGGCCCTCTCGACGTCCGCGGAGGCGTCTTCGAGCCTCCCCTCGGCGAGGTGGACGGCTGCGCGATCGAGGAGAGGGTCCACGAGCTTCTCGAGAAGCACCTGACAGCCGCGCCAGTCCCGAAGCTCCTTCTCCGAAGCGATCGCATACGCCTCGTCGAGGCGACCATCGCGCAGAGCGTGCTCCGCCTTGAGTAACTGAATCTGCTTGCGCCAGTCGAACATGTCCATCTCAGCAGGGGAGCGGCCCCCAAGCCGTCGCTCGGGGGGCCGGTGTCCAAAGGCAGCATTTTATCCATAGAAGAGGGTTGTTGGGCGGTCGTAACCGTTCTCGGGCCGCCGGGCCTCGGGAACGGTTACTCGCGGGTCGATTCGACCAGCGAAGCTCTGCTGGGGGCCGCCGCGGCCGTGGAGGACCCGGTGGCGGAGCCGATCAACCTCTGCGGGCGCGCGAAGTGGCTGTCGATCGCCTCGACGAGGCCGTCGGCCGTCACTTTCGGGACCTGGATGGGGTCCGTGAACTGAGCCTCGCGTTCCAGGACGCGCTGGGCGACTTCGAGCCGCTTGCGCAGATCGGCGAGGAGCCGCTGCGTCTGGGCGAGCTTCGTCTCGTTGATGCGCAGGTCGCTGCTCGTTCCCTGGGCCTGGATCAGGCGGAACTGTCCTTCGAGGGCTTCGATCTGTGCCGCCAGTTCCACGCGGGCCAGGCGGGTCTTCTCCAGGCGATGGATCGCGGCCTGGAGGGACTTCCTGCGGTTCGAGAGGAGCTTTTCCTTCCCCGAGAGCAGCATCTCGGCCGTCCGGAAGCGCTCGAATCGCTGGCTGAGGATCTCCACCGCCTCATCCGACTCCACCGAGCCGGTTGAAGCCGGCCGGATCGAGATGTCCTGGCGCATCTTCTGCACGCGGCCTCTCTCTTGACCGACCGCGTCGCGCTCCCTCACGACTTCCTTCTCCAGCGAGGCCACCTCGACCTCCTCTTGGGCCACCAGACGGAGGTTGGCGTGCATCTCGGGGATCAAATCCTCGAGGAGGTCGCGCGCCCTCTGGATTTCGAACTGGACCGGAATCGTCTCCTTCACGGTCGTACGGATGATCTTTCCCGAGCTGGTCGCGTAGCTGAGGAGGTCGCGGCCGAAGAAAAGGCCGCCGCCGACCACGAGCGCCACGCCCCCAATCACCACCCACTTGATGAGCTTGAACATAGCCTGACTCCTTGGATCGAGGACCCGTCCGCCGGCCGGGGGGACCTACCCTCGCGCAAACCGGCGGGAATTGATGGAGAGACGGGGGTTTTGAGGGGCGATTTCAGGCTTTTATCGGCCTGGTGCAATCGTAACCGTTCACCCGGCACTTAGTTCGAGTTTTGCACTTTCCGCCAGCCAGGCCGGCTGGCTCCCCCCGGGCAACCAAGGCCGAACCGGCTTTTTCAGCACACCCTGCTGGTGATATGGGTCGCACGAAATGCCGCCG
>Ga0187893_10010242_pt1 | contig 14072 bp, 22 predicted proteins | sample MA1701074metaG_FD_139574 | JGI IMG/M metagenome (GOLD analysis project Ga0187893, IMG submission 139574) | White microbial mat communities from a basaltic lava cave in the Kipuka Kanohina Cave System on the Island of Hawaii, USA - MA170107-4 metaG ...
GCGATTATTCCACGTAATGTGGGGGACCGCCGTAAACACATCAGGGTAGAGCTCCCGCATCGCTTGAAAATCCCCCTCTAAACGCGTTATATCCTCTATAGCCTGCATGCTTCTATACCCCCCCTTATATATATATATATATATATATGGTATATTATACACTGCGCCGCGTTACATATCATAATTCAAACATCGAAATGTTCATATACCGCTTTCATCCCGCATATAAGATAATGCCTGTATACGAACTTTCCTACACAGTACATCCAGTATTCTTCTGCCAGATGTGTATTCCAAGACCTAATGTGGCCACCCGTTGTCGTATAAAAACAGGATTCAATGTTCATGGTTTATTCCCCTATAATATTTATTACATAAGAGAAAACGTCATCGCGATAACAACTAATGCCTTTCCGCACATGTACATCAACAACAATTGTATTATCTACATCTATTGGCCAAGCAGACACTAACACGGGCCCTACATCATCAGTGATTGATAACATGTAATCCTCGCGTTCAATATCAAATTCCTTCCATGCCTTACCGTTACGTATTACTGTTACTTTGGTTCGCATTTCTAATCCCTCCTGTACCATCAAGTTACTAATATACTATTATGCCCGATATACATTTGTCAAGTACTATTTTACATTAGTCAAAAGATTATTGCAGGACAAGGACTTACAGAGACTTTTATGCCTATTCCACGGCTCGAGACGTGATCGGCAAGTCTCATTATATCCCCATCCCAATCCCGGTACTGTCTTATTTAGACTATACCGGGATGGGATAAGACTATACTAGATAGAAAGGGAGGACTATATATTGACCATATAATGTATATACGTCATATTCTGGATAGGTAAGATTGACTTATTTGGACTATAGGACGTCATATCAGTCCAATCAAGTCAATCCCTCCATGTCCAATTGAGTCAATAAGACACATTAAGTCAATGAGTCATATTAAGTCAATAGGACATATTGCGTCTATGAGTCATATTGCGTCAATAAGACATATTAAGTCTATATGGACTATAGTACATATATGGTATATGCTTTATTGACTCTATTGGCCTTGTATCCAATCAAGTCGAAGGGTGGGGCATGGTTGGACTCCCCCCTATGTTTAGCCACACCACCCCTTACAGATAAAGAAACGTTGTCTAATTAAGTCCTTACGCGGGGTGGAGTCCAATTGAGTCCATATCCAGTATAATCCAATATATACAGGTAATAAACAAAATCTAATTATGTGGACACAATGAGTCTGATAGTGGCAATGAATAGATACGTACAAGGCGTATTAAGTCTATGACCACAAAAATGCCACTTAATACAAGTTGTACGTATCGACTAATACTGCTATCAAAAATAGCAGTATATATAAGTCCTGTATATGACTCAAAAAGATAGACCCGACAAAAATAATTTACATTTACCCCTTGACAAATCCATTTCTCATGGATATATATATATATATATATATAGGACACTATAAGACATATAATAGACACCGACATAACAGACACCATATAGACATAACAGACACTATATATGTATTTAATTATACTATAAGTCCAATAGATAATAGGACTAGCCGAATAGAGAATATAATGACTGAAACAATAAGCACTGAGTCCCTGCTAATAAAGCTTGGACAAAAGTTCCCCCAATATGATTGGCTAACCGGTTCCATGCCGGTTCCACATGCGGATAAGCTACAGGGAGCCGAGCCCAAGCCACATCAAGCATTCCAGTACACGGACAGGAAGACAGGGGAAGTCTTGAATGGTATCTACCTGCCGGTACACAAGGATGAATGGACGGAAACTGATGTATATAATATATTAAACATTATGGCAACTAGCATAGAGAACTACAAAACACATCAAAAGGCAGGACAATGAATAGATATTTTGGTTTGTTTTTATTGTTATTCTTTATTTTGACTGGATGTTCGAATATAGACGCTACGTTTAGAGAGATGAATGAAGAGGAAAGGTTCATATGGGACACACAGATTCAATGTTTTGAGGAATACTGCCCGCTGGGAGACCCCCATATGCTTCCGCCACCCCTTATGTACTATACTCGTGACCCTTTTTGTGGAGGCAATGCTGCGGGATGTGTATTCCTCGATAAGGGGGTGGGCCGTGCGGTGGTTTACATACATGAAGATTACGCTTATAGAAACGAAGGTCAATACCCGGACACTGTACCCGGAATATTAAATACAGAATTATTTATGCATGAGTACTTACATATTATTAGTGGATTCTGCACAGGAGATGGCTCACACGAGAATGGGTGGTTTAATGACTCGCCGTGTCCGCAAGACTTATGGAGGGAATGGGAATGAACAAGATACTAAGAAAGACAGGATTAGTACTATTACTGGTATTATTTGCCGGGATATACCCTTATGCGCAAGCTGCACAAACCGAGACTATTTCGACCAGTCAAACCCCCGGATGGTTTCAGTATACGGCTGTACACACTGCTACGGCCGCGGGGGAGAATGAATGCGTAGATGCTAGGGGCTTTGACACAATCTGTTATTTTGCTAATGTGGGCGGGACGATCAATGTAGACATAGACCGCTTCTATACCGACGATACCATTTATGATGGTACGGTGGTAAGTGAGTGGAATGCGGATATAGTGGATATCACGGACGAGATAGGGTGCGAAGTCGTTTCGGCTCCGTTTTATTGTTTTGATGTAGATTTAAGTGTGGCAGGTACTTTATCCCTATCATGGACACTAATCAAGGAGATAAGATAATTATGGCTAATTTTGGTGATGCACTAAAAGAATTTATATCATTTTTATTTAAGGTACTACGTAAAACAGTAGGCTACTTGGATGTAGTCGAATTAAGACTCAAAGTCGCATACGTGTTTGTAGCACCCATTATAGATTTTATAAGGAATCTGGTAGAAAAAGAGGATGAGTACCTTAATGGACTTCCTCCCGGTCTCACTGACGACGAAATAGCCGCGCAGAAACAACTCGCATTCAATCGTGTCGTAAACACGACTGAGAGCTCCCACTCGGCAAGTCCTTCCTTTGTTCCTAGAGGATTCATCAAGTCTCTGGTTGAAGATATAGTATTCGTACTACACCATCCGGCGGAAGATGAGCGTGATGGTAAGGCGAGATTGCATGGATACTTACGTCCGGCGGACTCAGATGACATAAAGAAAATAGTGGAGGAAGGTCTCAATAAAGGGTGGGGACACGGACACTAAGGGACGGAGACGTACCGTATCCGATATGGGGCTCCTTAGCTGGTATACGCGCAGAGAAATCAAGAAACTAATTAGAGACCTTTTCAGGGACTTCATTCTATGGCTGAACACACAACTAGAGGAAAATTCAAAGTCTACGGCTCCCCGAGAGCATTCTCCATCCCCATCGACCTCGAACCGGAGGAGTCCTGTCCGGAAATCGACAAAGGAAATCAAAGAACATGCGGAGTCAGTTCTGAAGGGGCGCAGATGATACAAGATATGTTGCATGACCCTTTTGCATTACAAGAAAATATACACTCAGGATTATGGAGCTACCATGCGTTTAATTAAACTTTTTATCATAACATTAGTTATTGCATCTACTTTTTATATAATGGGTGATGCACTCAGACTCTTTTGCTGGACCGCGCCTAATGGTACAATCTGGTGCCAAGAAGTATGAGAACAGATGAAGAAACAAGAGACATGGCTAGATACACTACTCGTTTGTCTCGCTACATTCCTATTATTACTATCAATACTGGCACTGGTATCATGTATGAAATTAAGCCCGGAGTCTATTGGGGTACGACAGTACGAAGTACAACCAGACGGAACAATTGAACCGACTGTTGCTATAGATACTATGTTGTTTTATTACCGAGGAACGCTGGATGTTTTCTGATGCAGACTATGAGCAGATAAGCAACAGAGTAAGAAAATTAGGCCGATACCATCACATTCAGGAAGCTGATATACAAGATATAATACAAGAAGTTGCCCTAGATGTCCTGACAAATCAAGTTCTACCCGAAAAATATAACACTGTGATTGGCAGACATCTAGGCAAATTTAGGCAATGGAGATACAGGGATGGCGAACGTGCAAGAAAGTACCGGGAATGAAATAATAGTATACCACACGTTCTGTCATTATTGCGGAGAATACACAGCACTAGAACTGGAAGGTTGTCATATCCGGTGTATGGCATGTAGACAAGTATCCGAGGGGTGCGGTGACTAGTGGCAATATATGGGATAGACCAGCAAACGCACACCGATCCTTTCTGTGCTGAGATAGTACACGGTGTCCGGTCTATTCTGACCGCATGGGACGTTTATCATGCACCATGGATTATTCTAGCGAGTATTCCACATAGCAAGGAAATTCGTCTTGAGGCATTCTGGGATACAAGATATACAGCACCCCTGAATACAAATGTCCCTCTTGATTCTACGCACTTTAGTCAGACTACCACATTTCCAATAAAAAGTCTGGTGGATGTCAATCTTGTTGGGTTGGCTCGCGCCCTAAGAAAACGAATGATACGAATGACGGAGAGAAAAAAGTAATGAGTGAACGCATTAAACAGCATGCCAAGACATTTGAAGACCCCACATCCTATGGACAGGGGTTTATGCCCCCGTGGACTGTAACATGCAATAAGTGTGGTCGGAATATGGTTTCTTACGTAAATGAGGCTACTGATATATGTAAGTCTTGCGGGGGTGAGGTTCATAAGGCTGATCCTGCTATTGACCACATGAAACGTAAGCAGGAGATTCTCCCTGCTCACAGTATTATTAGTAAGGATGGGATAAAGGCGGTTAACCCAGTCACCACGGAGAGTAGAAAAATATCAGACATATTAGCGGAACAGAGTAATCTACAGACGAAACAACGGACGGAGAATGTATCCACTGGTGCTCCGGCTATCCCCCAAAAAATAAAACATAAAATACCAAATGTTTCTATAGAAACCGAGGAGTCTATCCAGTCAGGATTCCCTGAGGAAATTTCTCCTCTGGGTGAGATAGAATAATGCGTGAGCTAATAGATGCACCTGATTTATTAAGTAAAATCTTCCCGGAAGCTAACAGGCTGGAAGAAAAGGCCCTACTCTTTCTTGAGTTAAAAGAACGATGTAAATCATTCAGGGAAGTATCCCGAGCACTTGGCGCGAATCCTGAGACTGAGAGTTTGTTCCATCACCAGACGGTTTCCCGGTTGTACAGGTTCTTAAAAGATACGGAAGTCTATGCACAGTATACATGGGAGAAGAATGAGCAAGTTAAGGATTTTCTTAGTAAGGACTTCCTCGGTACAATCCATGATGATTATAAAGAACAGCGTGAACGAATCGAGAAAGAAATAAAAGACGCTCTTGCTACGGGCGATAAAAAATCTGCTCTCGTATGGATACGGGAGAAAAGACTTCTGTTAAAGGCCATGGTTTCTACAGCCATAAGTTTGAGTCCTAAACAGCCATTTGTCCCACGTATGCCACAAAAGAACGAAGATATGCCCCAGCCGGAAGAAAAGGAGTACGCAGAAGCGTTAGAAAATTATAAGAGGAGTACGAGACTGGATGCCTGATCCTAATGCGCTAAAGGCGGTGGTTAGACGGCAGTTGATGGTACACGAAGGGGCACGCCGGCAAGTATATCTTGACACTACCGGGCATAAAACGGTGGGGGTAGGATTTAATATGGACAAGCCGGATGCCATGGTGATATTTGAAAAGTTAGAAATACCCGGATTCCAATCCGTTTATAGTGGACAGCGTTTATTAAACCTGAAAGAGATACACGCCTTGCTAGATTATGAAGTTGAGTCCGCGATTGATGCTGCCAGAGCTTCAGGTGTAGGATGGGAAAATTTATCTTTGCCGCGGAAGGCGGTTATTGTAGACCTGATTTTTAATTTAGGTGCGGCAGGGTTTGAAAAGTTCGTGAACACTCGCACCCTTATCGAACGAGGCAACTTTGCGGAAGCTGGTCGTGCACTAATGCACAGTAAGTGGGCTGGACAAGTCAAGTCCAGAGCAAAACATTTAGTTACGATGCTCCAAGACGACATTGACTTTGAAACAATGCTAGAAAAACTATATGGGTAAACTTCCAAAGAAGCGTTTTCTTTGGTGGTATCAAGACCCTGATTTATACAAAGAGTGGGAATTTCTTAATGCTCTTCCTCCCCCGGATAAGATACGGTTTGCGGGTAAGATGGAGGAGATGCGTAAGAGATACGGAAACATTTATTTTTATACGCCCATTCCCAAGCTCAGGGCATACCACGAAGATGTAAATACGCAGAAATATGCATACGGCAATAATGGCTCGGGGAAATCGATGGCAGCCGCGGCTGAGACTGCTTTTGAGTTTATAGGGTGGTCTCCATTCCGTACCATTCCTCCCCCTGATTTCGGGAGTAAGTTACTCTGGATAGCCTCAACTGACTCAAACATTCAAAAAGACTCCAGTCAGCTAATCTTTTTTTCAGACATATTGAGTCCATCCAGAGACATAGGACTTCTTCCCGCACCTGAACAATTAGAAGAGTATGGGTTTGAAATCCTATGGGAAGAAAAGGGAAAAATTGGGTCAATTGTTGATCCATGGATTGGAACTACTCTTGTCTTCAAATCGATGGAGTCAAAGCTAAACAGTTTTGCTGGTGCTCCGCTCGATTGGGGGTGGATAGACGAGGTTATCCCGGCTGAAAAGCATGATGAACTCTTGGCGCGAATTCTCAGAAAGCACGGGAGACTCACCATGTCTTTTCTTATACAGGAGGCGGAAGACCATTATGCATTCACATCCCTGTATCAAGAATACCAAAATGATTTAAGACTTAAAGGTTCAAGTGATATTAGTTTTTATTTCTTGGAAATAGAAGATAATATTTATTTAGACCAAGAGGACATAGCTAGACGTAAGAAAAAGTTTACAGCCGAGGGGCGCTCTTGGAGATTTTCTAAGGGAGGGTTCTTCCCTGTCGAGCCGAAGGGCATAATTGTTTATGAGGATTATAGTCCACAACTACATGACAAGGAAAAGCTTGTAGCTGAGTTTGACAATCTGAGTACACTATATAGAGTGTGGGATTTGGGCTATGAGCATCCGTGCTGTACTGGGTTTCAGATAGACCGCTATAATAGGAAAAAGATTATGTTCTGTTTGCTGGGCGATAATATTCAGTTACGGAACTTCATTGATGAGGTAGACGCAAAAACACGTGAGTTATTCCCGCGGTGTATGAGCACCCACGAAATACTCCCCCATGATGCAAATAGTACAGACAAACGCGGGGTGACCAAAGAACGGGCGGTGGATGTTTTTAGGGAAAAAGGGTTGAATGATTACAGTGTAATCTATGTCTCAGTTGAGACGTCGATAGTGGCATGTAATATGGCACTTGGAAATATTATCAAGCGGGAGCCTGAGATACAGATTGATATTGAGCATGCCTCCTTGTTTGTTAATATGCTTAGTCTTTATACCCGAGACACGAAAGGCAAGCCGAAGCGTGATAAGAAGTTTGAACATCCTAGTGATAATTTCAAGCTCCTCATTCAGTATTGTAAGAGACTACCACAAGAAGAACAATATAATGAGAAACGGTTTAGAACAATTCAAGTCAATAACCAGCAAGTTCTTGACCTCGCCAAGAAGCGGGGAATAGACATTGAACCTAAGAAAGATTATATAAATGATGTATATGGAGAGTATGAATAGTGGACGCACCTAAGCCTATAAAAATGACAGGATGGTCTCTTTCTATTGATGATCAAACTACGTCTGTAACTCACCAAGACGTATTAAATTATTTCGAGGTAGTATGGGGGCAAGCGGATACATATTGGAAAGAAAAAGTTTTACCGGACTGGGAAAAGAATATGCGTCTTTATCAGGACAATTATGGTCTCCCTTTCCACAGGTATAATTGGCAGTCGCAACTCAAAGACCCGGTAGTTGATAATCTGGTTACCCGAATTTCTTATTTTATGCAGAAGACGTTGGTAAACGTAGCCATTGCCGGGAATTACTTTACGGTAAGACACCACATACCCGAACGGGCGAAGGCTTACGAAGAGTTACTGCGCCTTGATCTCCGTTCTACATCATACCCCAAGAAATTTACAGAGAGTTTCTCGAAGTCTCTTGTTCAGGCTGTTATGGCGCACAAGATCGTCTATGCCAAAAGGCAGGATTTTATTCCCGTCTTCGACCAAGAAAAAGAAAGATGGACGACGCTCAAACCTGAGACTCGCGGGGAGATACAGGTTGTCACTATCGACCCAAAGAATATACGACTTGATCCATACGGTGATGAGTTTATTATTGAGATATGCCCCAGAGTACCCTTGCATGAATTTAAAATGCTTGCCCGCGTGAATAAGTGGGTAAACACTAAACAAGTTTTAGAAACAGTAGAACAGCAGCTTAAGCATAACGCGCTGCCTACTGTAACATTAAAGTATGTATATACGAAATGCTTGCTTAGTCCTAGTGGAAAAGAACTAAGTCCGTATATACATTTTATTGTAGTGAATGACGCATACGTCGTGCACTTGGAGAACTATATACTACCGAACGGTGATTTTCCTTATTCAGTAGCTAATCCTATGATGGATATTTCTGGTCGGTATGGACGCAGTTATGTCTCCAAAATACATGATCTCGTCACACACTATGTAGGATTTACAAACCTGATGCTTGACTCCGCATATTTGTCTGCTCTGGGAGTACACGAATATGATGCAGAAGTTGCTACATCGGATACGGCCCACTCCGCGACGTCTGGAATAACTCCGGGAAAAATGTACACGAAGCATGGAAGTACGCCGATGTTACACTCGTCTTTCCCGCCGAGTAATCTAACATCCTCTCTCTTACAGGTAGGATTTTTTCTGGACAGGGAATTACAGAACAAGGGATGGGTCAATGAATTTTTCTCTGGACAAGCCACGTCCAAAGGAAGACCGACATTGGGTGAAGTAAACCTGAAGACTCAGGAGAGTACAGCCTTTTTTACTGATATGGGAGCGCATGTTGAATCCACGAAAATAAGCGAAGACTTCCGCTTAATACTTACGACACGACTTATGCACATGCATTCTCATAAGGATGATTTCAAAAGGTTCATTGAACCTGCCCCGCCCGAGGTGAAGGAAGTCCTGAATAGCCTCACGGTGGAGGACATACGGGCTGACTTGGTTGACATGCGAGTCGAAGTCACGGGAGTAAGTGGCAAAATACAAAGGATGGCTAATTTTAACCGTTACCTGCAAATCTGGCAAGTAATCGGCAACATGCCACTGGTTCAAGCCAGTACCTTGTTTACCAAGCTTATACGTAAGCTGTTTGAGATTCTTGATGACAGACCGGAAGAGATTGTAGACATGGCTGACTTGGAGCAATTACAGACCATGATGCGTGAAGCCCAGAAAATGCAAATCCAACAGGCGGTACAACAGCCACAACCAGCACCACAGACCGGGACAGGACAGCCGGGCCAAAGTCAACCTGCGGGTGCTGTGTGATAGGAGGACGTGATGTCTACACAAGAAGAAAAAGAGAACGCCATAAAAGCAGCTTTGGAAAAAGGACTTGCTAAGTATGGTGATAATGACACGGCGAAACAAGCTGTAATTGACGCGGTGCGGAGCAAGATAGGGTTCGTAACCGCTGAGGGAAGGGCCATTGATATAGACAAGCCTGAGAATGGTATGAGTATTCAGGAGCTTGTGGATGGCGCGATAGGACAGGTGGACAAATTAATGGCTCCTCCGAAACCAAAGGAAGAACCAAAAACAGCCTCTCCCGCGCCCATTGACAAAAAGGACGACGCACCGAAAGACGATAGAGTATTACCGTCTGGTGCGCGTGTCCCTGATGAGATCAATCCCAAGGAAGTAACACAGATAGACGTAACTAATCCTGTGACGCTCGAAACGGTAGAGAAAATTGTCAAGGCAAGAAGCGCGCTCAAGTTAGCTCAGCAAACCAGCAAGCAACAGTCTACTACAGCGAAAGCGTTAGAAGGAATTATTGCGGAAATCAATAGATCGAAGGAAGACTAAACTAGAAATGGAGGATAAATACATTGGCTGATAATGCGAGAATGATGTCCTATACCGATGACGTGACTAATCTTGCCAAAGAGATTATGTCACATCGTATAAGGATGAATAACATGGCTGAGACTGTATTCCGGTCTCAGGCTCGCGCAGAAGACAGGTTCGGTGCCCATGCAGGACAATCGGTGACGATTGAAAAGTATAAGAAACTTGACCAGAATTCTACCGCGATCCCTGAGTTGACCGCAATGCAGGTTTCAAGTCCGCAAATAAACGAGAAGAACATTACCGTACAGGAATATGGCGGGGGTGTTGTTTACTCACGTAAGGCGAAGAATATTGCCGAGTACATGCTGGACGAGAAACTCCAGAGGCTCATAGAGATAAATTCAACGGAGAGTATGGATACTGTAGCGGGTACTGAGTATCGTACTGCGGATGTATTCTGGATTCCCACGGGTACAGCAGGGGCAGAGACAGGTACACTCGACACGGATGGTACTGTTTCTACGGCTGCAACTAGAAATGTATCTGCACAGGACTTTAGACTCTTGTCTGCTCATTTGAAAGCAAACAAGATTTCCAAGTATGATGGGAGCCGCTGGCTTGCCATCATGAGTCCATTCGCTGAGAGTGCTCTTTTTACTGATGTAGGGGCTAACGGCGTACTTGAACAGTACAAGTACGATATGCCGGAGGTTCTTATCAAAGGTGAGATAGGTACTTCGTGGGGTTTTAGATTTATAACTGAGAATAACGTTCTTTCGTCTACGCTTGGTACAGGTACTAAGCAGGGCGAAATCATAGTTATTGGGGACGATGCTGTAGCTGAGGCTCTTGTTGAACCTGAGACCGTCGCGGTAGATATGTGGAACTTTAAACGGTTCTTCGGTATCGCGTGGATGGCTACGACTGGATTTGGCAAAGTCTGGACGTATTCTACAGATGATAATTTCCAGATTGTAAGATTCTGGAGCACTTAAAAGGAGGAAGATGAATAATGGAAAGTATGCCTACAGTTGTAGTGCCGTTGTTTATTACGGACACGCCTTCGGAAACGGCTGCTGCGGATATATTCGTATTCACTTTTAAGCATCCGGCTATAGTCAGAGAGTTCCAGCTTATCGTTACTGAACTGGTTGCACTCGATATGACTTCGAACGTAGTTGGTATTGATCTTGATCCTAGTGATTCAGCTAGAGTGGAGAAAGGTACTTTTACGTTGGTAGAAGCCGATGCTAAGTGGAAGACGTATTCGCTCGCAGCGGTTGTTGGTTCAACATGGGCCCCGTTTAACGTTAAGTCTGGTGACCAGATAATCGTTGAACAGAAAACCGCAGGTGTTGACTCAGGTACAGAAGGGGGTGCATATATAGTCTATATGTACCTCGGATGGTATCCTGACAATGTTGTGTAAGTAATTCTACCTCGCTTGTCTTATATGATAGGACAAGCGGGGTCTCGATAAGGATAATGTCTATGGATGATAAGGCCAAGAGAGTCAAGCGTGAGATGGGTCTCCCGGAATCGGACACACGTCCAGTCTTTACTTACGAAGACCCTGTAACATTTTCTAGGCCGCACCTCCCTGACCCCAGTCAAAGTACAAAGAAAGGCAACAAGGACAAGTGGAAATGGGAGGTAGCAATCCAGCCTGTGACTATTGTAGACCCGCCGTTTGCTGGACGCAGGATTCCTCACCCCATCAGGGGTTTTACTTATGAGGACAAACCCGATGCCGAGCCGATACTGGTTTATGAGCCACCACTCCCTGTGACGCTTCATTTGGAGACAGGAGCGAAGGAACAGGAGTTTGATTTGATTGACCAGCTTACGACAGACGTAGGTGCGGTACACGGGACGCACGCGGATAATAAACTAATTCGCGTTCTGAAACACAAGCCCGACGGGCTGTACCGTCTGACTTTCTATAAACAAACCGTATATTCACAGTGGAAAGGTCTTGATGTGTATGCGTACTGGGGCTGGAATCTGGTATCAAAGCATGCAGATATTATCTTGATGGAGACTCGTTATATCCAGAGCGGATTCTTGGACAAGTTTAATCTTGAGACAAGAGACGGTCGGGAAGACACAAGAAGGAAACACCCGTTTGAAATACCAAGTGGGGGTATTGATTACGTCTGGTAATGCCATTCTTCGTTATAGGGAGTAGACAAAATAAGCCGTGTGTCCGCTCCATACAGGACGGTGAGATAGTGGAGGAAATATATGATTATCTCAAAGTGGATGTACCCCTTGTATCATATTTTGGTATGATGGGGTTCCCCTTTTCATTAGGTGGTGAAGGTGAACTATATACTGGCGGCAATAAAGAGTGCTGGATCAAGGAGAAGTAATGACGCGGGCTGAGATGAGAACGGTAGTAAAAGACCTGATTACGCATACCAATGATGGTATAAATACTACAGTAGATACACTATTGAATACGGCAATCGAGGCTATTACACAAAATGTCTCGGCAATATATGATGAGGATATTTGGTACTACACCTTTACTTCCGGTGATGTATCTGCCAATAATAATAATTGGGCTATTCCCAGCAATACCAAGTACATCCGTTCCGCATCCTATATAGATGTAGGAGGCACAGAAAAGACGTACAAGGAACTTAGAATAGTCAGTCCGGATCAGTTATATGACTATGATTCCGTGGACGATGCTCCGGGGCGCGGGTTTGTCAATATGCCACAAACCGACTTCTCTGGTAATATCAGGTTCGGGATATTTAATGAATACTCTCATGGCTCAGGGAGGTCTCGGGTTGACGCGGAGGGGGAGCCCCGCATTTGTTATAGACTACAAAATAGTATTTTTATTCATCCCAGACCAAGCACTACAGAAGTTGGAAACGACTTGGAGTTATTTCTGCATAAATACTGTGCGCCTCTTGAGTCGGATGGGGCGAGCAATACAATAAGTATAAATTATCCGCATACGTGTATTCATTATGCGGTTGGACTTATCTGGGCCACTAAACTAAACAATATGAATCGCGCTCAAATTTCGCTGAACTTGGCGGGGAGCATGTTACAGAATGTGGCGACAGCACAAGAGATTAGTAAGTTAGTTAACATTAACATGGTTATCGGAGGAAAGAATGGCTAATGCAATGTACCCAAGCGGTGGCAAAGCGATAATGGATGGGAATGTAGTTTTTGGAACAAATGATCTGCGGGCTATACTCATAGATGCGGGGAACTACACATATTCTGACGCACACGATTTTTTAAACGATGTAGGAGGTTCGGGGCGGGTTGCTACAAGCAGTGCACTTGCATCCGTAACTACCACGGATGGAGTATTAGATGCTGCGGACAAGACATTAAGTTCCGTAAGTGGAGCATCTGTAGAGGCGATCCTTCTTTATAAGCATACAGGGACGGAAAGTACGTCTTATCTTATCTTTTACTGGGATACGGGTGTCACAGGACTTCCTCTTTCACCTACTGGTGGTGATGTGATTATCCAATGGAGTGCAAGTGGTATACTGTCAATAAGTCTATAAGGAGAACCGGATGGCAACAGGAGATGTATTATGTGTATTTTTCCCTCGGGATAATGAGCCCCCGGCGAGTGATGGTGCTACCCCTGACCTGCGGAACGTACATCCCGTTCTGGATTTCGATGGTGGTACAAATGAGTCAGCCGTATTTACGGGATACTTACTAGACAATTATGATGCCGGTGGGGTAACGGTATACATTGGATATTCTATGGAATCAGCGACCTCCGGAGATATTGACTGGGATGTGGCATTTGAACGAATTGGAGATCAACAGTTAGATGTGGATTCAGATAGTTTCGCAGCTGTAAATAGTATTGATAATACGACTGTTCCTGCTACAGCCGGTAATGTGGATGTGGTCACCGTTGCGTTTACGGATGGTGCAGATATGGATTCAGTCGCTGCGGGTGAGTTATTCAGAATTAAAGTTACGAGAGACGC
>Ga0187893_10010243_pt1 | contig 14071 bp, 10 predicted proteins | sample MA1701074metaG_FD_139574 | JGI IMG/M metagenome (GOLD analysis project Ga0187893, IMG submission 139574) | White microbial mat communities from a basaltic lava cave in the Kipuka Kanohina Cave System on the Island of Hawaii, USA - MA170107-4 metaG ...
GAATGCACGACCCCGTGGTGCTGCGGGGTTGCGGGCATTGGACGCAGCAGGAGCGTCCCGCCGAGGTCAACGCCGCACTCCTCGACTTCCTCGCCCGCATCGACGGCTCGGTGCCCCGATGACCTTTTTGAACAGCTGACCCACCCCAACCAGACGGAGGACACGTCGATGCCAGAGCGCAATCCCATCCTGATCACCGACGCCGCCGGCGTCTGAAGCCCTAATGTCTTCGGCAGACATTGATACAAGCCTAATGCAATTGTATTCAAGTTGGCCCGGGAATAGCTTGACAGTTCGGTGCATTAAGAAAATACTGCCACAGCAAGCGGTTTGCATTCTCATTCGTGCCCCGTCACCATGGATTTTGCGGGTCACAAAAATAGCCCGCACCTTCGTGTCGATGGTCAATCGTTTGTGCTGGGCCGGCTCCAGCCCTCGATCCCAGGTTTATGACTGAGGCAATTATAAAAAATCATCTGGAGAGCCGCGCTATACGGCGTGTAATGGTCGGCACCGACCGCTCCGAACCCGCCGACCGGGCCGTCCACTGGGCCGCTGGGTTCGCCCACCGCTACGACGCAGATTTGTTCGTGATACAGGTGGCGGTGCCGCACAATCCCGCTACTACAGAATTCGGCGCAGCCGAACAAACACGCGCTGCGGCCGCCAACAATGAACTGGCGCGCTTCGCCCGGCAGGTCGCAGGAGAGCGCGGTCATGCCCTAGTCGTCATTGATGCCGATCCGGCATTGGCGATCGTCCGCACCGTCGAGCAGGAAGCCATCGATGTCCTGGTGGTCGGCAATTTTGGCATGGCGGGACGAAAGGAATTTTTGCTCGGCAACGTACCGAACCGCATCAGTCACAATGCCCGCTGCACCGTTATTATCGTGAACACCTTGTCAGCTACTGGTGAGCCTGCATCGGACTCGGCACGAGTTCACCTAGCGAAGGGTGAAGTACCGCCGTTTGAGCCTCGGCTGGTAGCGCGTGCGACGCAAATCGCAACGGTGATGGCGAAACATGGCCTCACAGAACTGTTCGGCCAATCCGACGAACGGGATATGTCCATCCGCCGTCAGCAGGCCAAGCGTTTACGCGCGGCCCTGGAAGAGCTGGGTCCGACATTCTCGAAGCTCGGGCAAGTGTTGTCGACCCGCCCGGATCTCCTTCCGGTCGAGTACATTGAAGAACTTGCCCTGTTGCAGGACCACGTGCCGCCAATGACTGAGAGCGACGTGGTGAGGGTTTCGGAGCAGGAATTGGGAGTACCGTGGGAGGATGTATTCAAGTCGATCGACCCGAAGCCCCTTGCTGCTGGCACAATCGCTCAGGTCCACCGTGCGACACTCGAAAGCGGTGATCGGGTCGTCGTCAAGGTTCAGCGACCCACCGCTCGTGCTGAAATCGAACAGGATCTCGCCCTCCTCCAGGTGTTTGCCGAGAAAGTTGGAAAGCGTCCCGCGCTCAATCGGGTAATCGATATGGAGGCCGTGTTCAAGCACCTCTCCAGCTCGCTCCACCGTGAACTCGACTTCCGTCAGGAGGCCGACAACATCGGGCGGATGCAGGGTGTGCTCGCAGGCTATGATCGCCTTGCCGTACCCAGCGTGTACCGGGATCTGTCCACGTCCCGATTATTGGTGATGGAAGAGATCCAGGGCATACCGATCAAGCAGGCACCGGCAGGTTCAGAGCGCATCGAGGCCGCCCGTCAACTGTTGGAGAGCTACTACAAGCAGATCATCGTCGATGGCTTCTTCCATGCCGATCCCCACCCAGGCAACCTGATGTGGTGGAAGAACCGCATCTACTTTCTCGATTTCGGGATGGTCGGCGCGGTCGGAGCCGACTTCCGTGAGCATCTGTTGTTATTGTTGATGGCGCTGTGGCAGGACGATGCCGCGTTTGTCACTGATGTCACACTGATGATGACTGGCGCCATCGATCGTAGCGATCTCGATGTGCCCCGATTCCAAAGCGAGATCGGGGAAATAATGGCGAAACATCGCACTGCCGCGCTTGCCGAGATGCAGATCGGGCCCATTCTGCAAGAAATGAGCGCGGTTGCGTTACGGCATGGGGTACCACTACCGGCCTCGCTCACGCTCGCCATCAAGGCACTCGCGCAGGTGCAACTGGTGACCGCCGATCTCGATCCAGCACTCGATCCTTACGACGTAGCCGGCAAGTTCTTAATGCGCTGGGTGGTCAAGCGCATGGGTACCATGCTCAATACGAAGACACTGGTGTATCAATCGCAAAAATTGAAAGTGCGGGCCCTGCGCGTGATCGAGGCGGTCGAACACCTCATCGGTGCCCGCCCTGGTGAAAAGCTTGTGGTGAATTTCCGGGCCAATTCGCTGGAGGATATGGTGCACCGTACGGGACGGCGTCTGGCCCTTGGCCTGACCGCTGCGGCAAGTGTCCTGGCCAGCGGACTTACGGTCATGTCGACGGGTGTGGCCGAGTGGGTACCGATCACATTCGGGATCGTCGCAGGTCTACTGACCATTGGCTTGGTTTTCGATCTGCTGCGAGGGCGTTGAAGGTGAAAACGGGTTACGATGCAGTTCGGTCCCGCGACGAAGATTTTGTACCACTGCGCCGGATTGAACGCAACACGGCTTTCTCGAGCAGGTACGCCATGACCATCATCGCCAGGCCGACCAGCCAGCGTTCGACCTGTCGAATGAAAGGCTTTGTAGGGATCGTATTCGGGGAAGCGCTGTTCATCATACGTGTCTCATCGCTTGAAGGATTACGATTCGCAACGAGAAACTTGCTGCGCGTCACGTAGGTCACCCTACCCTACGCAGCCAGGAATATCCACCATCGACTGTATCTATGATGAATGATCGTGTATCAGCGTGGCTGAATCACCTTGGTCTCGGGACCTACAGTGAGTCGTTCCAGCACAATGCCATCTCTTGGGATGTACTACCCGAGTTGAAGGAGAGCGACCTGGAGGCGCTGGGTGTATTACTCGGACATCGAAAAAAACTCTTGCGCGCGATCGCGCACTTATCACAGAGCACTGAAGGTATGGGCCCGGGGTCTATCCCCCTTGCCGTCATTCCGGACGAGCAGCCATTCTCCCCCGAACGAGATCAAGCCGAGCGTCGCCAGTTGACGGTGATGTTTTGTGATCTGGTGGATTCGACCGCCCTGTCTCGCCGGTTGGACCCAGAAGACCTCCAAGATGTGATGCGACGTTTTTTAGACGCTTGTGGCCACACCATTGGTCGGTTCAATGGCTATATCGCCAAGTACATGGGTGATGGGCTGTTGGTCTATTTTGGATACCCCCATGCTCACGAAGACGATGCGGAACGAGCGGTATATTCCGGACTGGCGATTCTGGACACGGTGAAGGCGCTTCATCAAGACAATCCTCATCCAGAGTTGAGTATTGCTGCACGAATCGGGATTGCGACGGGTCGAGTCGTCGTCGGCGAACTGATGGGGCAGGACACCGCCAAGGAACGGTCCGTGTTCGGCGAACCCCCCAATTTAGCCGCCCGCCTCCAAGCACTGGCACAACCCAATCACCTGGTCATTGACCCGGTGACGAAACGTCTTGTCGGACATGAGTTCGAGTTCGCGGATCTTGGCGCTTTTTCCCTTAAAGGGTTCGAAACACCCATCCAAGCCTGGCAGGTGCTGAGTGCTAGATTGTCGGCTAGCCGGTTTGAGTCCTATCGATCCACCCACTTAACCAATTTCGTCGGCAGAGAGCAGGAGCTCGCACTCCTGTTGGGTCGTTGGCGCGAAGCTGTCGGCGGCGAAGGACAGGTCGTGCTCCTGTCCGGGGAGGCCGGCATCGGCAAATCGAGACTGACCCGTGGTCTGGGTGATCGCCTCGCCGATGAGCAGTACCAGACGATTCTATTTCAATGTTCACCGTACCATCTCAATACGGCGCTCTATCCGGCGATCAATTATCTGCGGCAGGCCGCGGGACTGGCCAGTCAGGACAGTGCCCAGGCGCAACTGGAGAAACTCGACGTCATGGCTCGCGAAAGCGGCATCGAGAACCAGGACACGGTGGCATTGCTGGCGGATCTGCTTTCGATCCGAGGAGAACACCGGGACCCGCCGCTCACGGTGTCATCCGAAAAACGCAAGGACATGACGCTGGAAGCCCTCGTGCATTACCTACAAGGGCTCGCCAATCGCTGCCCCGTGTTGTTCATTCTGGAAGATGCCCATTGGCTGGATCCCACGACGCTGGACCTCATGACACGAATCATCGACCGCGTTCGGCAGATGCGCGTGCTGTTGCTGATCACATTTCGCCCCGAATTCAAGCCGGTGTGGTCGGACTACAGTCACGTGACGTTTCTGACGCTGAGCCGACTTCCACGTCGGCAGAGCGCCGAACTCGTAGCGACGATGACAGGAGGAAAAGCGCTCCCGCCCGAAGTGCAGCAGGCGATTCTGGCGAAGGCCGATGGCGTGCCTCTCTATATCGAAGCGTTGACAGAAAACGTACTGGAGTCCGGGCTGCTGACTGAGAAAAACGATGCATTTACCGTGGAAGCCACATTAAAGGAATTGCCCATTCCTGACAGTCTGCAGGCGTTGCTCATGGAACGGGTGGACAGATTGGGGCCGGCCAAGGACATTGCCCAAACCGGGGCCGCGATCGGACGTGAATTCAGCTACGAGCTGGTACAGGCCATTGTTGAAATGCCGGACAGCCAGTTGAGGCAGGCACTCGACCTGTTCGTCGCATCCGGGCTCGTGTTCCAAGAGGGTGAGATACCCATTGCGAAATACCACTTTAAGCATGCGCTCGTCCAGGACGCGGCCTACAGCACTCTCCCCAAGAAACCCCGGCGAGCGCTTCACGCGCGCATTGCCAACGCACTGGAGCGGCGGTTCGCCGAGCGTGCCACCAGGGAACCGGAACTCCTGGCGTATCATTATGAACAGGCAGGCTTGGCCGGTCCGGCCGTGGAGTATTGGCAGCGTGCGGCGCGTAGAGATGCGGAACGATCAGCCAATATCGAAGCGCTCAATCATTTTAATAGGGCGCTCGAGTTGCTCAAGGAGCTGCCGCAAGGCGCGGAGCGGAATGCCTTGGAGTTGGAGCTCCTCCTCGCACGGGGAGCCCCATTGCTGTCCGTCAAAGGATATGCATCCGACGAAATGGAATACAATTATCGAAGGGCGAAGGAGTTGTTACAGGAGGGCAGCAATCCAGTGCAGCAGCATCGCGTCATTCAGGGATTATGGGTCTTTCATCTGGTTAGAGGGCAACACGCTAATGCGTGCGGCCTAGCCGAAAATCTCCTCGCACTGGCGACCCGCGAGCAAAGCTCGGATCTATTGATTGAAGCTCACCTAAGATTGGGTGGAACCTATTTCTACCTTGGCCGGTTTGAGGAAGCACGAACCCATCTGCTCACCACAATATCCCTGTATGATCCGAATCAACACCGCTCGCATACCTTACTCTACGGTCAAGATCCCGGGATAACCGCGAGGACTTGGCTGGCCTGGACCGTATGGATCTTGGGTGAGGTTGAGCACGCTGAAACGCTGGCGCAGGAGGCCCTTGGCAAGGCAAGGGAGTTGGAACACCCATACACGCTGGTTTTTACCTTAGCGACCCTCTCCAGGATCTATACCAGTTTCCACAACGTGAATCGAGCGCTGGAATTCGCTGATGAAGCCATTGCGGTGTCAACTCAATATTCCTTCGCTTTGGGGTTGGCGTTGGCGACGTCCTATCAGGGCTGGGCATTGGCTGAACAAGGGCATGAGGCAGGTCTCGGCAAGTTAATACACGGGATTTCCGCCACTCGGGTCACAGGTGCAAATCTCAATATTCCTTTTACGTTGGCGTTGCTTGCAGAAATATATTTACGAAACAAACGCATTGACGAAGGCTTGGGCACAATTGAGGAAGCGCAGACGCTTGCCGTCACTGGGGGAGAACTGTTTTGGCACGCGGAACTGCTTCGACTGAAAGGCGAACTGCTGCTCGCACAATCCGACCTATCAGTTCAGGCAGCAGAACAGTGTTTTTCTGAAGCCCTAAAGATTGCGCAAGCTCAGCATGCGACAATGCTTGGACTTCGAGCCGCCACGAGCCTGGCGAAGCTCTGGAGGAAACAACATAAAGTGGATGAGGCCAAACGCCTCTTACTTTCTGTGTACTCCGGGTTCAACGCAAGCGTCGACAACCTCGACTTGATTGAGGCGAAAACCGTCCTTGAACAGCTGAGCGTGTAAAGTCGCGACCGTTGGGGTCTAGCCGCCTTAAACGGATCCAGATCCTATGTGAGGGTCTGGTTGAAAGGTGGGCCGTCTGCCACGTCTTCATCACACCGTGGAACAGATCCTCGCCAAGCTGCGTGAATCTGCAGCAGACATTTTGGAGTTGAGGCACTTCTCGGACTTCTGCATCCCCAACTCATGTGGGACAATGGTGCCGAAGGCGGGACCGATGATAGGTATCTATTCGCGCCCCCATGCGATAGTGAAAATGACACCTCCCGTTGTACAATGTCGCGACTGAACTCTGAATGATCAATCGATTGTCACTATGCGATCCGTGTGGATAACCGATATTAATTTGGACTCTTTGCATGGACGCGCACGCGAAGCATTCTTTTCCGCAATCATGTCTCATAACCCAAACACGGTCTTTCTCACCGGTGATATCTCCGTAGCGTCCTCTCTCCTCACGCATCTTCGGGCCATGAGCGAGGCTCTCAACCGACCCGTGTATTTTGTGTTGGGGAACCACGACTTTTATCATGGACCGATCGCGGACGTGCGTGCCGCCGTTCGCGAGTTCTGCCACGCGCATCCATTGCTTACACATCTCCCAAACGCCGGCGTCGTACCTCTGACTGCTTCAACCGCCTTGGTAGGCCATGATTGGTGGGGAGACAGTCGGTATGACGGTTATACGACGACTCCGGTGAAGTTAAACGATCATGTGCACATCAAGGAACTGGCAGGGCTCGCGCCAAGTAAGGTGTTACATCACCTCATGCACTTAGGAGACGAAGCGGCCAACTATCTGCGCGAGATTCTTCCTCAAGCCTTCCAGCGGTACCAAAATATGATTCTGATCACCCATGTGCCTCCCCTCAGAGAATCCTGTTGGTATCAAGGCCAGGTGAGCAATGATGAGTGGCGTCCGTTTTTTGCTTGTCAGACAGTGTCTGAAGTGTTGAGGATGATTATGCAAACAAGACCGCACTGTCGTCTGACCGTATACTGCGGCCACACGCACAATAGTGGCACGACGCTAGTGCTGCCGAATCTAAAAGTCTTCACCGGTGCATCAGAGTATGGGACGCCTCAAGTAAATGCGGTTATCGAGATTGAGTGAAACGCATGCTATGAGTGTCTCCTCCCCCCTCTCGAGTTGGAAGAGCCACGGCATCTCCTATAGTCAATCTGCTGGAAGGCATTGTGCCCCGCTCAAAATGTGGACAGGGAGAATGCGTCAGGGAAGATACTGGGAACACAGTGAAGACTGTTCAAAAGGATCGTGGGGGTTAAGACGGCAGTGAACCTCGTCATAGAGTAGCAAGCGAATAGTCCTGGATATCCCTTTGGGAGCGGAACCTCGGAAGCGACGGAATTCTTTATAAGCAGGATGATCACAAACGAGGAACGACCTGTCCACAAATACAGTGGGGGAATGCAGAGTCATAGGGACTGCGTGAAACTCAGCGAAATTGTTCAATACGATCGTGAGGAGGGATAGCAGGAGGACAAGGATCAAGCTGATGGTACACAGACTTCCCCTTGGACACGAATCCTTGAAGATGCCCGAATTCTCTGCAGAATGGATGGTCAAACAGGAAACACAAGCTGCCCAAAAAATTAAGTAGGGCGATGCATGGTGCATACGCAATGGCATAGAAAGTTTAGCTGACCGTTTGATAGCATTCGCGTCTGGCCGTTTTGTCGTTAGCAACAGCTGTGTATCGGTGTTCCACGACTGTGTGGTTGCTCTTCACTCAGGGAGGTGATTTATGACCTGTACACACATGACCATTCTTAAGCCCGTGACTGCTCGCACTGTAGGCTGTGAAGAATGCTTGAAAATTGGGTCATCCTGGGTTCATCTCCGTCTCTGCCTGACCTGTGGTCATGTCGGCTGTTGCGACAGCTCGCCCAAGCGCCATGCCACGAAACATTTCACGAACACGACCCATCCGGTGATGGCCTCTTTCGAGCCCGGCGAGCGGTGGGCCTGGTGTTATGTCGATAAGATGGATCTGGACGTGCCAGCGCGGGTGACGCGGTCGTTGCGGTAGTGAGGGAGGCTCGTTGTCGTCGAGAGGAGGTGGCGACATGGCTGATCTGGACTCGCAGAGTGTCGCTTTTCCCACGCTCGACGACGTCCAAGTCGCCACCCTGGCCAAGTTCGGCACGTACCGGGCGTTGCGTGACGGGGAGCACCTGTTTAAGGCAGGGGATCGTGAGTACAAATTCTTCGTCGTCGAGCGCGGCGCGGTGGAGATTGTGGAGCATTCGAGCGGCGAGACCAAAAGGGTCACCTTGCATGAAAGGCACGCGTTTGGCGGCGACGTCAGTTTGGTGACCGGCCGGCCGGCGCTCGTCAGTGCGATTGCACGTGGCGAGACCGAGGTCTTCGAAATCGCGCCCAGTGACATCAGGCGCATCATGGGCGAGCGGCCGGCGCTCGGCGAGCTGCTGCTGCGCGCGTTTATCGCGCGGCGCGAGTTGCTGGTGGCGTCGGACTTTCAAGGACTCCGAGTGCTCGGGGCTGGCTCCTCGCGCAACACCTTCCGCATTCGTGACTTCCTCGCCAGGAACCAGGTGCCGTTCACCTGGATCGATGTGGATCATGACCCTCAGGTCGGCGCACTGCTGCAAAGCTTCGGGCTCACCGAGGCCGACACGCCGGTGGTCGTCTTCGGATCTGAGCCATTGCTGCGAAATCCCTCGACGCGGGCATTGGCCGACCTCATCGGAGTCAGACGGCCGCTGACACAACGGGTCTATGACTTGGTGATCGTCGGTGGCGGGCCAGCGGGACTGGCTGCGGCTGTGTACGCCTCGTCGGAAGGGCTGACCACCGCCGTGATCGATGCGAGTGCCCCGGGAGGACAGGCCGGCACATCCTCGAAGATCGAGAACTACCTCGGGTTCCCGACCGGTATTTCCGGTGCCGACCTCGCGAACCGGGCCATTCTGCAAGCCCAGAAATTCGGCGCCCAATTCTCTTCCCCTACCCAGGTTGCACGCTTGGAGTTCGAGAACGACCAAGCCGTCGTCTGGCTCGACGATGGCGAGCATGTCTCGACTCGATGCTTGTTGATCGCGACGGGCGCCGAGTATCGCAAGTTGGACGTTCCACAGCGCGAACAATTCGAGGGCTTGGGCGTCTACTACGCTGCCACTTCGACGGAAGCGCAACTGTGCCGCGGCTCGGAGGTCATTGTGGTCGGTGGGGGCAACTCCGCCGGGCAAGCCGTCATGTTTCTTTCAGACCACACGCCGCACGTGCTCTTGCTCCTCCGTAACGGCGACTTGCGTAAGAGTATGTCCAGCTATCTGGTGGACCGTATCGAGGGCGCTGCCAACATCGAGGTGCTGCCCGATGCGGAGATTTCCCACATGCTAGGAGACCAGCGATTGGAAGTCGTCGAAATCAAGAACCACCGCACCGGCGAGACGCGAACGGTCCGAACCTCGGCCGTCTTTACCTTTATCGGCGCGATTCCCTGCACCGAGTGGCTGCCCGTTGAAATAGAGACCGACTCCAAGGGTTTCGTAAAGACTGGCCGATTGGTGTCATCCTCGCCGTATTGGACTGCCGACCGGGAGCCGTTTCTACTCGAGACCAGCCGTCCCGGCATCTTCGCCGCGGGCGACGTGCGGCTCGGCTCCACCAAGCGTGTGGCCTCTGCGGTGGGGGAGGGGGCAATGGCGGTGCAGTTTGTTCACGAATACTTGAGGATCATGTGAATGAGAGGCGCATGAGTCCTCTTGTCTCCTTCCGACAGGTTTCGGCTCGCATCGGTCAGAAAGATATTCTGTACGATCTCAGTTTCGACGTCGAAGCCGGCGAGACCCTGGTGCTCCTGGGTCGTAGTGGCTCGGGCAAGACCACCGCCTTGAAAATGGTGAATGGCTTGCTTCTGCCAAGCGCCGGTGCTGTCTTGATCGAGGGTATATCCACGACCGCCTGGGATCTGATTCGGCTGAGGCGTCGGATCGGGTACGTGATTCAGGATGCAGGCCTCTTTCCGCATTTCACTGTGGCCGCCAATGTCGGACTGGTTCCGCGTCTGGAAGGTTGGCAGCTCCGCGACATCGACATGCGCGTCGAGGGTTTGCTGACTCAGATCGGGCTTCTGCCGGCGCAGTTCGCCACGCGCTATCCCCGCGAGTTGTCCGGCGGTCAACGTCAGCGGGTGGGGGTCGCCCGCGCACTCGCAGCAGATCCTCCGTTATTGCTGTTGGACGAACCCTTTGGCGCGCTTGATCCGGTGACCCGTGTGGAACTGCAGCAGCAGTTCCTCGACCTGCGTGATCGGCTCAACAAAACAGCTCTGCTCGTCACCCATGACGTCCGGGAGGCTTTGTTGCTGGGCACCCGCATCGGGGTGCTTCACAATGGTCGATTGGTTTTCCTGGGTGGACGCTCCGAGTTCCTCAAGGCCGACGAGAAGGAAGTGCGGGCCTTTCATACGTGCCTCGAGGAGAAGTGGAAGGAGACGAACTGATGTCTTCCGGGTTGGCGCGCGACATCCTCGATTTGACGCTCGAACACCTGTTCCTGGTGAGCCTCTCCATGGCGATTGCCGCGGCGCTTGCCATTCCGGCCGGCATTCTGCTCACCCGGCGCACGTTCCTTCAACGGTGGATGCTGGGATTTGCGAATGTCATGCAAACCGTGCCCAGTCTGGCGCTCTTCGGATTTCTGATTCCTCTTCCCTTCCTGGGTGGGATCGGCAAACACACGGCGATTGTCGCGCTCGTGCTGTATGCGCTCCTGCCGATCCTGCGAAATACTCTCACCGGCATTCTGAGCGTGGACCCCGCTGTGCGTGAATCGGCGATCGCCATGGGTATGACGGGACGGCAGCTTCTCTGGGAGGTCGAGCTCCCGCTGGCGACCAGGACGATTCTGGCCGGACTGCGGATCGCGACGGTGACGACGATCGGGACGGCGACAATTGCCGCAGCCATTGGCGGCGGCGGGCTCGGTGTATTTATTTTTCGCGGCCTGGCATCCGTCGATACGACGCTGCTTCTGGCCGGTGCGGTTCCGGCTGCCTTGATCGCGGTGGCGGCCGATCGAGGTCTCGAATGGGTCGAACACAAATTGTCGCCTGTTTGATCCTTGGACTGTGGGCGGCAGGAATCGTCGGCTGTACCAAGGAACGACCGATCACGGTCGGCTCGAAGAATTTCACCGAGCAAGTAGTCCTTGGCGAGATCGTGGCGCAGCATCTGGAACATCGTCTTGGCCGCCGCGTTGATCGTAAACTCAACTTAGGCGGGACCATGTTGGCGCATCAAGCGCTCGTGCGCGGAGATATCGACCTCTATCCCGAGTACACGGGGACCGCGCTGACGACCATCCTGAAATTACCGCCTGCCCATGATCCGGCTGCTGCAATGGGCTTCGTCCGAGCCGAATATCAGGCCCGATTCGGGGTCGAATGGATGGATTCGTTGGGCTTCAATAATACATTTGCGATGGTGATCCGGGGAGAAGATGCTCGGAAAGGCAAGATTGCAACCTTGAGCGATGCGGCGGAGTATTCTCCGGGTTGGGACCTTGGTGTGGGGTACGAATTCCAGCAGCGGTCGGATGGACTGGCCGGGTTACTGAAGACCTATAATCTTCCCATCCACGGATCGCCTAAAACCATGGACCTCGGATTGCTGTACAAGGCACTCGAACAAGGACAAGTCAGCATGGTGGCTGCTAATGCCACCGATGGCCAGTTGTCGGTTCTGGATGTGCTGGTTCTCAGGGATGACAAGCGTTATTTCCCTCCCTATGACTGTGGCTTGGTCGTGCGTGCCGAAATGTTGAAGGACAACGCTTCCTTGCGGCAAGCCCTAATCGAACTGGCCGGACGGTTCACCGACCTGACCATGCGCAAGTTGAACTATCAGGTGGACGGCGAACATCGCCCAATACGGGACGTGGCAGAGCAGTTTTTACGGGACGCCGGTCTGCTTCGTTAATCGGCGATCAGAAGGTTTTCGGCAAACGCCCAGTCCGTATCGATCCATTGGGCTTTGCAGAGGAATCCCGTACGTCGAGCGATACCAGGAATCTCCTCGACGCGGAATTTGTGGCAGGCTTCCGTCCAGATCGTTTCCCCTTCTCTGAAGGTACAGGTGAAGTCCGCGGCCCGAATCGATACGGTTTGGTTCCTGGTCGAGCGGAGATGCATTTCGATCCGACGGTCCATGTCCTGATATCGGACGTCATGTTCGAAGTGCCGTAGGTTAAAGTCTCCCCCGAGTTCCCGATTGATCCGAGCGAGCAGATTCAGGTTGAAGGCGGCGGTGACCCCAGTCGGGTCATCGTAGGCCAGCAGCATGTCACCGATCGATTTCTCTATGTCAGTCCCCAGTAAAAGGGCGTCGCCAGGCTTCAAATGCCGGCGAATGTCGCGCAGAAAATTCTCTGCTGCCGGCGGATCAAAATTGCCGATGCTGCTTCCCAGGAACAGGACCAGGAGTGTCTGATCCGGCTGGCGGTGGCCCGCGGCTTCCTGAAGCCCTTCGAGATACGATTTTTCCAATCCAACCATGCTGACTGACCCGAGATGCCCCAGCTCTTGATGGCACTTGAGGAGCGCCGCCGCCGAAATGTCGATGGGGAAATACGCCACCGGTTCCCGATCCGCGAGCGCTTCCAATATCCAGCGGGTCTTTCGGCCGCTGCCGCTCCCCAGCTCAATCACGGACACAGGCGGCGGGAGATGCTCGACGATGGCTCCGGCATGGCGACTGAGGAGTCGCAGCTCGGCACGCGTCAGCCCATATTCCGGCAGCAAGGTGATCGCTTCAAACAGCGCGGTTCCCAGCTCGTCGTACAGGTACATCGAGGGTAGTTCGCGTTGGCCGACCTTGCCGAGGCTGTCGCTCACCGCGACGGCGAACTCGCGGAGCGCGTCAGTGGATTCAGTCTGTGTGCGCACCATCGTTAATCCTCCACGCACCGAAATCCGGCATAGACATAGGGAAAGTTGGGCCGGAACCAGTTGCGAAACGATCGGCGTAGCAATCTTGCATCCGTCCGCGGGGAGGCTCCTTTGAGCACATAATGTTCGCCATCGAAGAAGCGAGCCGAATATCCGGGATAGAACGAGAGGGACTGGAATCCGGGAAAAGGCTGGAAGACCGTCGACGTCCACTCCCATCCGTTGCCCACCAGTTGGGAAACTCCGAATGCGCTGTCTCCAAGCGGGGTCGCACTCACGGGAATAGGATCCCATCGGTTCCCGCCGAAGTTTCCCCGCTGGCTATCCGGCTGGTCATCGCCCCACGGGTAGGTTCGTTCTTCTTCGCCATGCACCGTCCCGTACGCTGCCCGATGAAACTCGGCTTCGGTGGGCAATCTCTTGCCGCTCCAGGCCGCAAAGGCGCACGCCTCTTCATGGGTGACATAGACAGGCCAATCCAATGGCAGCGGAAGATCTTCCCACATGCCTCGCCAGTACCACTCGCGCTTGTGCCATGTCCAGAAGTGCGGCGGCTTGGCGCCGGCGCACACGAATTTGAGATACTCTCCATTCGTGACTTTGTACTTGCTCATGGCAAAGGCCGCGACAGAGACCTCCTGACTCTCGAATTCGTTGTCCCATCCAAACTGATGTTGGCCATAGGGGTGCGCGCGTGGTTGACCTAACGTGACCGTGCCGCCGGGAATTTCCATCATCACAGGAATGGGAGACGGGCTCGGTGGGAGTGGCGCCACCAACGGGGGAGTCTTCTGGTCGATCGACAGGGCATGGAGGAGATAGGCAAAGGTCTCGGCGTGCATCAGCCGATGCTCAAGTGCAACGCAGAGCATCTGCTCCGATATCCGGTCCGAGAC
>Ga0187893_10010244_pt1 | contig 14071 bp, 9 predicted proteins | sample MA1701074metaG_FD_139574 | JGI IMG/M metagenome (GOLD analysis project Ga0187893, IMG submission 139574) | White microbial mat communities from a basaltic lava cave in the Kipuka Kanohina Cave System on the Island of Hawaii, USA - MA170107-4 metaG ...
TGAAGCCGCGCAAACGAAACTTTGCTCGCTGCCGAGACCCTCGGCTGCGTTGACTTCGAATCGGTGGCCCCATTCTGCCCCTACGTCGCAGCCACCGAACCTAACTCCGACAGGCTGCTAGATCGATGCTAAGACAGACGGCCACGATCCAGAATCAATGGCTCATTCTGATTGTTCTTTCTTTCCTCAAGTTGCCAGGTTTCTGCGAGTCGACGCCTTCGGTCACTGTGGAGTGGAAGCTTTCAACTCCTCTTCCCGAACCCCGAGCCGGCTATGCCGCGGGGGTACTGAATGGGAAGCTGATTATTGCTGGAGGATCTTATTGGGAGGGACAGAAGGGGAAGTGGATTCGCAAGCTCTATACGATCCGCACGCATTCCTTTAATCCGACAACCGGTGATTGGGAACAGCTCCCTGACATGCCGAGAGCTCTTGGCTATGGAGCCTCGGTGGTGGTCGGCGATCGACTTTATGTTCTCGGCGGATACACTGGAAAAGAGGAGAGCCGCAAGGTCTATGCTTTGGAATCGAGAGAGAAAGGTTACCGATGGACCGAGCTCGCTGATCTGCCAGGGCCTCGACTTTTTACCAAAGCGGTCCGGGTTGGGGAGTCGGTCTTTCTGCTCGGTGGTGTGACTCGGTTTGAGCCATACGACTCGTCGGGTACCTGCTGCACTTCCAAGTCCGCGACCCGAGATTTGATGTTTCTCGATACACTGCAGCCCCAGAAAGGATGGCAACGTTTGCCTTCTTTTCCCGGTCCCAAGCGATGGCTGTTCTGTGCTGAGACGGATGGGAAGTCGATCTGGATGCTGGGAGGAATTGATCAAGAACTGGCGAACGGGCCAACGATTGAGTATGAAGATGTCTGGCGCTATGATCTCCGCTACAAGACTTGGACACGGATGGCGTTGTTGCCTCAAGAAATTCGAGGAACAACGCCGCTCAGTTCCATGATGCTCGAAGGACGTTTGTTGATCTTCAGTTTCGCCAAGAAAGTCTGGGAGTTCAATCTCGCGACGCAGAGGTTTGGCCAGATCTCCCCCTTGCCCGAAGAAGTGTTTGTGGATCAGTTCTTCTGGTTAGACGACCGGATCATTGGAACGGGAGGCGAGAACAAACTGGAAGGTCCCCGTCGACGCTCAGCGTGGACATTTGTCGGACGGTTTGCCGAACGGTAGGAAAACACGTCCGGTGTCTGGGTTACGGGTGGTATGGTTGGTTGTCACCTCCGAGATGGGCGTGTGAGTCGTGGGTAGCGTGCCAGCAGTCGCCATAGATGCCGGTATTCACGCCCTAGCGGCCGCGAGTCAGAGGTGTTGCGATGACCAAGGGCAAATCAAGGAAATCTGAAATCTTGATTGAATTACCCCATGCGCTGATCAAAAATGACCTGGATGCAACGGGCTTTCAGTTCACTTCAGGAAAAGAACTTGACGCCAGATAATCTATAATTTAGTATTTTTTTGACATTGGATCGTGCGTCAACGGCGCTCTCGCAATCGCTGTGCAATTCGTTCGAATACAAAGAACCTGATTCCTACCTTTGATGAAGAAAAGTCCCAAGATGGTGTTTGATCTTTTCGAGCGGGAAAGCGCACGGGAACGTCTCGCGTTTCTCTTGAGAAGGGCTATATTCGCCGGAAAGCTTAAACCGGGCGAACGAATTGTGGAAAGCCAATTAGCCAAAGAAATGGGAGTCGGGCAGCCCACCATCCGCGAAGCGCTTCATGTTCTGGAGAACGAGGGCCTTGTTACTCGAACATCCATGAAAGGATGCCGGGTAACCAATCTCTGCCTGGAAGACATCGCGAAGATTTACGACATCCGGATCGAGTTGGAGGTTCTGGCGATCGGAAAGATCCCTGACTCGGCCCTGCCTGAGCTCTACAAACAACTTCAGGCGAGCGTGGACGAGATGCAACGGGCCACCGAGCAGAATGACATCGAAAGCTGCGCACACAGCGATTTCGAATTCCATCGAGCGATCTGGGAGGCTTCCGGCAATGAGTTCCTGAGTAAGGCGTTGCTCTCCCTGACAGCACCGCTCTGGGCATTCAGCCAGATCTACTTTTATGGCTCTCACCAAAAACTTGCGCCTGAGGATGTCACCCTCCACAGGGAAATCTTAAGCATCCTTCGATCCCGAAGCTCTGTCCTGAAGAAACAGGCTGGTGTTCGAAAGATCCTTGAGGGTTTTTGCGAGAACTCGTTGCGGTATTTCCCGCTGCAGCCCAAAGAGATCAAGCCACAGCGGACGGGCATGCTTGGCGTTTAGGGAAGAACGGCGACCGCAAGTGGTGATTGGGTGTTCCCGTTTGCGTCGATGCTGCCAAATGCCAGAGGGTTCCCTAAAGCGGCATGGCCAGTTTATTCACCCGCCTCAGTTGCGCTATGCCTTTAAATTTCAGCTGCGGTTGCAGGCGTGATATAGATCGATTGGTTTCACGCGGCTGATGCGCGCTTAGAGAGCCCAAGCAAAACAAGTCGACCAAGGTTCATCGATGCCTATCTTTAGATCAGATCGTCGAGACTTCCTCAAGACAGGTAGGATCATTGCTGCGGGTGGATTGGTCGGCTTGCCTTATCCTGCGTTAGCAGCGGATACGACCGTGAGATCTGGAGTGCCGAAGCTGAAGATTACTGCTGTGAAGACGTATCTGCTGCGGCACAAGCTGTCACGGCCGATGGGGGTTTCTGTCTCGGTTCCATTCGACAAGATCCGGCAGGCCCTGGTGGTGAAGATTGAGACCGACGCGGGGTTGGTCGGCTGGGGCGAGACGGCGCCAATCAGCGGGGCGCGAGGAACCATTGAGGACCACCTGAGACCGCTGTTGATCGGCCAGAATCCGCTCGAATACCGGCGCCTCTGGCGGCTGATGTGGGGGCCAAATTTCGGCAATGCGATGGCCGTCGGGGCGATGGACATGGCGCTCAATGATCTGCGCGGCAAGGCACTTAATTTGCCGGTGGCTGAGCTTTTTGGCGGACGTCTGCGCGACCGCGTTCCTGCGTATGCATCCGCCATGAACTACCTCGAAGGTTTGGAACCCGAAGATCACTTCCCCAAAGAGGCGGCCGAGATGGTCAAGCAGGGTTTCAAGGCGCTCAAGATGAGAATCGGACGATACGCAGTCGCGCGCGAAGCCAAGGTTGCCGCTGCCATCCGCGCCGCGGTCGGTCCAAATATTCGGCTGATGGCGGACGGTAATGGCGCCTATACGATGGCCACCGCCCTGGAGATGGGGCACGAACTGCACAAGCTCGGATTCGAAGCCTTTGAAGAACCACTTCCGGAAGTGGCACCCAAGTACGCGGGCTACGAAGAACTGAGACAGAAGCTGCCCCTGCCGTTGGCTGCGGGTGAAGCCGTAGAGTCTCGCGCCAGCGCGAAGGACCTCATCGACCGTCGGACAATGGATATTATCCAACCGGACGTCAGCCTGTGCGGCGGCATCGCCGAGGCGCTTTTCATTGCGGAAACGGCGGCTCTTTCCAGCATTCGCTGTCTTCCACACTGCTGGGGTGGCGACATTCTCATCGCAGCCACGGTTCATTTGCTGGCCCTGCTGCCCGACCCACACTGGGGATTCCCCACCGACACTCCGATGCTGGAACTCGACCAATCCGAGAACCCATGGCGGAACGGACTCGCCAAGGGTGCCTTCCCATTGCTGGACGGGTCGGTGAGCGTCCCGACTAAACCGGGACTCGGAATTGAAGTCGATGAAGCGGTCGTCATGAAATACGCCGTGTAGGAGTTAGAGGACGGGCGATCCAGACACGCACAGCGACGGCAGAATGAAGAGCCTTTCCGGCGGGTGATCGTAGCTCGACCCGATCGAAGCGTCTTTTGGCCGAGCGCGAACAGCATGAGGTTTGGGCCGCAAGCAGGGCACAATGCGGACAAGCTGATGTCAACCGCTCGGCTCCGCTCGCCAGCAGCTCAACCACCCAGTTTGTTGCGCCACCAGCCGCTTATTGAGGATCTAAATGATGCGATACACGCCAACTTCTCGCTCTGCCATCCCCGGCTGCCACCGGGTGCTGGCCGCCGCACTCACCCTGCTGCTTGCCCCGTTTCCGAGCACGCGGGCCGGCGACTGGCCGCAGTTCCGCGGGCCGAACTGCACCGGCATTTCGTCGACGGCCAAGGCGTTGCCTGTGAAGTTTTCCGCCACCGAAAATGTCCGTTGGTCGGCGGACATCGGTGACGGTGTGGGTGGCGCAGCCGTGGCGGCGGGACGTGTCTTCGTGAGCGGCATGACCGGCAAAGAAACAGTGAGTCTGTTCGCGTTCGATGCGGCGACGGGTAAGAAGCTGTGGCAACGGGATTGGCAGACGGGACGGTTGGCCGAAATACAACAAACGAACAGCCACGCCAGCACGACGCCCGCTGCCGACGCTGAGCGCGTCTACTTCTATTTCAGTACGCTAGGCATGCTGGCGGTCAACGCGCGCACGGGCCAAGACGTGTGGCAGCAGAAGCTCCCGACCCCGTTCTTCATCTTCAAATGGGGGCCCGGCATGTCGCCGGTGCTGTATGGGGACATGGTGCTGTTCTGTCAGGATGACGATTTGTTCCCCGCGATGTATGCCTTCGACAAATCGACTGGAAAGCTGCGCTGGAAGGACGATCGGCTGGATATGGCGGTGAACTATTCACATCCAATCGTCTGTGGCACGAATGGGCGAGACGAAATCGTGGTTGCGGGCACGGGGATGTTGATCGGTTACGATCCCGCTTCGGGCCAGCGTCGCTGGTACGCGAAAACACTGCTGCGCAACATTAAGACGACGCCCGTTTGCGCCGACGGAGTGATTTATGTTTCGTTGCAGAGTGGCGGGATGGCCAACCAATGGCTGGAGGGAGTTGACCAGGACAAGGCCGGAAACAAAGACGGCAAACTCACAAAGGCTGAAATACAGGCGTTCGTAGGCAGCACACCGGTTCCACAGGACTTCTTCAAGAAGACCTTCGATCGCGGTGACCTTAACAAAGACGGAGTTCTGGAAGGCCGCGAGTTGGACATTGCCTTTCTGCATCCGGATAATTTCGCTGGAGCTGATTTTACGGCTAAGGGCGAGCAGGCCGCCGACGAGTACATCCTGGCGGTCCGCGGGGGCGGGAAGGGGGACGTGACCAATTCGCATGTGCTTTGGAAGCACAAAACGAAACACACCGACCATATCGTTTCGCCGTTCGTATCCGATGGCCGCATGCTGTTGATCAAAGGCGGCGGCATTAGCACCGTATACGAGACGAAAACGGGCCAGCCGATTCGTGCTGCCCAGCGAATCGACAATCCCAGTGACTATTTTGCGTCACCTGTTGCTGGCGACGGAAAGATCTATGTTGCCGGAGAAAACGGCATCATTGTAGTTCTCAAGAACAGTCCCGACTACGAGGTGATAGCCAAGAACGACGTGGGCGGCAGTATTATCGCTACTCCGGCAATCGCCGACGGCAGCCTGATAGTCCGGACGCGAACCAAAGTGTTGGCTATCGCCGAGCAGCGAAGCGCGTCAGCCCGATCGATCCGCCCCAAGCCCAAAAGCCCCGAATCATTGATTGATGTGAGCATAGCAAACCGGGCTCAATGACCTGCGATCGCTGTAGGTTGGCCAGCTCATCATTCACCGTTCAGTCAAACCTCAGTCATCCGATCCCAATGCCCATCAAAGCCCGCCTAAACCTTCCTGCAGGATTGAATCTTGCGCCAGAAGTGACGATCTTCGGAATTCGTGAAAAAATTCGGAGATTGGGGCAGCTCTTCAGGTCTGCCTTGTGACTTGGCAGTTACCGACCAGTGTGGTTACGAGATGATCTCGTTAATCCGTTCGCCATAGTCGATCTCGATGCGCTTCTGGCCGGGGACATCGAGCCTGCGGGGGTCAAGCCCGAGCTGATGCAGAACCGTAGCATGAAGGTCCGTGACATAGTGGCGATTTTCAACAGCGTGATAGCCTAGCTCGTCTGTGGCTCCATGAATGACGCCTCCCTTAATGCCTCCGCCGGCCATCCAGCAGCTGAATGCGGACGGGTGGTGGTCGCGACCGTCCGTCTTTCCTTGCACTCCGGGAGTGCGGCCGAACTCGGTTCCCCAAACTACCAACGTCTCGTCCAGCAAGCCTCGTTGCTTAAGGTCCTTAAGCAAACCGCCAATGGGTTGGTCGACCTCAGAGCAGGTGCGGCCATGAAGTTTCTTGAGCTCAAAGTGAGCGTCCCAGCCTAGCGTGTCGGTTGAATAGCCGTGAATAAGCTGCACGAAGCGCACTCCACGCTCGACCAGACGTCGGGCCGTCAGGCAGATCTCACCGAACGGCCGGGTCACTTTGTTCTCGAGTCCGTAGAGGCGCTGGGTGGCGGCGCTTTCGTCGGAAAACTTCAACAGTTCCGGAACGGAGGTCTGCATTCGGAAAGCTAGTTCATAGGCCTTGATCCGGGCCAGCATAGCCGGGTCGCCAGGGTACTGCACAGCTTCAAGCTCATTGAATCGCCGCAACAACCGAAACTCAGCTTCCTGCTCCTCCTTGTAAACGCCGTCGACGGGAAAGGAGAAAGGCAGCGGATTCGCCGGGTCCACGTCGATGATGATTCCGTTATGTTGAGGTCCGAGATAATCGGCTGAATAGCCTGCCGGGCCACCTTCGTTGTCGCCGAAAGTTCCCCCGAGGACGACGAACTGCGGGAGGTTGTCGTTCAACGATCCGAGTCCGTAGTGTATCCAAGAGCCAATGGACGGGAAGATGCCCTGAAAGATATGTCGCCCGGTATGGAACTGCGTTTGCGCAGCATGATTATTGTCGGTGGTCCACATGGAACGAATCACCGAGATGTCGTCGATGCACTCGCCGACATGCGGCCACCAGTCAGTCACTTCGATGCCACTCTGACCTCGTTTGCGAAAGTCCACCTGGACAGGGAGCAGTTTGGTGAACTGCCCGCGCTCCTTACCGGTAAACAGAACTGTATTCTTGTTATATTTCGAGTTCAGGACATGCGCGTACGGCGTTTCGCCGATCGTCATGCCGCCGTATTTGTTGAGAGCCGGTTTCGGATCGAACGTTTCGATGTGGCTGGCGCCTCCTTGCATAAATAGCCAGATGACACTCTTGGCCTTAGGCGCAAAGTGGGGCTTACCGTCGGGAGGGGTCCACGCAACTTCGCCGGTCTTCGGCCTGGCGATGCCGTCACGGTGGAGCATGGCCCCGAGAACCATGCCGGTGACGCCCATGCCCATGTCGGCTAGAAAGCTTCTGCGATGCACGCCACCGCAACAGGAGCCTGACAACAGTCTTTGTCCTCGCATCAATTTTGATCCCCCTGCCAGGTGCGATGTCGCCAGCCATGAGCCATCCGATCGTTCATCCAGAGCGTGATCTTCATGGGTCAGCGGATCGTGACGAACTCATTCCGATTAATTAGCACGTGGACCAAACTCTCGCGGGCTCTCAGAGAGGGATCCGCGGCAGCCGGCACCTCGCTGACCTCGCCCGATTTGAACTTGGTTAGCTTCGTGGAATCCTTCAATAGCTTGGCTTGTTGCTGAAGGAATTTCAAGCTTTCGATTGCTTCCTCTGTCGAAGGCTCTCTGGCCAGAACCCTCTTAAAGGCAGCCGTGACAAAATCACGTGCGTTGTCCCCCACCCTGCCGGAAATCTGGCGTGCCAGCAGGCGCGACTGGGTAAAGCTCAACTGGCTGTTGGACAACGCCAACGCCTGTTGTGGCACGATGCTCTCGAAACGCCGATAGCAGCCGGCCGGATCGGCCAGGTCAAACAACTTGAGAAACAGCATGTTTTCACTCGGCGTATGTGTGAAGTAAAGGCTGCGGCGGCGAGAAGTTTGACCCGAGTACTCATCCAACTCAGGCCCACCGATGGTTTGATCCAACTCTCCCGCGACGAACAGCGTACTGTCGCGGACCGTTTCGGCCTCCATGCGGCGCTGATTCATCCGCCAGAGATAACGATTCCTGGAATCCACAGAGAGGTTCGGATGGTTGAGGCGGATCGCCGACGAACGCATGCGGTAGGTGCTGCTCGTTACCATCAGGCGATGGATGTGTTTCATACTCCAATTGGTTTCCATGAACTCCATAGCGAGCCAGTCGAGGAGTTCCGGATGTGAGGGTGGTTTGGCTCTGATACCGAAGTCGTCCACCGAAGCAACCAGCGGCTCCCCAAAATGACGCATCCAGATGTGGTTGATTGCGACGCGTGCCGTGAGCGCGTTATCCTTCCGGGTCATCCAACGTGCCAGGGCAGTCCGCCGTCCCGAGCTGGTCTTCGGGTATAGCTTGCCGATGGGAGTGTATTCATCCTTCGCCTTGCCTATCGCTTGCTGGGCAGCCTTGAGCTGGCTGGTTGCAACCATGACTCTTTTCTCACGGACTTGCTCGGCTTCGCGCTCATTTGCAGGCAGGGCTCGAAAGGCATCAGCGAGCTGTTGCTGCGCATCCAGAAGGTTAATCTCGGCCTTCAGCAGCTCGGCAGAGCGCTCAGCGTCCCGCGCCACTCTGGCAAGCTCTGCCGCCTTGAGATCGGGCGGATCAGCGAACCTGGCCTGGTCGGCGGCAATGCGGGCTTCGAGCGCCGGCAGATTCGACTTCCGCCAGAGCACTCTTTTCTCGGCCAATACGACGGCTTCCCTGGCTTTACGCAAAGCCACCTGCGGTTCCGTAGGCGGTAAGTCGTCTATCCATTTGGCGATGTGGTCAATCTCGTCTTTGGGCAGGGGTGGTGCTTCGCCGGGCATGCGAGGCTCTTTTTCCCCGCGCATCCGCTGGATCAGCGGACTTTGGGCGCTCTTTCCAGGAATGATTCCAGGGCCGTCTTCGATGCCTCCTTCGAGCAATGACGCCATACTGAGGACACGAAATTCATTGCGCGGGTAGTAATCACCGTGGCAAGAGATACAGCGCCTGTAAAAGATGGGTTTGAGTTCCTTTTCAAAAATATCGAGCGCAGTCTTCCGGGCGTCCTCATGCTGTTGTGGAGTTGCGGCACGCTGCTCTGCCAGGGCCAATGCCCGCTTGGCTTCGGCTAGATCGGCTTGCGCCTTTTCGATCTCTTTTTTGGCCTCCTCCAGCAAGTCTCGCCGCACAAACGGCTGAATGAAAGGATAGTAGGCTTCGAGAGGCAACTGAACCGGTTTGATCGGCTCTCCGAGTGCGCCGAGGATCTCCGGAACAGCGGGCGAGAGCGGATTTTCTTTGTCCGGATTTTTTTCGTCTCCCGCGATGAGACGATACGTTTCGGCATAAATGGCTGGGCCATCTGCATCAATACCTCGAGGCTCCGAGTCGAACACTCGAGGCACGCCTGCTTTGAATACATCCGGCTGTCCGGGTAGCGGATCCGTTCGAACATCGTAGGGTTCGAAGAACGCCCGGAAACGATAGTACTCGTCCTGGGCGAGGGGGTCGAATTTGTGGTCGTGGCAGCGGGCGCATTTGAGAGTCATGGCAAGGAACCCCGATGCCGTATGCTCAACGGTCTCCTTGAGCCAGGCGTTGCGATTCCATTTGTACCAATTGCGAACGATGTATCCGGTGGCTCGCAGGGTTTTGGTATCGGTAGGGGCAACCTCATCACCGGCGAGCATCTCCAGGATCATGCGGTCGTAGCCCTTGTCTTCGTTGAGCGATTCAATAATCCAATCGCGCCAATGCCACATGTGTCGCTGACTGCTATGCACTTGTCCCCCCGTGCGCCAACCATACCAGTCGCTGTAACGCCAGAGATCCATCCAATGCCTGCCCCAACGCTCGCCGTAGGCGGGTCTGGAAAGCAAATCGTCGACGACCTTTTCGTAGGACTTGTCGGAAGGGTCATTCAGGAATGCATCGATCTGTTCCGGCGTTGGGGGAAGACCTATCAGATCGAGATAGACGCGCCGCAGGAGGGTCGGCTTGTCCGCCTCCGGCATTGGCTCAAGACCTCGCTTCTCGTGCTCGGTGGCGACGAAAAGATCGATCGGATTTCGGACCCAGGCCCGATTGTTGACTTTGGGCGGGGGAGGACGTTTGGGAGGCTGATAGGCCCAATGATCGCTGCCATGCAAAAATGCTTTCTGCTCAGCCGTAACTTCCAGTCGGAGGTCTTTGGAATACGGGGCGCTAGCCTTTACCCAAGCGACAATGTCGGCTATTGCCTCCGCAGAGAGCTTCTCGCCTTGATAGGGCATGCCGGGGTGATGCAGGTGTTTGATCTTCTTCGTCAACAGACTTGCATCGGCATTGCCAGGCACTACGACGTCCTTGTGCTCGTCGCTGCCCCGCAACAGTTTGTCTCGCGTGGAGATGTCCAGGCCGGCTTGCTTGAACTTGCCGCCGTGGCAGCTCAAACACTTCGTCTCCAGGACGGGGCGCACTTTGTCAAAAAGAGGATCGCTGGCGACATTAGAAACCACACCCGCATGAGTAGGAAGACCGTCCTCGGTCGCTACCGGCAGTGTCGCGTCATAATGCGCGCCGAGATCGATCCAGAGCCCGATGAGGGCAGATTTCTCATCAGGGAGTTTTTCCCCCTGCAACGGCATATGTGGCTGCTGCTGATGAGTGATCAGCTTGTAAAGAAGGCTGTCCTTGGCATTCCCGGGAATTACTCCTGGACCTTGCGTTCCTCCCTGCAAAAGCCCCGCCCGGGTGGTCAGGTCGAGCCCGCCCTGCTTGGCGCCGACGTTGTGGCAAGCTTGGCAGCGCCTCTCCAATATGGGTTGAACATGCTCGGCGTACAGCTTACGTGCTGCCTGTTCGGCCGAGAGAGTTTTGCTGCCGGATTGAGCGCTGGTGTGCAGTGTGAAAAGGCCTGCCAAAACAAGCGACGTCGCGACCGAACCTAACAAATAACACACATGAGTTTTGGTAACAGGAAGAAACACGAAATAGGTCACAACCGCGCTGCTCGCTCGAAGGATGTTCAGTGCTACAAACAACAGTAATCGCCGGCACGTGAATGTCAAGCGTTTTTGGGCGTAAGTGATGAAACTCCGGAAATTTAACACTTTGAAGATGTCCAATGGACGCCCCCACTCATTCTTAACTGGCTAGTCTCAATGATGCCATATCGTGGCGTCAATGCGCTCCAACCCGGAAAGGGGCGGATGATGAGTTCGCATCTCCCAACACCTCATTCCTTATCTTCTTTATCTTCTTTCCTCTCCAGGGGTTTTTCCTCTTAGTTCTGCAAATCTCTGGTATGCGAGGTCGGCTTTGTCCTTCTTGCCCCAGCCCTGGTAAGCCCTGCCCAAAACGTAATGGGCCTGGGCCCGTTCTGGCCTTAACTCGGCCACCTTGAGCAGATCATCGACAGCTTCCCGAAATTGCTGCCGTCTGAGGTACAACTTGCCGCGCGCAAAATATGCGTCCGGGTACTCCGGCTTCAATTCGATCGTGCGGTTTAGCAGCTCCAGGGCGGGTTGGATATCTTCGGAGCGGCTCAGAAAGTCTGCCAGATAAAAGTTGGCCAGGACATGATCTGGATCGCGACGAAGTGCCTCCTGGAACGATTGTCTGGCTTTCTCCGGTTCAGCCAGTTCCATATAAACGAATCCCAGCGAAACATGGGCACGTGCCAAAGTGGAATCCAAAGCCAGTGCCTGCTGGAACTGGGCCAGAGCCTCAGTGAGCCGTTGTTGGTGCAACCAGGCCTCCCCCAAAAGAAGATGCGCTAAGGGCTTTTCAGGAAACTTTTTAACGTAGCCTTGAAATGAGCTAAGGACCTCCGGAGAGGCTCTGCCTTGAAAGAGTTGCTCTGCAAGCGCTTCCCAAGCATAGTCTTGACTGGCGTCCAGAACAACCGCCTGTTGCAAGGATTCCGCGGCTCGTGGGTCTCCCAACTGGGCGTAAGCCTGACCCTGCAGAAAGTAAGCCCGCGCGTGATCCGGCCGGATCTGGAGAGCCTCGGTCAATACCGTAACCGCTTCTAGGTAACGCTTCAGCTCACCATACGCCCTACCCAAGCCATAAAGCGTTTCAAAGGAGGGAGAGGTTTGGGATTTTCGTGCGGCTTCCAGTTGTTTTGCACCCTCGGAATACAAGCCGTTTTCAATCAGAAGCAGTCCCAGAGGGACGTGCAAGCGGGAATTCGCTGAGGCAATCGCCTCAGTCTCCCTCAGGACGGATGTTGCTTCTACAGCACGGTTCAGCTTGAGGTAAACATCCGCCAACGACAGCAACAGTTCCGGATGCGATGGGTTGAGCGGACGGGCTTGCTCGAAGTATGGGAGGGCCCTGACGTAGTCACGCTGTCGATAGTAGAAAGAAGCCAGCTCATAGCTGGCTAGAAGGCGAGAGGGAGAAGCCTCGGGAGATAGCTTAATCGCAGTTTGAAAGTGCTCGATCGCTTGCTTCGACTGGTTGAGACCGATTAAGGTTATACCCAGGTTGACATGCGCTAGTGGATAGCCAGGATTCCAACGAAGCGTCTGTTCGAAAGCGTTCCGGGCAAGCCCGTAGTCCTGGCGCTGCAAGTAAATTCCTCCCAGCGTATGGTGGGCTTGTGCAAAGTCAGGCTTGCGCTGGATCGCCTTCAGCAACAGAACTTCAGCACCAACCCAATCACCTCTAGCGATCGAGACTTTGGCCAGCAAATAGTAGGGCTCGGGGATTTGAGGCGCCAACGTGATAGCCTTTTTCAACTCCCGTTCCGCAGCCTGCAGATCTCCTTTCTGCAAAAGGTCTGAACCCTTCACATAGTGCTGCTCAACCTGCCGGGCAAGCGGCGCACTCTGTGCAAGACAGCGCTGCGAGTCTTTCAGGAATGCAAGGATCAGTGCTAACCAGACAAAGAGAATCGCGGGTAACCTGTGTTTCTGAATTGTCATGATCACGGCAATGACCTAGAGCTGGCTGCCTGAGACATCCTAATATTTCAGATGCCGGTCCATCCACTCCCAGCTCATCCTGTAAAAATCACTGGAGGAGGTATGGGCTAGATTCGGGTAGTAAATGAGCGATTTGATTCCTGGTAACCTGTCGAAAACCGCTCGGATCGTTTCCGCGGGGCACGTTTGGTCCTGTCCTCCGGCACTCACCAAGGTCGGTGCTCTCAACCGCCTTCCCAGATGGAGAGGATCGAAATACTCGAGTGTCCTGATTTTCCCCGGGCTCAACGACCGGTTAGTCGCGAGAAGCCTCTGGACGAGGGACCCATCGATAGTGGCAGCTCGTCGCATATCACACAGAAACGGCACGTGGGCCACTACGGCTGCGACTCGGGGATCGAGTCCTCCGATAGCCAGGACAATGCCACCGCTTTGGCTGGTTCCCATCGCTCCAATCCGGCTACGGTCCACGTCCAACCGAGAATGCAGGTAGTCAATTCCACGGATGACATCTACGTACGCCCCCTGGTAGTAGTAGCCTTCAGGTTCATCCAAATGCCAAGTCAACTTGTCCATTCCGCCGATATTCCACAAATCGGCTGACTCGCCTTGCGCCCGTGGATAAACCTGCAGGATCAGGTAGCCACGCTGGCATTCGCCCAGCATCACGCCTTGCTCCTCGCCGCCATAGCCGGGTGCCGTGATGAGCGCCGGCAGTGGCGTGCCTGTACTTTCTCCTTGAATGGGAACACCCAGGTAGGCTCGAACCTTCACACCGTCTAGACTGCGGTATGTGATTTCATATTTCTTGTAAGGCAAAGGGTCGGTGACGAGCTTAACTTGGGCTTCCAGAGGTTCTCTGGAGGCTCGCTCCAAGGTTTTCTGCCAGAAGGCTTTGATTTCATCAAAGCTGGGCTGGGATTCACCGGATTGCTGCCGACTCTCTCCCCGAGAGTGGATGATACAAGAAAGGGAAAGCACTGAGATTAGAAACGCTCTAGGGATGCTGAGCATGTTAAAACTCGCTTGATGACTAGCCTTTAGAGCCGTGAGAGCAGCGGATAGAGTTTTGCAGCATCTGAACAGGGACTCGACATTCTGCTCGAGAGATTCACGTCTCCCTTGAAAATTGTCGTTTGGAGTGCGCTCAGGCGGCTGGAGAGAGCGCTTCCAAGGTAACTTTGTAGCCGAGGTTCTCCAGCCGCTTAACTAAATTGCGTTCCACGCGTTGACGATGAA
>Ga0187893_10010245_pt1 | contig 14068 bp, 10 predicted proteins | sample MA1701074metaG_FD_139574 | JGI IMG/M metagenome (GOLD analysis project Ga0187893, IMG submission 139574) | White microbial mat communities from a basaltic lava cave in the Kipuka Kanohina Cave System on the Island of Hawaii, USA - MA170107-4 metaG ...
CGCTTCGGTAGCGGGTAGAAGAAAGCGGACGGCGCGTCCGAGCCGCCGCGACCAGTCCTGTTCGGTGTGCCGGCCCCCGGCCTCTTCGACCCACAGCAGCGACCGACCGGTGCGATAGCCCGCCCGCTCGAGCCGGTCGGCCATCGCGCGCGCGTCACGCAGCGCCACCGACCCCTCCTCCGTTCCCATATCGATGTAAATGCGCGCGGGGGTGGCCGATCGCGACGCGGCTGACGTGACGTCGCTGATCGCGTCGAAGATCCGCCGCTCGCCGTACCAGAGCGCGGGGCTCATCGCGCCGGCGGCGCCGAACACGCGGGGATGCTTGACGAGCGCGTACAGGCTGATGAGGCCTCCCATCGACGACCCGAGGATCGCGGTAGCGTCGCGGGCGCGGCTGGTCCGGAACCGGCGATCGATGTGCGGCTTGAGCGTCGACGCGAGGAACTTCGCATAACGGTCCCCTTTGCCGGCGCCGAAGCGGCGATCCGGAAACGGGCCGTACTCCCTGATGCGGTCACGTCCCCTGTGATGCATGCCCACGACGATCAGTTCCGATCCGTCGCGCGCGAGCTCTTCCAGCACCTCCAGCAGGCGCCACGTGCCGGCGAAGGCGGTCGCCGGATCGCTGAGGTTCTGTCCGTCCTGCATGTACAGCACCGGATAGCGATCGCGGCCGTCGGAATAGGATGCCGGCAGGTAGACGTCTACGATGCGGCGGTTCCGGAGCTGGGGCGACCAGACACCCTGGAGGCTGAGCTTCGTGATCCCCGTCGATGGGCTCATTCAGTCGGACGCTCGGGCGCCGGCGCCGACGCGAAGAAATCGGCGTAGAAGCGCTTCGCGTAGTCGTTGAGCAGGTGTTCGACCCGCCCGGCGTCCGGGGACGCGACGATCAGGCCGGCGTGGTACGGCTTCTTCAGCCGGACGACGATCTCCGGGTCCGCGAACGCGGACAGGTCCGGCTCCTGTTGACGCGCCAGCGTCAGCACGATACCGGCCGATCCGCTGGCCGGCGGCGGCGCGTCGTACCGCCCATCCTCGCCGGCGATTTCGAGCCGCGCCCACTCGCGCCAGAGGTTGACGCCGGTCGCCGCCTCGATCACGTCCACGATGAAGGCGCCGCCGACGCGCGCCGACGTTTCGAGGAAGAACCACGCGCCGTTCGTGCCGCGGATGAACTCGGTGTGTGAGACGCCGCGCTGCAGGCCGAGCCGTGCCAGCACCTGCTGGTTGATGGTCAGAAGCCCTCGTGCCTCGTCGCCATCCGGCGGCAGCCGCCGCGTCATGAAGATCCCCCCTTCGTGGGCGACTTCCATCGGCGGCCGCCCGTACTTCATCGCGACCGCGAAGCGGATGTCGCCCCCGAACACGATGGAATCGACGTGGTACACCTCGCCGGCGACGAATCTCTCCAGCAGGTAGTCGGCCCGGGCTTCACCAGCCGCCTCGAGAGCGCGCCACAGCGCCTCCTCGCCGCCGATCTTCTTGATCCCGATCGCGGCCGCCGAGGACCGCGGCTTCATCACCCAGGGTGGCGGTACGGCCGCCGTCCATGCCCTGATCTCGTCGTCGTTGACCAGCGCCACGAAATCGGGCACGAGGATGCCGCCGTTCCGGGCGCGTACGCGCATCGCGAGCTTGTCGCGGAAGTGGCGCGCGGTTGTTTCTCCCATCCCAGGCGTCCGCAGGTACTCGCGCAGATTGGCGGCGGTCTCGACGTCGAAGTCGTCGAGCGCGACGATGCGGTCGATGCGCTCGGTGCGCGCGAGGCCGGCGACCCGGCGGCGGAGCGCGTCGGCCGGCGCGTCGCGGCGCACGCTGTGGATGGCGTCGATCGATTCGCGAGGCCAGGCGGCGTCCACGAGGGGCTCGGCCGTCAAAAGCAGGACGCGGCACCGCTGGCGGCGGCACTCGCGGAGAAACTCCTCACCCTTCAGGTACGTCGCGATCGCCAGCACGGTGAGCGGCCGTCCCGACTCGGTCATCGTGCTTTTATACTCCGGATTCTCCATCGATCTGCGTTAATCTCCGTGATCTGCTCATGCGCGATTACCACCATTGGTTCAGCCATCGGCTCGGTCGTGAAATGGGCGTGAACGTCTACGGACACTGGGGGCCGCCGATGATCGTCTTTCCGACGACCGGCGGCGACGAGTGGGAGTACGAGCGCCAGGGCGTCATCGCGGCGATCTGGCCGGCAATCGAGGGCGGGCGCGTCAAGGTGTTCTGCATCAATACCAATCACGGCGACTCGTTCGGCAACGGCGGCGCGCACCCGCTCCACCGGAGCTGGATGCAGAAGCAGTACGATGAGTACGTCCGCGCGGAAGTCATCCCCTTCGTGCACGCACACTGCCGAACCGGGGACGTGCCGATCTGGACGATGGGGGCGTCGCTCGGCGCCTATCACGCGGCGAACACGCTCTTCAAATACCCGGACATCGTCAAACGGTGCTACGCGCTCTCCGGCGTCTTCGATATGAAGCGATCGATGAACGGGCACTACGACGACAACTTCTATTTCAACAACCCGGCCGACTACCTGCAGAACCTCTCAGATCCCTGGGCGCTGGGGAACCTCGCGAGCTGCGAGATTCATATCGCGACGGGCACCGGGCCCTGGGAGAACAGCGGCGAGTCCTACCGCCTCTCGCAGATCCTCGCGGGCAAGGGCGTCCGGCATCATCTCGACAATTGGGGACCGCTCGGCGGACACGACTGGCCGTACTGGAAACACCAACTGCGGGTGTACCTGGGAATAGAAGGGGTCTGACCCCGTTTTCTCGATTCTCGTAAGCCGCTACACTGGCAACTCTCCGGCGTACGAGAATCGAAAAAACGGGGTCAGACCCCCTGTAGTCCGAATCTTTCCAGCAGGTACTTCCCCTTCTCGATGACCTGCTCCTCGTCGATCCACACGTCGCAGTCGCGCGTCAGCACGTCCACGTGCGTGGTCGACTTCCAGTCGGCGCCGGTCTGGCTGCCGTAGGGATCGCCGAAGGCGATGTGGACGCCGGGGATCTTTTCGTCCTGGAGGAGGACGCCGATCATGTGCTCGACGCCGAGGTTGGTGCCGAACGCCAGCTCGCCGACGCGATCGCTGTGTTCGTCGGCGTGGCAGTAGTCCCAGAACTCGCGCTCGAGATCGCGCCGCGGCGAGTCGGCGGCGACCAGGCGACCGGCCTCGATCCGCAGCGTCAGCGGCGTGTCGTGCAGGTCGCCGTATTTCGGGCCGAAGTAGTCGCCCGCGGGGCCGTCGCACACGAACAGACCGTCGACCGAGGCCGGGGTGGTGAAGACTTCGCCGGCCGGAAGGTTGGACCAGTACCGCGTGCTGATGAGGCCGCTCGTCTTGACCCAGTCCCATGAGGGGTTGAACGTTGCCGTGAACGCGGTGCCGCCCGGCGTCGACACACGGAGGCGCGACGCCCGGCGCATCCGCTCGCGCAGGCGCTCGCTCAACCGATCGACCAGCCGGTAGTCGGCGCGCATGCCCTCCACCATGATCCTCGGAGTGACGCCGACCATGTGCGCGTACCGCATCATCCGGCGCTCGACGAGGCCGACGATTGCCATCCGCGCCTTGAGCTCACCTTCGAGCGGCTGCACGCAGAGGATGCCGGCATCGGCGCGCGACAGCGCGTCGAGCACGGGTGCCGGCGCCGCCGTCAGCGGGCGCGAGGCGACGTCTTCCAGGAGGATTGGGTCTGCTTCTGCGCCGGCGGCGTCGAGCGCCGCCGCCAGGCTCGCGGCAACCTCGCGGCTGGCGGCGTCGGCGATGAGCGCGACGCGCTCACCCGGTTCTATCGCGAGGCACACGTCGACGGCGTTGCGCGCACCTTCCACCAACTCGGGGAGGACAGATCCGAAGTGAGTCATTCATTTTCATTATATGCGCTGGGGCCCGACCCCCAGCGCCTGCCATCCGCCTTCGCCAAGGCTCCGGCGAGACCTCGCCGAAGCTCGAAGAGCGTAGGCGGGCGCCTCGCTTCGCTCGGCGCGTCGATTCGGATCGTAAGGAGGAGGACTAGCCGATCACGAAGGCCGGCACCTGGCCCCCGCCCGACGTGACGTTTGCGAGGCCCGAGGCGCTCAGCCGGGTCAGGTAGCCGGCCAGCCGTCCCCGAAACAGATAGGGCGCGAAGTCGACCAGCATCTCCCGCTCGACAACCTCGTGATCGTCGCACATCGTGAAGCGCTCCCGGCGGACGGGGATGCGCGCCTGAACGATCCAGGCGCGCTCGGGCTCGCGTACGGCGCGCTCGATCATGGCGTCCCATGTCTTCGCGTCCGTCTCCCAACCCAGAGTGACGCCGCTGCCGCCGTATTCGTCGCTCGGCTTCATGACCATCTCTTCGCGGTGCGCCCGGATGTACGACAGCAGATCGATCTTGGCGCCGTCCCGTGTGGTCTCAGCCTGAGCCAGGCGGCGGGTCCACGGCACGTGGCGGCGGATGAGCTCTCGCTCCGCGCGGTCGAAGAGCGCCTCGTGCCGATCGTCGGTCAACACCGCGAAAAACGTCTTCTTGTGAGGGAGCTTGCACCGAAACGTGTTGGCCACGCACGCCAGGCGGCGCGTGTAGGCCTCCACCAGCAGACGGCAATCGTCCTGACGCGCGACGATGTCGTTGATGAGCACACGGCGGTAGACGAGGTCGACAGCGCGTCCCTCGGCGACGAGCCGGCCGTTGGCAATCTCCAGTTCCCGTGGATCGGCGACGACGGTTGGGGTGCCGAGGGCCGAGAACGCCGCGGCGAGCAGCTCGAACTCGCTCCAGGTCGGAACCTCGCGCCAGTCGACGATGGCGATGACCGGGGCGGCGATGGTCCCGCCCCATTCGCGGAAGCTGGTGAGCAGCGCCAGGTGCAGCCGTTCGATCGACTTGTGCATCGAGACCGCGAAGCGGTCGCGGAAACGCGCCATGATCGGCAGCGCGTCGAATACCTCGCCCAGCCGCTGGGCGTATCCGGGGCCGGCGGGGGATTCGGCGTTGTATTCGGCGAACCAGAGCGAGTCCGGCAGGATGAAGGCATCGGCGCGCGACGCCGTGCTTGCGGTCTGATACCCGGGATCGATCGCCGCGAGCCGCATCTCGGCCTCGGAGAGCCCCAATTCCGCCGTCAGGCCAGGTGTCTCGAGCGCGAGGCGCGCCACGCGTTCGCCGATCGCCGCGAGCCCCTCGGCCGCGGCGCGCACGCGCGCTTCATCCGACGCGGGGAGGAAGAACGGCCGGAGGAACGGACAGAGGAGGCGGCCGCCGAAGGTCAGCCGCTCCTCGCGCATGCGCGCGGCGAGCTCGGCGCACGCGCGGTCGCCGGCAGCGGCGGCAAAGAGATCCTGCCAGAGGCGAGCGGGATCGGCGGTCATGGAAAAAGGTGTCAGGTACCGTTTCTGGTCCCACATGGTCTGCGTGAAACGGTACCTGACACCTTTTCCTCACAGGCCCACGACGCTCGGCGCCCGTCCGATTCCCAGCATGTCCGCCCATCTGGGCCACGATTGCTCCGGCCGTCCCCGGATGGCGCGGTCGATTACCAGGTCGGACATCTTCTCGAGTGCCATCTCGAAATAGAACGGCGTGATACGGTCGCGCTCGAAGTCCGGCGCGGGGTTCAAGAAGTCGATCGCGTAGGGAACGTCCCCCTTGATCGCGAACTCAATCGTGTTCATCTCGTACCCCAGAGCCGTGTTGATCGTCTGGGCGTCGCGAACGACCCGCGCTCCGAGGTCCGGCGGCAGGTAGTTGTGGTCGACGATGTACCGACGCTCGCACGGATCGTAGGCGACGGGGACGATGTCGGTCTTCCCGAACGTGAAACACCGCACGTAGCGATCGAAGTCGATGAATTCCTGCAGCGTCATGCAGTACGGGCCGGTCCGATCGTACGCCTGCAGCAGCTCCTCCCGGTTCTGGACCTTGTACACGTGCTTCCAGCCGCCGCCGGAGTACGGCTTGAGAATCGCCGGGCGTCCGACGTACTCGAGCAGCGCGTCCCAGTCGACCGGATAGGCCAGGTTGTGCAGCGACTCGGACGTCAGGTCGAACTCCGCCGGGTAGGACTTCTGGGGCAAAACGACCGTCTTTGGAATCGCGATGCCGAGCTTCGACGCCACGGCGTAGTTGAAAAACTTGTCGTCGGCCGTCCACCAGAAAGGGTTGTTGATGACGTAGGTCCCGGTGAGCATCGCGTGCTTGAGGAACGCGCGGTAGTACTCGACCTCGTGCGAGATGCGATCGACGATCACGCGGTAGGCCGCCGGCTCACCCATGCGGGTTCCGGCCAGCTTCACGAACTCCGCCGTGATCCCGTCGCGTCGTCCCTTCTGGTTGACGCGCTCGAGAAAGGCGGGGGGAAACGCGTATTCCCGACCGCACATCAGACCGATCTTCATTCGTCAGGCTCCCTCGCGATCCGCGGTGACGGAGTCGTGATTCGCGGTCGCGATCGGTGTCCCGTCCAGCTCCACCCCGCGCCGCGTGTCGTCCACGACGAAGCGCACGACAGCACGAAGATCGCCGGTCTCGCGGAAGACCTGGAGCTGGCGATCGGCGCTGGTGCCCTCACGAAGGATCGTCCGGACGTACCCCACCTCATTCCGGGATCCCAAATCGTCAACGACATCGTCGACGAACTCCAGCAGCTCGAGCGCGAGATCCCGCATCGGCACTTCGATCTGGCGCCCGAAGTCGATGAGCTTGCCGTCGAGGCCCCAGCGCGCGGCGCGCCACTTGTTCTCCTCGATCAGCGTGCGGCGGTAGAGGCGGAAGCCCTGGTTCTTCTCGTAGAGGCGGTGGAGCTTCACGATGATCGCCTGCGCGAGCGCCGCGATCGCCAGCGACGCGCACGGATCGGTTGGCACATCGCAGATCCGGAACTCGAGCGTGCCGAAGCTGGGGTGCGGCCGCAGGTCCCACCAGATCTTCTTCGGGTTGTCGATGCAGTGGAGCTGCACGAGCAGGTTAGCGTAGCTCTCGTACTCCCCCCACGACCCGAAGTGGTCGGGAATACCGGTCCGCGGGAACCGGCGGAAGACCGCGGTCCGATAGGATTTGAGCCCGGTGTCGCGCCCGGCCCAGAAGGGCGAGCTGGTCGAGAGCGCGAGCAGGTGTGGCAGGAAGTACCGCGCGGCGTTCATGAGATCGATCGCTTCGGAGCGATCCGGGACCGCCACGTGCACGTGCAGCCCGAAAATCAGCAACGACCGGGCGAGCTGCTGGAGCTCCTCGACGAGATGCTGATACCGCTCGCCCGGCGAAAGGATCTGGTCCATCCAGTTCGAGAAGGGATGCGTCCCGGCCGCCGCGACGCGCAGACCCACGCGATCGGCCGCCGCCACCAGCTCCCGCCGCATGCGGAGGATTTCGGAGCGCAGCTGGTGCACGTCCGCGCAGATTCGCGTGCCGACCTCAACAATCGACTGGTGGAGCTCCGGCCTGATTTGATCGCCGAGCGACGAGGCGCCGGACGCCAACAGCTCAGACACATGGGAGCGCAGCTCCCATGTGTCCGGGTCGACGATCTGGAATTCCTCCTCGACGCCGACGGTGAAGGCCTGCGGCATGGCGTGCTTATCATATACTTCGCCAACCTCGGGCACGCCGGGAGGACTTGATGAGAGCTCGTCATCTCTTCTTGATGCTCGCGGGGCCCCACCCCAAGGCTCGCTCGCGAGCATTTATCGCGCTTGCCTTTGGCTCGCCCTGGGGTCGGCCTTCGGCCGACTTCCCTCCGGCGGCTCGCGCGGGCCGCAGGCGCTTGCGAGTCCTAGTCGCCGCCCTGGTCGTTCCACTCGCGGCTTCGGCCCAACCCCAACGCCCGCCCGAACCCGACCCGTCCGTCGAACCACCCAGGTTTCGCTACATGGGTCCGCCGAGCGCCGGCCGTATCGCGGCCGTCGCCGGCATCCCCGACGATCCCAGCACGTACTACGCCGGCGCGGCGTCGGGTGGCGTCTGGAAGACGATCGACGGCGGTAAAACCTTCGAACCGATCTTCGACGCGCAGAACGTCCAGGCCATCGGCGCGCTCGCGATCGCGCCGTCCGATCCCAACACGATCTGGGCCGGAACCGGCGAAGCCTGGGTGATTCGTCCGAGCGACGTCATGGGAGACGGCATCTACAAATCGACCGATGCCGGCAAGACCTGGAACAACGTCGGCCTCACGGAAACCGGGCGGATCGGCCGTGTGATTGTCCATCCGACCAATTCGAACGTCGTCTATGCCTGCGCGCTGGGGCGTGCCACCGGTCCGCAGGAGGAGCGCGGCGTCTACAAGACCACGGACGGAGGCGTCACATGGCGGCGGGTGCTCTTCGTCAACCCGGACACCGGTTGTTCGGGCCTGTCGATCGACGCCAAGAACCCCGATCTGCTCGTCGCCGGCACGTGGCAGGTCGTGATGCAGACCTGGGCGATGCACAGCGGCGGGCCGGGCAGCGGGGTCTACCGGTCCACCGACGCCGGCGAAACCTGGAAGCGGGTCGAGCACTCCGGCCTGTTCAAGCCGCCGGTCGGAAAGATCGACGTCGCATTTGCGTCCACGAACTCGAACCGCGTGTACGCGCTCGCGCAGACCTCGAATCAGGGATCGCTCTGGCGATCGGACGACGGCGGCGGATCCTGGAAGGTCGTGAGCTGGGATCGGACGCTGATTGGCCGCGCCGGGTACTACATCCGCCTCGCTGTCTCGCCCAAGGACGAGAACGAGGTGTTCGTGATGAGCAGCAGCCCGCACCGGTCGACCGACGGCGGGATGACCTTCGTCGAGTACCGCGGCGGCTGCGGCGATTGTCACGACATGTGGATCGATCCGACGAACGCGGATCGGTGGGTCTCCACCGGCGACAACGAGATGGGCATCACAACCGATCATGGCCAGACGTTTTCGCGCATCGAGCTCCCGATCGGGCAGATGTACCACGTCGCGACCGACAACCGAATGCCGTACTGGATCTACAGCAACCGCCAGGACGATGGCACGCTGCGCGGCCGCAGCGATTCGCCGGTCGCGGCCGCGAACGTGCCGTCGTACGCGCCGCGCCGGCCTGCGGGCCCCAGCGGGCGTGGTTTCGGCGGCGGTGCAGGCGGAGGACAGAGCTCCGTACCGTGGGATCAGGGCATCGGCGGCTGCGAGTCCGGCTTCACGATCCCTGATCCGGCCGATCCGGAGATCGTCTGGTCGAGCTGTTACGGCAACAAGTTGACGCGCTACGATCATCGGCGGCGGGTCGCGCGGTCGGTCAGCCCGTGGATGATTTCGCTGGACTCGCCGCCGACCGACGTCAAGTACCGCTGCCACTGGACGCCGCCGATCGCGGTCGATCCGTTCGATTCCAATACCGTGTACTACGGCTGCCAGGTCGTGTTCCGTACGTCGAGCGGCGGCCAGTCCTGGGACGTCATCAGCCCGGATCTGTCGACGCAGGATCCGTCCAGGATCGTGTCGTCGGGCGGCGTGATCGGCGACAACCTCGGCCAGTTCTACGGCGAGGTCGTGTTTGCGATTGCGCCGTCGCCGATTCAGAAAGGGCTGATCTGGGCGGGCACCAACGACGGCAAGATCTGGTACACGAACGACGCGGGAAAGAGCTGGAACGACGTGTCGAAGAACGTCAGCGGTATGCCGGCCTGGGGCACGATTACGAAGATCGAGCCGTCGCATTTCGACCCGGCGGTCGCGTACATGGTCCTGGACTATCACATCATGGACAACCGCGACCCGTTCATCTACAAGACGGCGGACTTCGGCCGGACCTGGACGAGAATCAGCGACGGTCTGCCGCAGGATCATCCGCTCGCGTACGCGATCTCGCTCGCGGAAAACCCCAACCGGAAAGGAATGCTGTTCGCGGGCACAGGGAACGGATTCTTTTATTCGCTCGATGATGGGAAGCGATGGACCCGATACCAGGAAGGGCTTCCGGCGGCGCCCGTCACGTGGATCGTCGTTCAGAAAGATCATCATGACGTGGTCGTCTCGACGTACGGCCGTGGGCTCTATGTCATGGCGGATATCACGATGCTCGAACAGATCGATCGCGTCGACACCACCGCCGACGCGTTCTTGTATCAACCGCGCCAGGGTGTCCGGTTCGCGCGCAGCGGGCGCGCGGAGTTCCTGTACCGCCTGAAAGCGGACGGCCCCGTGCAGTTCGGAATCACCGACGCGCCGGGGCACGTCGTCCGGTCCTTCGAGACGAAGGGGCGCGCCGGGCTGAACCGGGCGCGATGGGACGCCCGCGGCGACGCCCCGCGGCAGGTCGAGCTGCGAACCGTTCCGCCGGACAATCCCTTCATCTGGGACGAGCCGCGGTTCAAGGGTGGCGAGACCCGGCCGATCATCCACTGGGGGATTCAGCAAACGATGCGCGCCGGCCCTCTGGCCGCCCCGGGTCCTTACACCGTGCGGATGACGGTGAACGGTCGGACCGAGACCCGGAGTTTCGACGTGCTGAAGGATCCGCTGATTGCCGCGTCCGCTGACGATCTGTCGGCGTCGACCGCGCTGCAGGTTCGGATCCGCGACAACATGAACGAAACCGTCGACATGGTCAATCGCGTCGAGGTGATGCGGAAGCAGATCGAGGACCTCCTCAAGACACACAAAGGCAAAGCGGACGTCGAGAAGCCGTTGCGGGCGCTCGATGGCGCCATGATGGACGTCGAACTCCAGATGGTTTCGAAGTCGGATCTGCACAGCGACGACAAGTGGTACGTCGAGGCCTACAAGATCTACATGAACCTGATTTGGCTGAACGGCGCGGTCGGGACCGGTGCGGGCGACGAGGCCGGCGGATCGGACAACCGCCCGACCGATGCGCAGGTCAAGGTCCTGGAGATGCTGGAACAGCAGCTGGCGAAGGCGAGGGCGGACTTCAAGCGGCTCGTCGACCGGGATGTCCCCGCGTTCAACCGCGCGATGGCGCGAAAGGGGATCTCGATCACTGCAGGCACGACGACAACGAGCCAGCCGTAGGGGAGTGCGTCAGTGTGGAATGCCGATTGTGGACTGCTGATTGACGACAATTGATCCCGCGACGACGATCGGCGCGGTCCATCTGACGATCTCCGATCTCGATCGATCCATCGCGTTCTACACGGATCGGCTCGGGTTTCAGGTCCACCGGCGTGACGGCGACGCGGCGGCTCTTGGCGCCGGAGGTTCGGATCTCCTGGTCCTCGTCCAAGCGCTGGACGCGCCGCGCGCTCGGGGCACGACGGGCCTCTATCACTTCGCGATTCTCGTGCCCTCGCGCGCCGATCTCGCGCGATCGCTGCGCCGTCTGGCCGAAACCGACACCCACCTGCAGGGTGTCGCGGATCACGGTGTGAGCGAGGCGCTGTATCTCGCCGATCCGGACGGGAACGGGATCGAGATCTATCGTGATCGACCGCGCGCCGACTGGCCAATCCACGACGGACAACTCCAGATGACCACCGATCCGCTGGATTTGAATGATCTCGCCACGGCTGCGCGTCCAGGATCCGGGGCACTCCATGAGCTGGCAGCGGACACGGTCGTCGGGCACGTGCACTTGCATGTCCGAGCCCTCTATGACGCGGAAGCGTTCTACGTCGGGGTCCTCGGGTTCGATCTGATGCAGCGTCTCGGTTCGAGCGCGCTCTTCGTCTCGGCCGGCGGCTATCACCATCACATCGGACTCAACACCTGGGCCGGGATCGGCGCGCCGCCACCTCCTCCAGGCGCGATCGGCCTCCGTCATTTCGTCGTCCGGTTCCCGACCGTCACGGCGCGCGAGGAGATCGTGGCACGCGTCACCGCGGCGGGCATTCCGATCGTTTCTCATGAAGGCGGGGCGCTCGTGCGAGACCCCGCAGGAAACGCGATTCTGCTGAGCTGACACCATGTCCAGGCTGAGTATTTCGAGCGGTCGACCGTGGGAGGCGATCGGGCGCGCCCACGGCGAGGTGTTCGGCGAGATCCGGCCGGCGACCGCGATGGTGCAGGTCAGCCGCCTGATCGATTCGAACATGCTCGCGGAGATTGAGGCAGAGGCGTACGTAGCCCCAGATTGACGCAGATACACCCAGATTACGTCGATCATTGAGGAGGCACTTCCGGTGAGACGCATGACGCTCGTTTGTCTTTTCGCGCTGGCTGCGCTTGCTGTGCCATCCGCCGGCCAGACCGTGGCCGACGCTCGTCTGAAGGTTGCGCTCCTGAAACAGCCTTTCGTCCCGAACGGCACGTCCAACGGCCCGGCGACGATGGCGAACGGCGGGATCCAGCCGATGCTCGAGAAGCTCGGCGCCGCCGTCAGCGTCGTGGAGATCGGCCTGGCGCCTGAGGAGGAACCCGAGTACGGCGGCTGGAAGCGGCTCGGGTTTGCGCTCGGGCATTTGGGACGGGCTGTCGCGAAAGCGGCGCGCGAGGGCGCTTTCCCCGTCGGCCTGCTCGGCACCTGTCCGTCGATGCCGGGAATGGTGGCAGGCCTGCAGCACTCCGGGTCGACGCGCGATCCGCTTCGGATCGGGCTCTTCTGGCTCGACGCGCACCCCGACTTCAACACGCCGGAGACCACACGGAGCGGCTCGCTGGGCGGCATGCCGGTGGCGGTCGCGACCGGCCGCTGCCTGACGCGCATGCGGCTCGACGCCGGCCTCGAGCCGCCGCTGTCCGAGAGGCACGTGGTGATGGGCGGCGTCCGGCTGACCGATCCGCTCGAGCAGCGGATGCTGGACGACTCGCTCATCGAGCACGTCAGCGTGGACGACCTGCGGAAGAACTCTCCGGCGATCGCGCGACAGATGGATCGCCTCAGCCAGCTTACCGACAAGATCTACGTGCACATCGACATGGACGTGCTGGATCCGCGCGAGGTCATGGGGCACGGCAACAAGGTCCCGGACGGACCGTCGAGCGAGCAGCTCGCGGCGGTGTTCGAGACGATCTTCAGCCGCTGCCCGAAAACGTCCGCGATCGGGTTCGCGACGATCCCCGCGAAGGACGAGGGCGGGCTGTCTCTGGCGGCCGTCAATCGGATGATCGTCGGCGCGGTGACCGGGTTGAAGAAACGGGGCTTGGGGCCTGGGGCCTGAAGTCACTCGCCCTGAAGCGCGAGGCTCGGTTCGGTACGCGCCGCGCGCCGCGCGGGGAGGAGGCAGGCGAGAACCGCAGCCGTCAGGAGGAGCAGAGCGGTCGCGGCGAACGTGAGCGGATCCGCGGCGCCGACGTCGAACAGCAACCCGCGCAGGAATCGCGTCAACGCCGCGGCGCCGGCGAGCCCGATCGCGAGCCCTGCCGCGACGGGCACCAGCCCCTGCCACGTGATCAGCCAGAGCACATCCCACGATCGCGCCCCGAGCGCGATGCGGACCGCGATCTCGCGCGCCCGATCGGCGACCTGAAACGCGACGACTCCGTAGACTCCGATCGCGGCGAGCGCCAGCGCGGCGATCGCGAACGCCGCGAGCACCCGCATCGTCAGCGTCCGCGGCGCAATCGAGCGCGCGACAGCCTCCTCGAGCGTTCGCAAATTCGAGAGCGGCTGCTGAGAATCGACGCTGCGGATCGCGTCCCGCAACGCGGGCGCGAGCGCGCGCGGATCGCCGTCCTCTCGCGCCTTGACGAGCAGGGTGCCCCAGCCGGCAGGCGCCTGATAGAACGGCGTGTACATTTGAGGCTCGGCGACGTCGGCGAGCGAGGTCTGCCGCAGATCGCTCACCACGCCGAGAATCCGCCTCGCACGGCCGCGCCCCTCTTGAATGACGAGCTCACGCCCGACAGGATCCTCACCGGAGAAGTGGCGTGACGCCATGGCGGCGTTGATGATGACCACGGGATGACTCTCGAGCGCGTCACCTTCGGTGAAGTACCGGCCGCGCTCGAGCGCCACCCCGATGGTCCGGAAGTAGTCGGGGGTGACCCATCGTACAGAGGCGAAGTCTTCTTCTCCTCCAGGTCCCTTCGGCGGCCGCCCCACGATACTGAAGCCGAGCTGGTTGTACCCATCGCCCCCGAAGAGCGGCGGATCGCTGACGAGCGCGGCATGCCGTACACCCGGGAGCGCCGACGCGGCCTCGACGATCTGACGATAGAA
>Ga0187893_10010246_pt1 | contig 14067 bp, 8 predicted proteins | sample MA1701074metaG_FD_139574 | JGI IMG/M metagenome (GOLD analysis project Ga0187893, IMG submission 139574) | White microbial mat communities from a basaltic lava cave in the Kipuka Kanohina Cave System on the Island of Hawaii, USA - MA170107-4 metaG ...
CCGGAGGTGAAGGAACATGCGATCATCGGCGCCAATGCGACGATTCTTCCCGGCGTCATTCTCGGCAGGCATTGTCTCGTCGGCGCTGGCAGCGTCGTCACCCGCGACGTGGAAGACGGATGGGTTGTGGCCGGCAATCCGGCGAAGTTTATCAAAAAGAAGTCGGCGCTGCGTTATCGGGATAGCAATGAATTGGTTTACGATGAAAGTATGTAGTGGCGCCTTTAGGCGCTGTGCTCACAGCATGACGCCAAACGCCTAAAGGTGTTACTACGAACTTCATTTTTATTAGGACAATCGTAGAGCAAAGGACGCCAAGATGAAACACTACGCCAACCTTGCGCTGATTGCAGCGGTTTCTTTTTTTTCGGGATGGATTTTGACGCGACTGCTGATCAAAAAAGCGACGCAGAAAAATTTCGTTGTTCCGGACATGTACAAATCCGACCGCCGGTTGATTCCAACGATGGGAGGGCTGGCGATCATCGGCGCCAGCTTGATTGCTTTGGTCATCACCCAGTTCGTCACGCAAGATATGGCACACCTGCTCTTGTTTTATTTTGTGGCCATCGTATTCGGGCTTTATGGGCTGGCGGACGACCTTTTCGGTTTCAACAAACGCTACGATAAAATTTTGATTCTCTTTTTTCTGGCGTTGCCGGCGGCGATCATCACGCGTGACACGACGATCGATCTCATTTTCACCAATCTGAGCATCGGCAAATTATATCCCTATGTTTTCGTTCCTTTCTATATCATGGTGATTGCGAATCTGATCAATGTCCATTCCGGTTTCAACGGCCTGGCGGAAGGATTGTGCGCCATTCTGTTCATTTTTGCCGGCGTGCGCGCTTACGTCATCAACAACAGCGAAAGCTTGTTGATGCTCATGCCGGCGTTGCCGGCTTTACTGGCATTTCTCTGGTTCAATAAATTTCCGGCCCAGGTACTGATTGGCAATGTTGGAACTTATTATCTTGGCGGAGCTTTGGGTGCTTATCTGGTTTTAAACAATATGGAGTTATTCGGTTTTGTTATTTTCATTCCGCATGTCGTCAACTTTATGATTGATTTTTGGACTCTGAAAATCCGCCGTATTCCCTTAAAGAAATTCGGCGTGGTTCGCCCGGATGGAACCATCGAGCCGCCGGCGGGAATGAAATATGTTTCGTTAAAATTTTGGGTGACCTCTGTCATGCGGCTGCGCGAGCTGGATGCCGTTCTGCTGCTGTACGGAATCACCATTATTTTTGGAATTTTAGGTGTGGTGCTGGTGCCATGAAAAAAGATAAAATGAAAAACGATAAAATGAAACGAACGATTTTGATTTTTGTTTCCGGTTTTGTTCGCTTGATGGCATTTATTGCCATTGCCCCACTTTATGGACAAAGCCATAGTGCGAGCCTTACAAACGGCGACATGGCACGAACGCAAATCATCTGCCGTGAGCTACAAGGCAATTTAGCCAGAGCGGGTTTTGAAAACGTTTTGTGCGCGCCACAAAATGCGGGCTCCATCATTATTGCTTACGAAAACCGGCGCTATCGTTACGACATAACCGCATTGGGCATGGTTTTACAGACGGCGTCCCGCTATTTTTCAGAAATCAATCGCCTCGTATTGATCATCAAGCGCGACGATGTTTCCGTCATTGCTTTGCAGATGGCGCCGGTGGATTTGGAGGCGTATGTTACCAGCCAAATCACCGCTCGCGAGTTTGAAAAACGTATTCGTTTTCTTGCGATCAACGAAGCCGAGCGCATGATGGGCGATGCGGCTGTTGCGGCCAGCAATTCCTCCTTTCGCAAGGTGGATTTAACGCTGCAGCCGATGCTCAACATGCAATTGGGCAATCGCGAGGATCCTTATAAATTCAAAGTCGATCTCCTGCCAACGGTTTCGACGGTTTTAGCGCGCGGCCTGACGACGGAATTTAGCCTGAGCATTCCGCTGGCGGATGAGATCAGTTTTAAAAAGAATGAATCGTTGCGGCTTTATTCACTCACGCTGAGTCATTTCCTTTCCCTTGGCCGGCAAACCTATCTGGCGAATCACCTCGGTTATTTTTCCGGCGAGCGATACGGCCTGGTTTCACAGGCAGCGCATTATTTTTTGAACGGTAATCTGGCCTTTCACAGCCGTGTCGATTATACCGGTTTTCTTTATTACGCGGACCGGGCATGGTTTTACTCGCGCCTCAATCTTTGGACTTATCAGCTCGGCGCCCAGTGGCGGTTTTCCGCTTATGACCTGCGCGCTTCCGTGCAATATGGCAAATACTTATTTGGTGATCGCGGCGCCCGCCTCGCTTTGGGAAGACAGCTTGGGGAAGCCTGGCTTGATTTTTTTGCGATCGAAACCGGCGATGATCGTTGGATCGGTTTTGAGCTGGGTTTGCCGCTCTTTCCAAACCGGCGCTTGCGCCCGCAGCGATTCCGTCTCAATTTACCGGAGCATTATCGTTTCAAATATGATTATGTGACTTCCGATTTGGGCCAACAATTTCGCCTCGCTCACGACCTGGCTGAATTTCGCGGCACGCTGACCGCCAACTACATTTGCAATCATTTATACGAATTGCGGCAATGTTTTCTAACTGGAGAACGCGTCAGGATAACCAAAACGAACAACAAATCTATTGAGCAACCATGATATGCCAAATTAAAAATTCAACCAAAAGCAACGCCTCGCGGTGTTGGATTTTGACAAGCACTTTGTTTTTGTTGGTCTGCAACAACAGCAAGGCACAAATCGGCTTGGGCGGATTCAATGCCGTCATGACGGTGCCCACCGCGCATACGCTGCAAGACGGGCGCGTCGCTGTCGGTTTCGGATTCATTCCCAAACCTTATACGGTTTACGGCGGACCGGATTATGACAATTTCGCTTATTTCGCCGCCGTCGGATTTTTGCCGGGCGTTGAGATCAGCTTGCGGGCGACGCGCGCATTGGATTATTATCTGCCGAGCATTGGCGATCGGATGGCGAGTGTGCGTTTGCGAGTTGTTCCCGAAACCCGCTGGCTGCCGGCTTTGGCGATCGGCGTGCATGATGTGATCGCCATTCAGGGCGAGGAAGGATGGTTCAACGCGCTTTATGCCGTTGCCACCAAAGACGTTCATGCGTTCAAGTTTTTCAGCTTTGGCGCCACTGCGGGTTACGGTGTTGATTGGATCAAGGCCCGGGCGCACGAATTCAACGGACTGTTTGGTGGCCTCAGCTTCGGCATTGGCGGGCTTCTCTTTGTCAAAGGCGAATATGACACCCAACGCTATAATTTCGGCTTTGGCGTTAGTGCAAAGTCGTTGTTGTCGGCAAACCTGACGTTCATTGATGGAAGGCGAGAGCACGCAGCATTTGGCGCAACGCTGCAGTATCGCTTTTTTCGAAAATAAATACCGCCATGGCGATCACTCAGGCTGTGGACTCAAAATTTGGAGAAACTCATCATGAAGGCAAGCATCACGCGTTTATCGCATTATGCAGGCAGTTGCCTGCTGTTGCTGGGATTGGCGTTTCTATCGGGTTGTGACAACCTGCGAATCACCGATCCTCTGACGTCATCGTTGTTTAAAAATTCACAACGTCGAATCTTTTTATCGAATGCCAACGGTCAAGAGGCTTCGACATTTTATGACCTCGAAACACTGTTTATCGACTTGCACGATCTCGACCCGGTACAACAGTACTGTATTGAAGTTGCAGCGGCAGACCAACCCAGACCTTTTCGAGTCGCGCTCGTGGTGTCGGATTCATTGGGACGAATTCTGGACCTGCCCTTGCTCTATGACATTGGATTCGATCCCGTCAATAATAAACCGGTTTTGCCAGGGAAGTACGTCATAAGAATTCAAAGTGTCCGCGAAGTGTTTCCGGCCGTGTGTTTCCAGGTTGCGGCCGGCCGGAGACCTAACGTTGGCTCCATCATTCCTGCTAATAGTTCAGGAGATTACAATAGTGGAACCGTCCTTGCCGGCGGGGACCTTTACGCCCAAGGCTCGGGGCTGCCGCCTTCAACCGAGGTTCGACTCTATGTCGTTGCAGACAAAGCGCATTACGCTAACGGCGAACGTTTAACCGATATATCCGGCGGCTTCGAAACAGCAATGACAAATGCCGCCGGTGAGCTTCCCAATACTCTGATATGGGCAGGCGTCTCCGCCAGCCCCGGTACGGCATTGGACCTGATCGCCGATTTTCCGCCATTCGGCGAAATGAATGCGACCGATGTGATGAGAGAGGCCAAGCTTGTCAGTGTGATGGTGCAAAATCCGCCTGCTGTCGCAGATATTGCAACCGATCTGGCGGCTGACACGGAAGGCATGACAAAAGATTTGTTTACCCTCAATGACTTCATTACCGTCAAGGCCAACCCTTCGCAACGCTCGCTTTGGCCAAGCACTGATGTCGCGGTTTACGCCGTCGTACACCAAAATGTTTGGGAACCAGGCGATCGTTTAATTGCCGCCATCAATGACATCAATAAATCCAGCCACGACATGCCCAACTTGGAGTGTGCCCGGCCTTTGAGCGGAAGCAAATCGCGCTTTCCAATTTACTGGGGGCCTGATACCCGTCCGGGACGCTATGATGTGATCATCGATGTTGGACGCAATACGGTCTATGATCCGGGCACCGATATTCTGGATGGTGGGTCACAAATCGGCTTTACGGTGTCGGGGAAAATCGACTCCATTCGCATGATTCTCGCTGCAGATAGAGACTTCAGGCCGGAGGATGTGCCCACTAAAGTTTATGCGCAATTGGTGCGCGAAGATGATTCCCCCATACCGGGCGTTCCGGTCATCTTTGAGATTATTTCTGGCCCCGGGGCTTTGTCGATCAAAGATACGATTACGGACCCTGACGGCGTTGGCACCTCCGTTTTCTCCGGCGGCACGCCTGGCGTTGTTACCATTGTCCATGTCACTGCAAATGTCAAAGGCAAAATTTTTGCGAACGGCTTCTCGATTTACACCAAAGCTCCGCCTCACGATCAGGGCCGCATCATCGGCGGCAATTAACAGGGCATTTGGAATGTCACTAATTGTCTGCAAAGCAGCTCAACGACTAACCGGGAGCTTTGTCATCTTATGGGCATGAAGAAAGTGATTGATAAAAAATATGAGATTCAGCGCGAGCTGAAGCGCGGCCGGTCCGGTGCCATTTATTACGGGGTTGATCTGCTTTATAGCAAGCCCGTCGTGATCAAGGCGATTGACCCGGTCTTATCGAATGAGCCACGACAGGCGAGCCTGTTTCAGGAAGAGATACTGAATCTGGCACGCTTGAGCCACCATAATATTGCGCAGATCTATGACCTGAAGCATGATCACGACGGACAAATTTATGTGATCACCGAGTACGTCGATGGGCCGGATCTCGAACGGCTTTGGCGCGCCTGCCGCCGCACGAAAACGCTGCTGCCGGAGCATTTGAGCGTTTATCTTGTTGCAGAGGTCTGCGCCGCTTTGGATTTTATCCACAGCCGCCGCAACAGCGAAACGAGAGCGTCGCTGTATATCCTCCATCAGGAGCTTGCGCCTTCTCATGTCATGATCACGGTTGAGGGCGAAATCAAGCTCATCGATTTTGGCATGCGAAATTTGCGTTCGAAGTGGCGGGCGCCTCAGGGCGAAACGCTCGCGCCGAGAAAGTTGAATTATCTCGCACCGGAATTGCTTCAGCCTGACGCCGCCATTGATGGCCGCGCCGATATTTTTGCTCTCGGCGTTATCATGTATGAAGCGCTGACCGGACAACGCTTGATCGCTGCTGACGATCCGGAACAAATCATCGAGATTCTGCGGACCGGCAGATTCAATCTATCACGCCTGACTACTGACGACCTTTCGCCCAAGCTGCGAGAAATTTTGCATCGCGCTCTAGCTCATGATCCGGAGAAGCGATATCCCAGTGCCAATCACATGTACATGGATTTGATGCATCACCTGATTCTCACGGCGCCGGGGAAAAATTTCAAGGGAGCAATGGCGGAGCTTGTTCAGCAAGTTTGCTCTCAAGAGCATGACGAAAATGAAACGATAATCCCGGATACGCTAGAAAATGCCGCCAAGCCAAAGGCAAAGGAAAACGCAATGCCCAAACTTGAGGAAACGAAAACCAATAAATATCAAACGACGTCAACGCTGGCAGGATTTTTTGAAAATACCTGGGCAAATCAAAACGACCATAATGAAACGTTGTATGGCAAAGTCGGAATAACCCCAAAGGCGACAAATTCCTCTCATGCGAGATCGAATGGTTTTGCCTCGTTACCGACAGACCTCCTCGTCGAAGCCGATAAGGAGCTGGTCGCCGATCAAGCTGAAAAACTTGCGTTTTTGCCGGGGCAAAGCCAGCCTGACGAGAAGATGTCCGCGGCTTTAGACCGCCAGAATTTGGACGTGACGACCGCAAACGCCAAGACGCCGTTACCCGCAGAAGAATCGCGATCGTTGCTGAAGACTGATGCCGTTGCGCCGGTCGCCGCTTTCTATGTTCGGCGTGAGGTCGATGCCAAGCTGGAGACACAAGTCCGGTGGGTTGGCACCACCACGGTGGTCGAGGGCGCACCGCAAATGGGCAAAAGCACTTTGTTGGCCAAGGCTTATGCTTTTGCCAAACAAAATCAATTGAAAGCCTGCTATCTCGATTTTCAGCTATTCGACACGCGCCAATTCGAAAGCCTTGAAACTTTGTTTTACGGCTTGGCGAAAAAATTAGCGCTGTCATTTAAAACCTCGATCAAGCCGGATGAGTGTTGGGACGCTTCTTTGGGCGCAAAAGAAAATCTCACCTATTTCGTGGAGGAAGCTATTCTTTGCAAAGCTGAAGCGCCGATATTGATTATCTTCGACGAGGTCGATCTGATTTTCAAGTTCCCTTATCGCGATGATTTTTTCGCAACGATCCGCGGCTGGCACAATCGCCGCGCTATCGAGGAAAGTTGGCTTAACCTTAACTTGATCAGCGCCCATTCGACCGAGCCCTATCTTTGGCTCCAGAATGTCAATCTGCCCTTGCTGAATATCGGACAGCGCATAAGACTTAACGACTTCACTTTCGCTCAAGTTTCCGAGTTGAATGCCAATTACGGCGCCCCATTAAAAAATGACAATGAGATTCAGACGCTAATGCAACTGGTCGGGGGCCAGCCTTATCTTGTGCAACAAGCGCTCCATACGCTGAAGCACAATAAGTTGTCGTTGTCACAGTTACAAAAAGTGGCTGTCGATGAAAAGGGCCCATTTGCCGATCATTTGCGGCGGCGTGTATTGTGTTTACAGGAACACAAAGAGATACGAAATGCGGTGCGTCAATTCTTGCGATGGAGTAGGTGCGACGATGAATCGCAGTTTCAACGACTCGAGGGCGCCGGCCTGATTTGCGGTGAAACGCGGCATTTCGTGCGAATGCGCTGTAAACTTTATAAAGAATACTTGGAGAGGCATCTGTGAAAAAATCCTAACCGAATGCTTCTTCTTTCAACTATCAGTTAGCTCACATTTTTTCCAAGTTTGTCTGTCTAATTCGCATCATTCAGGAGGAAAACCAATGACCGAACTCCGGGTTCCTTTTGTCGATTTAGCTGCACAGTACAAAACCATTCAATCTGAGATCAATGCCGCCATCGCCGAAATTCTCAACACCACGGCTTTCATCGGCGGCAAAGCCGTGAGTGACTTTGAGCAGGCGTTTGCGAGTTATTGCGAAACGTCGCATGGCGTTGCCCTGTCCAACGGTACCGATGCGCTCTATCTCGCCATGAAAGCCCTCGGCATCGGCCACGGCGATGAAGTCATCACCGTTCCCAATACGTTCATTGCGACCAGCGAGGCGATTACGCGCACCGGTGCGAGCATTCGCTTTATCGATATTGATCGCGACACCATGAATATGAATGTCGAACAGATCGAGCGCGCCATCACGCCGAAAACCAAAGCGATTGTACCGGTGCATCTGTACGGCCAGCCGGCAGATATGGATGCGATCAATCATCTTGCCAAACAGCGCGGGCTGTTCGTTATCGAAGATGCGGCGCAAGCTCATGGCGGTCGTTATCGCGGCAAGCGCGTTGGAAGCTTGGGTGACATTGCCTGCTTTAGTTTTTATCCGGGAAAAAATCTCGGCGCATACGGCGATGCGGGTGCCATCGTAACCAACAATCGTGAATTGGCGGACAAAATCCGCCAGCTCAGCAACCACGGCCGCCTGACCAAATACGAGCACGCGGTGGAAGGTTACAACCATCGCTGCGACAGCCTGCAAGCGGCGATTTTACAGAGTAAGCTGAAGTATCTCGATCAATGGAATGCCGCTCGCCGCGCCCATACGGCGTTCTACAATAAGTTTTTTGAAGGCGTCGCCGGCGTGAAAACACCGGTGGAATTGGCCGGCGTGGAGCCGGTTTATCATCTTTACGTGATTGCAGTCAATAACCGCGAATATGTGCAGCAAGCGCTGGCGCAAAAAGGCATCGAGACCGGCGTGCATTATCCGCTGCCGTTACACTTGCAGCCGGCATATAAGCCTCTCGGCCTGCATCCGGGCAGTTTTCCGGCTACCGAGAAAGCCGCGGCCCGTATTCTCAGCCTGCCGATGTATGCTGAATTGACCAGCGCCATGGTGGAATATGTCGCCACTTCAGTTATTGCGGCGGTGAAAAAATAATCATGTGTTGATTTGCTGATCCAAATCTATTAAAAAACTAATTTTTCCTCAAAAAGGGAACTGCCTGCAGTTCCCTTTTTTATTTGGTCCCTCCACTTAATGGGCTTGACTTTGTTGTGCAAAAGTTGTTATTTTAACATTGGAAATCATGCCCGTATATAAAAACAAATCAACAAAAGACGCATTTGCGATGGCCACAGATTTAAGAAAGACAGGCATTCGTGTCATAGGTGACATGCCGTGGGGGACACACTTTTGTCTGTTCTATGAGACGAAACAGGATCTGCTCGACACGCTGGTCCCCTATTTCAAAGCCGGGTTGGAGAACGGCGAATTCTGCCTGTGGGTGCTTCCCGAGTCGCTGACCGAGGAAGAAGCTCGGTGGGCGCTCCGACAAGTGGTGCCTGACCTCGATCGCTACCTGTCAGAGCGCAGCATTGAACTGCTTTCACACGATGAATGGTTTCTCGAAGGCGGCACGTTGGATCTGCACCGAATCATCAATTGCTTGAATGAGAAATTAACGCAGGCATTAGCCAGAGGCTATGATGGGCTGAGAATGAATGGAAGCACCGCCTGGTTCTCAAAGGAACGCTGGAATGATTTTCACGCATTCGAAAAAGAGCTTGAGGAGTTAATCGCCAATCAGCACATGATCGTGTTGTGTAATTTTCCGCTCACCTTGAGCGGAGCCGCTGAAGCCCTGGATGCCGTGCGGGCACACCAGCTTACAGTCGTCATGCGACATGGGAATTGGGAGATTGTCGAAACGCCGGAGCTGAGGCAAACCAGGGCAGAGAACAAGCGGCTGAATGAAGAAAATAACAAAATTAAAGAAGCGGAAGAAAAAGTTTTCAGGCTCAAGAGAGAATTGGAACAGCGCATCGTTGAGCGAACCGCCGCGCTGCAAAAAAGCGAAGAAAAATATTGCCAGCTCATCGAAAATACAGGAATGCCGATCTTATCTTTTGATTATGACGGTCGTTTGACATTTATCAATCAAATTGGGGCGCAGCATTTCAACAGCACCCCTGCAGTGCTTGTCGGCAAATCGCTTCAGGAGTTCTTTCCAAAGTCTCAAATCGACGCGTTTCTCAACCGCATTAAAAAAGTTATCGATTCGAATGTCGGAGAGCAATTTGAAGATAATGCGCCGTTTCCGGCCGGCCGGCGATGGTTCTGGTTAAATCTTCAACCGATCAAAAATGAATTTGGCAAGCCTATCGGTGTGCAAGTCATCGCGCAGGACATCACCGAGCGCAAGCGCGCGGAAGAGGCGCAGCAAAAGTCAGAAGCAGAGCTCCGTACGTTATTTGCCGCGATGACCGATGTCGTTATGGTGCTGGATGCCGAGGGCCGTTACGTCAAAATCGCGCCAACCAATCCGGTGAATTTGTATCGTCCTTCTGAACAATTGCTCGGAAAGAAGATTCACGAGATTTTGCCTAAAGAAGACGCCGACAAAATTTTTCACCAAATCGAACAAGTGTTGGAAAGCCACCAAACGGTCGATTTTGAGTACAAGTTGAATATCGGATCGAGAGAGGTATGGTTTGATGGCAGAGTTTCGCGGTTAACAGAAAACACCGTGTTTTGGATTGCGCATGACATGACCGAGCGCAAGCGTGCCGAGGATGATCTCAGAAAGCAGAAGGAAATTCTGCAAAGGATATTCGACCATCTTCCCGTCATGATCAGCTTCGTTGACGAGGGCGGTCACGTCACCCTGGTCAATCGCGCTTGGGAGCGTACGCTGGGCTGGACCCTGGAAGAAATTCAGGAGCAAAATCTGGATATATTTGCTCAATGCTATCCCGATCCGCAGTATCGCCAAAAGGTTCTGGATTTCGTTGCCGCAGCAAAGGGCGAGTGGGTCGATTTCAAAATGAGAGCCAGAAATGGGCAGGTGATTGACACCACCTGGGCAAGGATCAGACTCTCCGATGGGACGACCGTTGGCATTGGGCAAGACATCACCGAGCGCAAGCAGCTCGAAGAACAACTCCGCCAGTCGCAGAAGATGGAAGCGATAGGCCAGCTGGCCGGTGGAATCGCGCACGACTTCAATAACCTGCTCACCGCCATTACCGTTAATTGTGACCTCGCCATCAGGCAGTTGCAAGCCAAGGATCCGTTGCGGAGCGACATCGAAGAGATCATGAAAGCCGGCGAGCGTGCGATCTCGCTGACGCGCCAGCTTCTCGCCTTCAGCCGCAAACAGTTCTTGCAGCCTAAAGCCCTCAATCTCAACTTTGTCGTCTCAGAGGTGGAGAAAATGCTTTGTCGACTTATTGGCGACGATATCGAGCTGCGGACTGTCCTCGAGTCTAAACTCGGAAGCATCAAAGCCGATCCTGGGCAGATTGAACAAATCATTATGAATCTCGCGGTCAATGCTCGTGATGCGATGCCGCAAGGGGGAAAGTTGACGATCCAGACTCAGAATGTCTACCTGGATGAGGAATACGCCGGCCGGCAGATCACCGTCAGCCCTGGTCCTTATGTCATGCTGGCGGTGACGGATACCGGCATTGGCATGGACGAACAGACGCAAAGGCGCATCTTTGAGCCGTTCTTCACAACGAAAGAAGTCGGCAAGGGGACGGGGCTTGGCCTATCAACAGTTTATGGCATCGTTAAGCAAGCGGGTGGCAATATTGAGGTTTGCAGTGAGGTTGGCAAAGGGACCTCTTTTAGTATTTATTTGCCGCGCATTGATGAAGTTGCTCAATTATACAAGCCAAGCCATCGATCTGAAGAGGCGCTCCAAGGCTCAGAAACCATCCTGCTGGTCGAAGATAACGAAATCGTACGCAAGCTGATCCGTAAAATATTAAAATTTTATGGCTATCAAGTGCTGGAGGCAACGAACGGCGGAGCAGCGTTCTTAATCTGTGAGCGCGATCAGAGGCCGATCCATCTGCTGCTTACCGATGTGATTATGCCTGAGATAGACGGGTGCGAGCTGGCAAATCGGCTGACGCTATTACGTCCCGAGATGAAAGTGCTATATGTGTCCGGCTATACCGGCGACGTCATCGTCAATCACAGCTTACAAGGATCAAATGTGCCCTTTCTACAAAAACCTTTTACGCCAGACGCTCTCGCGCGCAAGGTGCGTGAGGTGTTAGGGGCGGCTAAAAAGTAAGATACGCCTCTGCCACATCAACCATCGCCCCCCCACTTTCCGTGTGCCACCGCGACGCACCGGCTGAGCTTGCCGTCCTCAAATAAAAACTTCTCTTAATCCGTCTATCTGCATGGCCGGCTCATTTACTGCTGAGGTTTGGCCTGGTTTAACAGAGGTGGTCGCAACTTTTTCAAAGTCGAGGATATTGTTGAGGATTCCGAACAAGTTATCAGAAGCGGCCTGCAAATCCCGAAGGTATTCGCGCTGCTCCGGATTCAGATTCGTCTTTTGCAGTAAATGAGCCCTGCCAACGACGATGTGCATCGGTGTGCGGATTTCGTGGCTTATATGAGCCCCAAAACGCTCTTTTGCCCTGGTCGATTGTTCGGCGATTTGTTTGGCTTTAACCAGCTCTTGTTCGACTTCCTTGCGCCTGGTGATGTCCTGGGTGATGACTTGCACGCCGATAGGCTTGCCAAATTCATTTTTAAGGGGTTGAAGATTTAACCAGAACCATCGCCGGCCGGCCGGAAACGGCGCGTTATCTTCAAATTGCTCCCCGACACTCGAATCGATAACTTTTTGAATGCGGGTGAGAAACTCGTTGATTTGAGACTGTGGAAAGAGCTCCTGAAGCGATTTGCCGACAAGCGCTGCCGGCGTGCTGGTGAAATGCTGCGCCCCAATTTGATTAATAAATATCAACCGGCCGTCATGGTTAAAAGAGAAGATCGGCATTCCCGTATTTTCGATGAGATGGCAATATTTTTCTTCGCTTTTTTGCAGCGCGGCTGTCCGCTCAATGATGCGCTGTTCCAGCTCTTCCTTGAGTCTGAAAACTTTTTCTTCCGCTTCTTTAATTCTGGTAATATCCTCGGCAATGCCCGCGATGCGGTAAATGGCCCCGGTTTTGTCCCGAACCGGAACGGCACACTCCCGGATCCACCGAATGGAGCCATTCGGTCGCTGAATGCGATAGATCTCGTCATATAGCCCGGCAACCTGTTTGGTCAATGCCGCTTCGAACACCCGATTCCGGTCCTCGGGATGAATGGCCTCGAGCCAATTTATTAACGGCGCCACGTAGAGGCTTTCGCACGTCCGGCCCCAAATTTTCTCATAGGCGGGACTGATATAAAATATTTTGTCCTTTTCAGGATTGGTGAGCCAGAAGACTTCCTCATTATTTTCTGCCAGTTGGCGGAATCGCCACAGCGCTTCTTCTGCGAACCGGCGCTCACGCGTTTCATCACTGTGCTTCGCATCAGTTTTTTCCAGCTCCCGCGGCTGCATATCTACCGTCCGAACAGCCTTGGAAAAACGGCGGGGAAGAAAGAAGGCCTGAGAAAAAATACGATTCATCGTTTCACCTGAGTGCTTTGTTCAATAAATTTACGCGAAAAACAATAAAATTTGTTCACAGAAAGTGTGCCAAGATCAAGTAGCGATTTTTGACCAGTTTTTTGAGTATTTAAAACAAATGTTTATCATCTCTCAATCAATTCAAGCACTCATTTCAATAGCTCGGTTGTTGCGATATGAGGCCGTTTTTGGTCTGAATCGAAGTTCAGAAATAAACTTGTAAAAAAACCTACTTACAATCACGGCAAAATTTTTAATTCTTTGAGCAAAGCTTTGGTGAGACTCATGCGCTTTTCAGCAACCGCCTGGAAACTTTCACCGTCGATATTGAGCGCATAAAAATAGACGTTATCCTTCGTCTCGACATAACCCACCAGCCACCCCAACATTTTGCCATCTTCTCGCGGACCCGCGCCGGTTTTGCCGCATAATTTGAATTGCCCGGTTTGCTCGAGCACGATAATCGTTTTGACAATGTCGGTCGCGCGTTGCGAAAATCCCAATTGATTGTAATAGAATTTTTTCAAAAAGTCAATTTGTTCAGTCGCCGATATTTTGAGCGAGCTGGATAGCCAAAACCTGTCGATGCCGCCGGAAATGTCCCGATTGCCATATCCAATTTGGCTAAGATACTTTTTGTAATTTTGCTCACCCACACGGCGAGCCACTTCCTGAGAGTACCACATGACCGAGTCGCCCCTGGCTGAGCACAAATCATGATCGCGCGGCCAATTTGCACTCAACAAATTTTTCCGTGGCGTTTGCAAGCGGTCCCATTTGATGACGAAGTTTTCATCGGTTACGACACCGGTTTCCAACGCGATCAAGGCATTGGCAATTTTGAAAGTGGAGCACGGCGAAAAACGCTCAAAGCAGCGTTTCGGATTATGGCGCTGATAGCG
>Ga0187893_10010247_pt1 | contig 14067 bp, 11 predicted proteins | sample MA1701074metaG_FD_139574 | JGI IMG/M metagenome (GOLD analysis project Ga0187893, IMG submission 139574) | White microbial mat communities from a basaltic lava cave in the Kipuka Kanohina Cave System on the Island of Hawaii, USA - MA170107-4 metaG ...
CGAGGTTCTTCTCGAGCGCGGCCAATCGGCTGACATGGCCTCGTTGACTGGCTAGTTCAGCGATTTGGGGCTCCAGCAGCATCCTCACCTCGAACAGGTCATTGACATCTTTGTTCGAAAACGAGGCCACAAAGCAGCCGCGATGAGGAACGATCTCAATCAATCCCTCAGCTTCAAGCCAATGGCACGCTTCGCGAAATGGAGTTCTGCCGATCTGATACCGATCGGTGATCAACCCCTCCTCGAGCAAGGATCCGGGCTCAAGGCTGCACTCCACGATGTCCTTACGTAGCAGTTCGTAAATCTGCTCCGATAGTTTTTTAGTTCCGCGGCTCTTGGGATTGGCCATAGTGTGCCAGGAGTCTTACCGGGGACGCAAACGGTGCATTAGAAATGATCCCGTGCAGGCTTTCAACCCGGACGTTGACGCCTGTCCTGCATCACGTTGAATGCTGTATTCCATCGCAAAGCAGGACTCCACTGGAACTTCCTCGCAACCTCCAGCAGCAGGAGACGCGTTAGGACATCGTTGACGCGTGATGAAGAAACCGCGGCATCATCCTCGAAAGCTGATATATTGTCAATATAACGCTTGTTCGCGATCATTACGTGTTCTGCCCCCTTCAGCCCGACAATGCGTGGAAGGGGCGTCAAGAGCCGGGCGTCAGATAGTCATGAACGATCCGCGCATATCCTTCCGCATAGCTGCATTCAATATAGAATGACTCGCCGTACCGGACTGGAGACAAGGAAGTCAGGTCAAATACGGGCGAGCGGCCTAACTGTACGTGTCCTTTACCTTCCCCCGCGAAATGGATCGTCAGGTCCTGTGTCACCTCACTGCAATCAATCAGCTGCTTGATGGCCGGACCCGGTCCGTCTGCACGAGGGATAATCTTGAGCCGCCAGGCAGGCACCATTTTGGGAATACGATCCGCGGTCGCAGTCTTCTCCACGGTGGAATAGATCGACAGGAGCGGAGAGCCTGCAAATAAGGTTTCGGTGCGCACCGTCCGCTCCAGTTGCTGAAACGCCACTTCGGCAAAGACCTTCGGGGTTCCATAGATTTCCCGGCCGGCGGCGATTCCTGCAGGACCATTGTGAAAGACGTGCGAACAGTAGAATCCTTCCTGCTTTTGGAAACGACATTTGATCAAGATCAACGATTCCTGGAAGGCTCCGTAGTGGCTGCAGAACGGAACATCGATGCCACCTGCCACACAGAGGCCGTCATCCGCCGGCTGGAGGGGTTCCGGGAGCAGTGATTCCATTGCAAGAGTGGAGGCATGAAAAAAGACAAACTGCATCCTGACGTTTCGATAAATGGCGGGCAACGTTGCGTAAAATGGTTGGCTCGCCGGAATATTCCATCCTTCATCGAGTTTCAGACTCATAGCCCATTGACTCCATCGGCCAACTCAATCAAAACCGCGACGAGATGATCCCAAACAATTCGCTCAGCCACTCATCGCGTCAAGCGCGAATCCGCAATCGGTGGCCGCGGATTCTGCCTTGTCCCTCTTCGATGCTCCAGTGAACCGCCAGAAATTCGTCGTTCTCCAGCTTCACCAGGGATGGCTGACCAAAACGGACGGATTGAAACATCGAAACCATGTCTTGGCCAGGCCGGGTCTGCCGACCCATTTCCCTGCCCCAAATCGCTTTTTCTTCGATCGTTCGCCACCGGTCGTCGGAAAAATCAATAACGCGAACATAGAGACCAACGTCCTCGCCCCGGTGCGCATGGATCGTCACCAGCCTTTCATCTCCTGCCCACAAAAGGCTGGAAGACTGGCCATATTGGCCGGTGTCGATCGGCTTTGTCCAGTGATAGCCATCGTCATGCGAAACGACCACCTGGTTTGGAAGGTGTCTTTGTGCCCCCACATCGAAAGCCCACACGATTGCCACTAGACGACCCGGCTGCATTTCGCAAATCCGCGGTTCCCATGCCGTGACCGTGCTGCCAGGCATTCGAAAGAACTCCACACTGTCGTCCCAAGTCGCGCCTTCATCACGGCTTCGCAAGACGACGCCGCATTGCCCGGTTGGATTGCTGCCATCGGGCATTTTGTACAGGCCCGCCACGGCCGCGAGATCTCCGGACGTTAGCTCAATGCAAGGACCCGACAGTTCCAGGAGTTCTGGAAATCGCCGGTGAATAATCCTGGGAACGGACCAATGCTTTCCTCTGTCCCGAGAAAAACTAACCAGATTATCTTCCAGGCGAAATACCATCTGTTTCTTCAAGGTCGATTCCCAGCTCTGGATCAAGACGATGAAAGCGATAACCCAGTGCGACCACAGTGCCGCTGCGTAGAACTGTGGCTTTTAACGAGTCGCTCGTCGGAATGTCCAGGACCGACTTGTCATAAAGCGGCTGTTCCAGATTCCACGTTCTTCCTCCATCCAGAGAGCGTGACACAAAGGTTGTGGAATCTGGGGATTCGAAAGCCTCTCCTCTGACGAACAAGGCCAACAACTCGGAGTCCGACAGCTTGGCGACTCCCGGAAAGTATCCATGCCGGCTATGGACGTGCGGCTTCGGATTCTCATGAATCACGACGCTTTCAATCCGCTCGATCACTTGCCTCCCCCATACATGTAATTCGATCTTCTTCGCATTCTGAACTCGATTTCACCGGAGCCAGGAACTCCCAGCATCGGCTCAAAAGGTATCCTGCCGTCATGCTGGTTACTGACCCAATCAGGGTATACCACCCCCAGGAAACATAGGTAAGTAGCGCGGTTAAACCCACGGCACCCACGCCAATCAGCCCCCCCGCCAGGACCCCGGTTGCATTGGCTCGCCGCGTGAGCATTCCGAGCAGGAAAATGCCTACCAAGGGGCCAACCAGAAGATTGCCGAGGCGCATGCCTACTTTGATGACTCCGCCCCAGCGCACGAGAACCATCGCCGCCAGAACTCCGATCACGGACCAGCCGAAGGTCATCCAGCGCGCCCAAAGCAATTCGCGATTGCGAACTTTTTCGGGAAAAGCCCTCTGGAGAAGGTCCACAACCGTCAACGAGGCTAAGGCGTTCATCCGCGAACTGAGAGTTGACATGGCGGCAGCAAACACACCAGACAGGACCAGTCCGCGAACGCCATCCGGCATCTCGTTGGTGATGAACCTGACAAACACCCGATCCGCGTCGTCACCGGCGGGCAAGCGTTCGGGATAGGCGACGTGAAACGCATAGAGCGCGATACCAATGAGAAAGAAAAAGCCCCAGATCAACGTGGCCACCAAGCCGGTATAGATCAAGGCTCGGCGACTTTCCTGCATGGATTTTCCGGTGAGGTAGCGTTGTACCGAGCTCTGCGAAATGACCCATTCGGAGAACCAATAAAGCATCAGACCACTGAACGCCGCCCACACGGTTACTTCGGTCTCCAGACTGAAACTGGTGTCAACAAGGTTTAATTTCTGATGAGTGCGGGCAATGTCGACGATCTGGGAGAGTCCACCGTCCATCCGTTCCACCAGGAGGTACATGGCAACCACAGGGCCACCCAGCAGCACAAACAACTGTAGAACATCTGTCCAAATGACGGCCTTGATCCCGCCGGCAATGGTATAAACCGCCGTGGCTACTACGACCAAAATGGCTGCGGCTTCGAACGACATACCCGAGATTTCCGCCAGAATTTTGGCGGGCGCTACAATCACGATTCCCAATACGAACAATTCCTTGGTCTGAAACAGAACGCTGCCCAGCGCGCGAATCCGATAGTCAAACCGCTGTTCCAGGTATTCATAGGCCGTCAGAATGTCCATTCGATAGTAGAAGGGAACAATAAACCAGGCGGCCACGAGTGCGGCTATTGGAAAGCCAAAGTAGATTTGGAAATCCGTAAGATCTTTCTTGAAGGACAGGGCAGGAATGCCGATGAAGGTCACCGCACTGATTGCCGTCACTGTCAGCGATGCCATGGATGCGAGCCATGGAATCGACCGGCTTCCGATGAAGTATTCTTTAAGACCCGTTTGGCGAGAAAACGCAAATGTGCCGAGGATGACGGTGACCACAAAGTAGCCCACCAGCACGATGTAATCGATTGGAGTCATCGGATACGATAAGTCTGAGAAAAGGAAGGAGGAGAATACTGCAAATCACGACAACGTGGCCGGCTAAGCCTAATCCGCTTTTCTCCGAATCGTGACATCGCTAAGCAACACACCGCGGATGTCTGGCCGGCCGCCGTCGCGGGCAGTGCGAGGTCCTGCATCGGTGCTGAAGACGACAAAAAGGTCGCCTTTGGGGGTGCGCAGGGAAGCGCTATAACCACCCCAGCCTCTGAAGCCGTGCCGGTCCAGAACAACCATGGAACCCCAGGTGAGACCCTCGTCGGGTGAAAAATACAAAACCACCGAGTTCCCGTCCTCACCTCGACCGTGAGCCACCAACACCTCTCCGGCGTAATCCAGGTCCGGGTTGTTTCGAATTCTCAGATCTGAAACTTCTCTCGGGGCGCTCCATGTAGTGCCCTTGTCTTTGCTGATGGACTGAAAGTTCCGAGAGAAGGTCACGCAGTTCGCCAGAAGAGAACCATCGTGACGCTGAATCAATGAAGGATAACTGACAGCCGCCACCGGCAGCCGATCGACTCGGAAGATCCATCCCAGGAAGTTCCAGCCAGACGCCAGGTCGTTGCTCTCGTAGAACGTAACTCCTCGCGGGGAAATATTGAGACTGACTGCGGACATCAGCAGAGTTTTGCCTACCTTGATCAGAGGACTGCTGCTGCCTTGATGACGCAAGGGATTTTCTGAATCAACCAGACCCCGGTACTGATAGCTTTTCCCCTCATCGCGGCTGACGAGCCAGACGCTCCCGCCGATTCCTTCGTTGCGAAACGTCACTGCCCGTTCGCCCGGCGGTAAAGGGCGCCAGCGCTGAACAACCAGCACGATGAGACCGTCCGCATTGAGCCCATAAGCCGGATTGCGACCAAACCAATTCTCTGGCCTGCCATCGTAAACCACGCCGTCGTTGATCCAGGTTCTGCCATTGTCGCGGCTCCGCACCTGGCTGATTACTCCGTCCCTGCCGCTGTGGTCCAGGCTGTCCTGATAGCACACCAGCCAGTCCCCATTAGGAGCCAAAACGGCAGCGGGTCCGTGAAACAAGCGCTCGGAGTTCACTGCCACATCCATTTTGGCGCTCATCTCATAGACGGCTGTCCAATCTGTGGCTGGAGGAATGACAGTTTGTTTTTCCTGTGACCAACCTGTCAGCAATGTAGTCAGCAGGCCAGCGGCAACCGCGAGGCCGACCGCTTTTCTGTGCACTCGAAGAATAGACCCCTCCTTGCTGCAGCCCGAGCTTTTCTCAGTGGTAACTCTGCCTATCGGCCAACTTGCATCCAGCTGCGAAACAAAAAAGGCTCCGGTCCGCCGGCAAAGGACGGACCGAAGCCAAGTTTGAACCCCAAAGACAGACTCGGCTCAGAAAGAGAACCTCAGACCAAACTGGATGATGCGTGGTGTCCTGGTACTGGTGATTCTGCCCAATAGATTGGGCGCCGCTAACGATGTATTGGGATTACCCAAATTTACACGGTTTGGAAAGTTGAAAGCTTCAAAGCGGAACTGAAGCTTGGACTGCTCGCTGAGGAACGCCAAAGGAAAATTCTTAAACAGACCAAAATCCCAGCCAATGAGACCCGGACCTGTCAATCCGAAGTTTCGACCCAGCGTCCCATACGTGCCGTTTGCCGGAAAGGCGTAAGCAGCGGTGTTGAAGTATCTGGCGATCTGCTCCCCTCTGGGACGATCCGTCGAAAGTGAGAATGGATCCTGACCGCTGACGAGGTTGGGACGATCCGTGTTGGCACCATTCAGTGAAACGTCTCGGCCCGCCGAGATCCCGATGGGCCCTCCGCTGATCAGAGTGATGATATTCGACACTTCCCAACTGTCCAACACGCCTTTGACCACTGGATTATCCGTTCCGAGAGCGCGGCTGATCGCAGGGGTATCATAAACAAGACTGGTCGTCAGGTTGTGTCTCCTGTCAAAAGAGGCCAAAGCCCGTTCCAGATCGATTCGATCGGGATTCATCTCGAATCCGCCTACTGAAAGGGACAGGATGGGTTCAGTGTAGCCGATCGCCTTTGACCAGGTATAAGAACTCAAGAAGCTCAATCCATGAGACAGCGGTTTGCGCGCTTGGAATTGGAAGGAGTGATAGTTGCTGTTGGCGGTCGATTGAAACAATCCGACCGACCCGAACGGAAGGGGATCAGTTCCGCCGCGGAATGGCTGGTTCAGAATACGCCGTATATTCGTATTCGCGGTCGTCGCGCCGGGTTCCACGAGGGCCTGATTCAGCTCGCGTTGGTAAAACAGTTTATTGGAAATGTTTCCGACATAGGCTCCCTGGACCGTCAACTGCCCCGGCAGCTCGTGTTGGAGCGTGAGATTAAACTGCTGAGTATAGGAACTCCTCAAGTTGGGGTCGAAGGAAGCCAGTGACAATGGAGAGAAGGTTCTCCAGTCCAGATTCTTCGAATAAGGAATCGGGAACAGTCCCTGCAAAGAGGGGAGAGGATTTGTCAGGCTGGGAGTGACCGGAACGAAGAAATTGGCAAAGAAGGGCGCGTTGATGACACCGCCGCCGAAAGGAGCCTGAGAATTAACGTCGAAATAAAACACTCCGTATCCAGCTCGAACACTGGACTTCCCGTTTCCAGTGACATCCCAGGCCAGTCCGATCCGCGGTGCAAAGTTATTCTTGTCCGTGAAAACCAGGCGATCGGGAACACCCGGATCACCCACGCCAAAGCCTGGAGAGAACGGGAACTGCATTCCCGGAGGGGCATTGAGAAAAACCCTGGATCTCGGTGCGCCGCGCACATACAAAGAACCCGGCTTCACCAATCCGCTTCCATCAGCCAGGGGCACATCGGCCGGGGGATCCCACATCGGGGTGATCTGATAGCGAATGCCCAAGTTCAGCACCAGGTTCCTGGAAACCTTGATGTCGTCCTGGAAGTAGCCGCTGAAGCTCCACTGCTTGCCACTCGAATCCAATGCGTTCGAGATAAACGAGGGAGAATTACCAATCATGAAGTCCGCCAGCGCATCACCGGTCTGGGCACCATCGGGCAGGAACACTCCCATGTTGTTTGCCGAGCCAAAGGCGATGTCTTTCTTGTCAAAGAAAGTGCCGCCAAACTTCATGGTGTGATTTCCACGAATATAGCTCACGTTGTCCGTAAATTGCCAGGTGTCGATGTCGTGGCGATTGAAGTTTCCGGTCGCGTTGAAGAACCGTCCGGCAACGTTCACGGAGGGGATGTCTTGAAGCGGTTGAGCCGGAAATGCCGGCGCCAACTCGTTCAATGTGGGTCCTCGGCCCTCGGCGTCAGCCGACCACAGGTTCGTTGTAAAGCCAAACCGAACCTCATTAAAGAGACTGGGTGTAAACGTATGGGTCTCGGAGATGTTCAGGTTCCAGGTTTCAACGGTGTTGAATTTGTTAGGATCACCGGTATTGTTTACGAAGATTGTGGAATTCCGACCAAAGTCAAACGGTGAGCGAGCGGAAGTGGCATCCCTAAAGATCGACGCGGTCAACCGGTCGCCAACCCCGATCTGGTAGTCACCCTTGATCATCCACTGGTGATTGTCGACTGGCTGCGAAGCGCCCTGAAACCACCCACCATCAGGCCGATTGGCAGGAGGAATCAACTTCAGATACGCCGTCGCGACCGGATCGATCCGATTGGCGGGAATGATATTGCCTGGAAATGGTTGGCCTGTCGTGGGGTCCCTGAGAGCTCGAGTGAGATGTGAGAAATCTCCTCGTTGCTCCGCCGGAGTCGCAGGGAAGGCAATGCCTCTCGGTGGGACCGCAGCTTCTCGCCGTTTCAACCACTGGCCGGTTCCGAAGAAGAATAACTTGTCCTTGATCGCCGGCCCTCCCAAGGAAAACCCGTACTGATTCTGGTTCAAGAAGGTTTTCGTAGGGGCAAAGAAGCTGCGGGCGGCAAACTCGCTATTCCGGTTGAATTCGAACGCGCTGCCGTGAATTTGGTTGGTTCCCGATTTGGTCACCACGCTCATCACGCCGCCGGCTGCCTTGCCGAACTCCGCGCTGTAGTTGCTGGTGATGAAGCGGAACTCTTGAATGGCATCCGGATTGGGATAGTTCAGCCCGGCGTTTAGATATTGGTCCGTGTATTCGATTCCATCGAGCGAATACTCCGTCATGGTCTTTCGGTTTCCGTTAACCGACATATTGCTGGCATTACGCGTGTCAGTTCCGGTCAGCACTTCGACAACTTGGGCGTCCGCAACGCCGTTGGTCAAGGTCGCCAGTTGAATCGGATTGCGGCTGTTGAGCGGCAACTCAGTTACCTGCCGGGAGTCGATCAGGGTGCTGACATCCGTGGTTTGAGTATTGACAAGCGGCGCCCCGCCACTGACCTCGACACTCTGCGTGATTTCTCCGACCTCGAGCTGAACATTGATTCCCTTGATCTCGTTGGCTGTCAGGAGGATCTTCGTTTGCTCGGATCGCTTGAACCCCGACATCTCGACCACGAGACTGTAGGTGCCGATCGGAAGCAAAGTCAGCGTGTAGGTGCCGGCGGAAGCGGTGGTAACCGATCGGGTGAAGCCCGTATTCTGGTTCGTGGCGGTCACCTTGGCCCCCGCGATGACGGCCCCAGTTTGATCGCTCACCGTGCCACGAATATCAGCCGTCGTCCGCTGAGCCAGAACCGGCTGAGTCAACACACACAGCGCCAGCAGAACACAGCAGGCGGCTGCAAGATGGTTTCTTGATATGATCATTGTCCTCATCCTCCCTAACGCCCTCAAATATTTTTAATATATCCAACGAATAAACTGCACTTCAAATACCAAGCGTTCCTCTAACGGGGTTTTTGCGCGATCTATTGTAAAAACAATACTTAAGGAACTTCTGCATCGTCGAACTTGGAGGGCCAGGGGCGGCTTGCTGCCGGAAAAATCTGAGAAATCGTAGATTTCATCTGATTTATCAGATCTGATAAATCTCATTCGGTCCCCAAGTTATGTTCAAAGAATAGAGAGCGATGCCAAACAGCTATAGATATATCTTGTGTATAAAGAAAAGATACAATCGGGTACAACCGCGAGTCAAGCCTTTTTGCTCGAAATCCGCGCTTTCCGGGAAACCAACAAAGCAAATCGTCAACCCCTCTATGCTAGCGATTCCTGCTTATCTGGTCCAGTTCCGCTAATCGGAGTCGCACGCTGACGATGTAGGGCAGCCCTCCCTCGCTCCAGTGTCCGTAGGTGGTGGTGACGAACGTGCCGTCCGGCAGGACTTCTACCGCGGGATAGGCACAATCGGCTCCCTTATGATTTTTCATCAGACGGACTCGGTACTGTCCTTCCCGGTTTCTCGCGATGTCGTCGAAAGTTCCAACCCAGGCGACCCAGTCCCCTTTGGTTGGACTCTCGTGAGTTGTGTCCCTGAACGAAATAAACAAACGGCCGTCGGTCGCATACTTCCCGGTATGTCGATCGCCGGTCAACGCTCCAGGAAGCTCGCGAGGTTCTGACCAGGTTTTCCCTTCATCGTTGGAAAAAATCACGAAAGAGTTATATCGCCGGGAATTCTCTCGCAGGAGAACGGCTAGTTGCTTCCCGTCCGGCGATCGCACCATCCCGGGCTCGCACAAGTGGGCCCTCGGATGCGCGGCAATTACTTCCGGTTCGCTCCATGTCAAACCCCCATCACTCGAGAGCGTCTTATACACCCACATCCTGTCGGTCCGCTCACCCGCCTTGCGCAGGAAGCGCCCATCGTCATGAAACAGAGCCATGTATCGGCCGTCCCGAAGGCGTTCCAGGGATGCCATCGTCACAATACCGCCGAAATCACCAATGGGTTTCAAGGGTGTCCAGTGGCCTCCATCCTCATCGGACCTCGCCATACGAATTGGATACAACCCGGAAAACAGGATGAGGCGTTTCACGCTGCGAGCATCCGCGACGCGATAAATGGTGGGGACTTCCAGGGAAGTCGCCCAGTTCTCGGGCACGTTCAAACGAGGTGACCACGTCAATCCGCCGTCCCGGCTCCGTTTCATCACGATAGCCCCGCGGCCGTGACCTTTCGGGTAAACGATAATCATGGTCCTATGATCTTCGAGCAGCACAGTGGTCGGATGCCCAAGGTACTGCCCTGGCTCTCGGTCCACGATGACCTGCCGGTGCTCTTCCGAGGCCAGATCAATCAGTGGGACCGAATAGCCGCGCGGCGACGAAACCGGCTGCTGAAGGGATAATGACGAGGGAGCTGTCGCACTGATCCACAGGATCGCAGAGGCCAACAGCCGTCTCTTCCATTCATTGCGCGGTGCTGTTTTCATTGGGAGCACTCATAAGCTATGGTGCCAGACGTCCCTAAAGGTATATCACTAAAATATCAAATGTGATAGACATACCCACTTCACCATCGTACAGGGAGAAAATAATGATGCCATCTCTCTTGGCCTTGATTCCGCTCGCAGCGCTCATCGGTGCCTCCTTGCTGACGCCTGCTTACTGGCAGGCCGAGTTCCCCGAAGCACTGAACGTTTCAAAAGGTTTTGAGCAGAGCGTTCCGGCAGTCCCTTCCTACCGTGGAGGCTCAATGGTGGCGCTGGACGGTGGAAGAATTCTGCTGGGGTACGGCCAAGCCCGAGAGCTGCGCGGAGTCCCCCTCGGAACGGTCCATATCTACGGCGTCGTTTCCCGGGACGGCGGTAAGACGTGGGGCGAGAAGCGATTGATTGAGCATAACGTCGGGTGTCAAACGGGACGCCCTTCCTTTCTCAAAACCTCGGACGGAACTCTCTGGATGTTCTATTACGGTTTCGTCAAGCTGGCGGAGCGGGCCACGGATTCACAGAGTGATCTGTGGGTTGTTCAAAGCAAGGATCAAGGTAAGACTTGGACCCACCGGCAGAAGATCTTTAAAGGTTTCACGGGCGCTACCAACGGAGCGATCCAAACCAAGTCCGGCCACATTATCGTGCCCTTCAGTTACATGGTCGACCCGATGCGGCTGGTGAGTGCCTGCGTCGTGTCCGCAGATCAGGGAAAAACCTGGAAGCTGAGTCAGGCCATTGATCTTGGCAAACTCGGAGGCTATGGCGATCACGCCGGCGCTCTTGAACCCACCGTGGCGGAACTTCGGGACGGTCGAATCTGGATGCTTATCCGTACCAACAAAGGTGAGTTCTATCAGGCTTTCTCCACGGACAAAAGCTTGAGTTGGAGCGACCCGACCCCGACTTCCATCTTCAGTCCCAACGCCCCAGGGTTTTTGAAACGCTTGGCAAGCGGACGTCTGGCTCTGGTATGGAATCTGATCGACGCCGATCAATCGGCTGGTTGGAAGAGCGGCCAAAAACCCACCACCAATCAGCGCAATCAATTGGCTATTGCTCTTTCGGACAGCGACGGCAAAACCTGGAGCAGGCCCGTCATCTGTGCTCAGGCAAAGGAGATTTCCTATCCGTTCCTCCTGGAGCCGTCACCAGGCAATCTCCTCATTGCATCAGGGCGGCTACGCACACCGGAGCTCGAAATGGATTCTGTAGTCTTGAGGATTTCTGAGGGTGCCCTGTTGAAACTCGCGGAACAGAAGAACTAAGCAGGATCCGGTCTGCAGGATCAGGCCGGTCATGCCTGCGGATGGCAAATGCGTGCGATAACCGGCGACGGGGCTGGCTGGAACCGCCACGAGCTTATTAGAAGTCCTAAAAAAAATGATCATGACGGTCATGAAGTTAGAACGGAACACAAGATCACTCCTTTTTCCGGTTCTCAGCTGGACGCTTACCTGTCTCGCTGCAGGTTTCCTGGCGGCTCATACACCTCCTCGTCCTCAACCCTCCGACGACAACGGCTTACTGCTGCAACGCTTTCAGAATGTTGCCCTGGATCTGATGAAAGATGGCAGCGCCAACCGTGAAAAGACACTGGCGCTCTATTGGCGTGCTCGGCGCCAGTCCGGGCAGAAGACACCAGACGCAATCAATACCGAACTCCTTGACCTGTACCAACAACTCGACGCAGCCCACATCCTTCGGGCAAGGCTGACCCCCGCAGGTTGGCAGACTTGGCAACCCAGGGAACGCGTCATCCTCACTCAGGATCAACTAACCGATCAGCTCCTCGTGATTGTTTCCAATCAAACCCGAAACCGGCGTACCTTCACCATATCGAGTCAGGACAGTAATGGAGGCGTTCAAGTCTTACCTGAATCGATTGAGCTGAACGCAGGCGCAACCACGGGTTTGTTCCTGCGCATGCTCGGCAAGCAGTCAGGCAATTTGAGTTCGTCCATTCGGGTCGTCTCCGAGGGGCAAGCAACAGAAGTGGCGGTGCCCTGCCAGGTCAGAAACTCGGGCCGTCTGATGGCCCGGATACTCGACCCGCAGGGGAAAGCAACGGCCGCCCGGGTTTTTCTGAGCGGAAGCGACGGGGTCCGACGCTCACCCGAGGGCAGCATCGATCGGGTTATGTGGATGTCGGGCGAACATTTCTTCTATGCAAACGGAGTGGCTCAGGCCGAACTGCCTGAAGGAAAGGCGATCCTGGAGGTCGTCAAGGGTTTCGATTTTTTTCCGGTCGTGCGTGAGGTAGAGATCAAGCCCAAGAAAACAACTCGGGTGGAAGTGCGTCTGTCCAGACTTGAGAATATGAACGCTAAAGGCTGGTATAGCGGGGATGAGCACATTCACGGCAACTATCGCGGCGATCAATCCATCACGCCCGAGGACAACCTGCTGATGGTTCAGGCGGAGGACCTGAACGTTGCCAACCTCATGGTAGCTAACTCGGACGGGGCTCAGATTCACGATGAGCAGCACTTTGAAGGCAAGCCCCACTCCTTGTCCACCCGCGACCATCTGCTCTACTGGAATCAGGAAATGCGAAATGGCAGCAGATATGGGCACTTGATCCTGCTGAACCTGAGGGAACTGATCCAGCCTATCTACACAGGGTTTCCGGGAACCCCTAATTGGGAAGACTATCCCTCCAACTACCAGCAGGCCAGCAAAGCCAGAGCGCAAGGGGGGTATGCGGCCTATGCGCACCCCGCCATCATTTCCGGTCGTATTCCGGAGGGTCATGAAGCCCAGGAGTCGGTTGTGGATGTCGCGTTGGGAGCGATCGACGCGATGGAAGTGTTCTGCGGTCGGGACGAGCCCTCCATGGAGCTTTGGTACCGTTTCCTAAACTGCGGTTTCAGGTTGGGCATCGCGGCCGGAAGTGACGCGATGATTAACCACAAGTTTATCTTTGTTGCAGGCGGGGTCCGCTCTTACGTTTACACAGGCGGTACCTTCAGTTATCCGGAATGGATTCGAGGACTCGCCGCTGGAAGGGCTTTTGCAACAGCGGGCCCGCTGCTGTTCTTCGAGATAGAAAATCAGCTGCCGGGGCACAACTTTCATTTCCCCAAGGGGCCGGTCACGCTGAAGGCCCGCGCCCGCGTCGCTTCCGCAGTTCCGATCACTCAGCTGGAGATCATCTCCAGCGGCCAGGTTATGGATACAGTGTCGAGCGACACCCCGACCCAAGAGCTGCAATGGGAGGGCCAGCTGAAGCTCGACCGCAGTTCCTGGCTTGCTGCCCGGGTTCGAGGTCCAGAACATCGTCTCATCCCGAACTCGCCGCACCGCCATTATTTTTCAGAGCCCACCAGCCAGAGGATCTTGCTGGCGCACACGGGCGCTTCTTATGTGTACCTCGGAAAGCAGCCGATCTTCTCAGACAGCGACAGGGCTTTTATGCTCCGGTGGATCGATCAGCTGATCCATCAGGTCCGGCGAGAAGGCCAATTCGCCACCGATGAGCGCCGCACTGAAGTAATCAACATTTTTCAGCGTGCCCGCAAGGTCTATGACGACATGAGAAACTGAAGAGCGCGGAAGTTCAATCCTTCACCTAGCAGCCTGTCGGAGTTAGGTTCGGTGGCTGCGACGTAGGGGCAGAATGGGGCCACCGATTCGAAGTCAACGCAGCCGAGGGTCTCGGCAGCGAGCAAAGTTTCGTTTGCGCGGCTTCA
>Ga0187893_10010248_pt1 | contig 14066 bp, 9 predicted proteins | sample MA1701074metaG_FD_139574 | JGI IMG/M metagenome (GOLD analysis project Ga0187893, IMG submission 139574) | White microbial mat communities from a basaltic lava cave in the Kipuka Kanohina Cave System on the Island of Hawaii, USA - MA170107-4 metaG ...
CCTTTTCGAAAAAACGCCGATTCTAGAGGCTCTTTCCTTATCTGATTGCGAAATGGAGCTACCTGCTCCTCGCAAACAATTGATTCTGTTCCACTAACGTTGGGACAGTAGTGATTGGTCATTTATCATTTTTCATTGCTAAGCACGGACTCCCACCAACTGCTGGTGAAACTTGAAAGGGCCGAGCCCCGCCCCAGGGGCAAAGCCCAGTCGCTAGTTCGAGCTGCCGGCAGGGCGGATCCATGCCTCACAACGGGCGGCGAAGCCGTGGCGAAATACGTCATTCTTGGACTCATCTTTGGTGGCGAAGTTTTCATACAGTTTCTGAAGCCGGTGGTATCCGGAATTTTTTCAACAGCTTCTTCCAAGAACTCCTGCTTCGGAATTTACCGTAGGTGTTAAAGCTCCGTGGCCGCCCCTGGTGGCGACACGCTCGATTTACCTTTTTATTGGCCGTGATGTGACGAGGGGCGGCCACGGAGTTCACCAGCACGCTACCGCCTGCAGATGTCCTAGAGAAACCACCTTGTACCTCTCCAGAAGCTTTCGTGCTCGTTCGTGTAGTTTCGTGTGATTTCGTGGATCGTCTGTTTGCCGCTCAAACGATCCAAGAAATCACACGAAAACGCCACGAAACTACACTAAACGTACCCCAATTAGCAGTGGTGGTTTCTTGGAAGCGCCGCCCCTGCAGTAGGGCGCGCGTGAATTGTGACGAGGGGCGGCCACGGAGGGCCGCCCCTACAGTTTGTGCTTTAGGCCTCGCTCTGATGCAGGGGATCGTATTACACTAATGCCGAACATCCGGCCAGGTTATCAAGATGAGAAGTTATCTTTTTCCTCAAACTTCACAGCTTAGACCGTTTTGGTTAGGAACGGCTCGTCTGGCAGTCGTTGGATTGCTGATCGGCGTCTTTTCCATGCTCTGCCAGGCCCAGTCGGGTAGGCGACTTCCGAAAACAGCCACACCCGCGCCTACCCCCGAGGAAAAAACAGAGTCCTTGACGTCCGAAAAGAAAGACGAAGAAAAAGAGAAAGCCCGGCTGCAAGTAATCCTGGGCATCGATGGCCGCGATCTTTCTTATGGTGTTCCCGGTTACTTCTACGAGGCTGTGCTCTACGCGTGCGCAGACCGACTGCGCGAAGCATCTTCGATCAAGCTGGATGTCTTAACCCGGGAGATCAGCCGAGGTGAAGCGGTCAAACTCGCAAAGTCACAGAAAGAAGCATTTGTGGCGTTCCTCGAGCTTAGGGCAAATGATTGGGGGCGAATGTCTGGGGATAGTTACGAAGAGATCTCGATCAATTACTTAGTGCTGGCCCCGGAAACCGCCAAAAGTGTGACTTCGGGACGAACCTACCAGCGGGCGGTTAGAAAAGGTGGCGTAGTGGTTGGACCACGAACCGGGGGGCGCACCTCGCCGATCTTCACCGAACAAATGCTCAAGCAAGCCGCCCGCGACGCGGCTGAACGTATCCTCGCTGCCCTGCACCTGGAGATCCCAGGCCGATCGATTCCCCCGATTGCTACTGAGCAGAAAGTTCCGCCTCTTCATAAAGCCGGTTAATTAAGTCGCGATACTTCTCGTCGATTATGCGACGCTTGACTTTAAGTGTTGGCGTTAACTCTCCGCCTTCGATGGTTAGCTCTTTCTCAAGTAAAGCGATTTTCTTCACCCGCTCGTATTTGGCCAACTCCATCGTACGGGCAGCGATCTGCCGTTCAAACAGGTCGAGGATCCGTGGATGGCTACAGAGTTCCGCACGACCCAGACTCTTGATCCCTTTTAGTTCGGCGTACGACTCGATCAAGTTCCAGTCAGGCACAATCAAAGCTGCGGGGAACTTTCTCTCGTTGCCAATCAAAACAACCTGGTTTACAAAGCGCGAGCCTTTGATCAGTTGTTCGATAACCTGCGGAGCAATGTATTTCCCTCCGGACGTTTTGAATAGCTCTTTCTTGCGATCGGTGATCCGCAAAAAACCATCTTCGTCAATGGTTCCTACGTCACCAGTTTTAAACCAACCATCCTCAGTGAATACCTCGCGAGTGGCCTCGGGTTTGTGATAGTAACCGAGCATTACGTTGGGTCCGCGGGTCTCAATTTCCCCGTCCTCAGCGATGCGAACCTCGACGTTGCGAATAGGCTTGCCCACCGTGCCAATTCTGTTCTCCTCGAGCGAACAGGCGGTGATGACCGGCGACGTTTCCGTCAAACCATATCCCTGAATGATCGGTATGCCCGCCCCCAGGTAAAGCAAGCCCAGCTCTTCCGGAAGTGCCGCACCACCGGAAACCAGCAATCTAATCCGGCCACCAAAGGCCTTTTTCCAGCGTGAAAACACCAGGCGCGAGGCCAGGCGGTGTTGCAGCTTCAACCACCAGGAGGGACTGGTGTGGTATACGAGGTGGCGGGCATAAGCTCGTGCAACATCAACAGCCCAGGCCAGCAAAACTACATTGACCCTACCTTCACTAGCCGCCCGCTCCCTTATCCGAAAGTAGATCTTCTCAAAAATGCGCGGCACTCCGACGAGGATGGTCGGCGAAACTTCTTTAAGATTGGGACCGATCTTGTCGATAGCCTCGGCGTAATAGATCGCCATCCCTCTATAGAGGTACATGTACATCGCCTGCCGCTCAAAGACGTGTGAAAGCGGCAAAACCGAGAGGGCCACATCGCCCTCCGCAAAAGCTAACTGCTCGGATGAATCAACGAGGTTCGAGGTTAGGTTGGCATGTGTCAGCATCACACCTTTCGGTTCGCCCGTAGTACCGGAGGTGTAGATCAGCGTCGCCAGGTCGGTGGGTTTTACCTGCGCAACATGCTCATTAACCGCACCCGGTTGAACTTGCTCGAGCTGGCTGCCGAGTTTTTCCAGCTCCGGCAGAGTCATCCCTCTCTCACTCGGGAGCGGCCCGTCAAAAAAGATGAGGTGTTCAAGGTCCGGGCAATCTTTGATTACTTCCTCCAACTCCGAAAACTTGGCGGCATTGGCCAACACCAAAACCCGTGCGCCGGAATCTTTCAAGATGTAGCGCACTTGTGAAGGAGTTAGGGTTGGATAGACGGGGACGTCTACTGCCCCAATAAACAGGCATCCGGCGTCAGTGAGCGTCCATTCAGGGCGGCTCTCAGAGAGCAGAGCCACCCGGTCTCCTTTGTGAATTCCCAAAGAAAGCAGCCCGGCAGCGATACGTCGAATGCGAGTCATTATCTCGGCCAAAGAGATCGAGACCCAAACGCCGTCTTTTTTGTAGTTCAGTGTGTCTGGCCGCGGAAAGCGCCGGGCCACCAACTCGAAAACCTCAACCAGTGTGGAGGGCTCGTCCGGCGACAGAGGCACACGAATAGTTGTGGCCGCGCCGGCTTTTGGAATTGCGGTTGAAATCAGGTTCACTTTGCGGTAACCCCGTGAAGAAAGATGTCCAGCACCTGATCGGCCATAGGTTCTAACTTGTAACGTCGTTTTGAAAGGATCCAGTTGGTCGCCATCTCGTCAAGCGCACCAAAGAGAATTTTCGCAACAACCTTTGCGTTAAGCTCAGGACGAAATACTCCGGTTCTTTGGCCTTCCTCAAACGTCTCTCGAATCAACCCGAGATATTCTGCCAATCCTGCGGCGGAAAAGGCCTCCATAAACTTGGTTGAGCCGCGCAGCTCAACCTGAAAGACGATGGCCAGGTCGCGATCTGCTCCCAGCCTTTCCAGGTGCAGCAGAGCGATGCGCCTTAGTTTTTCCTCTGCGCCGGAAACCGTTGCCAGCTGCCGCCGGCCCTCGGAGATGGCATCTTCCATATTGCGGTCAAAGATCGAATGCAGAATATCTTCCTTGCTCTTGAAGTAAAGGTAAACGGTGCCATCAGCCACGCCGGCGGCCGCGGCAATATCGGCGACTTTTGAATTGAAATAGCCATTGCGGGCAAACACCTGGGTGGCAGCGCGAAGTATTGCGGCGCGTTTATCGCCGAGGTTACGGGAGTTATTAATGGTGCGGGCCGTCTTCAATCTCCTGGCTACCGTCCGAAGATCTGAATGAATCCTCACTCAGTCGGTTTTATTATAACTCGGCCACCAAGGATGATTCCAAGAATGGCTGTCTCCACGGCTTCGCCGCCCCGCTGTGACGCATGGCGAATAGGTTTCAAACGCTGCCAACGAGTTGGTAATCCCACGGACGGCAGTCCGTGGATTATTCAGATCCTGTCTACTAGGGAGACAGATTTCCCCCCAAATCCCACCCACGGGAGTGGGTGGTTGGTTCAGATCCTCTTTACATGGAAAACAGGTTTCTCCTCTGAATCCCATCCCACCCAGGGCCGTGGGTGGGTGGTTCTGATTTCTACCCGCAACAGCCCGGGTTTCCTCAAATCTCATCTACGCCAATAAGGTGATTGCCGCTTGGTGTAGAAAGGATTTGAACAATCCACGGACTGCCGTCCGTGGGATTCCCAACTGGTTTAGCAGCACCTTGCTGTAGAAAGGATCTGAATAATCCCACGGACTGCCGTCCGTTGGATTACCAACTCTTCCCTTGTTGTCTTGCATAGTTTAATGCGAACACTAAAGGAGGTGGTATCTCCAATTTTTGCACTCCTCGGGTGAGGACAGGGAACGTTGTGAGTCACCTTTCGGAGTTGGAATCGCGCTTGCCAGCCAGAGTATCCATGAGCTCTTTGCCTCCCGGGTTCTCTTTTTCTGCGCTGCGAACCACGAATTCTCTTGTGGGGAACGGGATTTGGATGTTGTTCTCACGGAATAGCCTGTCGATCCGATAGTTAATATTGCTCCGGAGTTGGGGGCGACGATTTGGCTGGCGCGTCCAGACCAGCAATCGGAAGTTAAGCGAGCTGTCGGCGAACTCCATGAATTGGACCTTGGGTGGCGGATCGTCAAGCACATTCTCCACCCCCTCAACAGCCTTCAGAAGCGTTTCTGTCACCAGTTGCACGTCTGAACCGTAAGCGACCCCAACCGGGATGGCTATTCGAGCCCGCGGGTCTCCATAAGACCAGTTGACTACGCGTTGAGTCACCAGTTTGGAATTCGGCACAATGATCGAAACCCGATCATTTGTATTGATGATCGTGGTGCGCAGGTTAATGCTCTGCACGTCACCCTCGTCCTCGGCAATCGTGATGCGGTCGCCCACGCGAATCGGCCTCTCGAAAAGCAGAATAAAGCCTGAGGCGATGTCCGCTGCTATGTACTGAAGCCCAAAGCCAATGCCCACAGACAGGGCCGTAAAAACCACTGCAATTGACGTCAGGTCGATTCCAAAGGCCTGTTTAAGAGCCAGCAGGATACCGCCAGTTACAAGCAAGTACCTAACCAGTCGGGTGATGGTGTAACGAAGTCCCGGATCGATGTTTGATCGTTTGGCCATCCGCTTTTCCAAAAGCGCGGTGGCGGTTCTCGATATGGAAAAGGTTACGACCAGGACGAGCAAACCAATGACCACACTCCCTAAAGAGAGTTGAATTCTGCCAAACGAAAAAGGTTGGTTTATGTAATTCCAACCGCGCTTGACTAAGTCAAAACCGTTCTGCCAGAGCAGCAGTGTCACGAGAAGATTTGTCATATTGTTAGGAATTCCTGGTCCTAGCTGTCCTTTAGGACCTATAGGACATATCCTCAGTGGCTCATCGCATAGATGACCACATTAATTCCAACCTTGTAGGCGGGCAGGCCGTATTTAACGGGGTACCGTGGATCGTTGATCCACTCCCAGGCGTCGCCAAGATCGCAATTACGAGCAATGAAAGCGACCAGGCGTCCGTGCTTATCTTCGATTCCCATGTAATAAGGGACGGTTCCGCCTTTTTCAGAGGTGATGCCGCGCTGCGCGTTATACACATTGGGGACCTGGACCACTTCCTCGACGTCCAGGTAGGAATGGAAAATCGGATGCGATAAGGGCAGATCTTTTATCTGGTACTCGGGCAGCACCTTACGAAATTGATCCTGGACGTTCTCCCACTCGTAATCACCCCAAAAGTCGTCGAAAAATAGAAAGCCACCGCGCAAAATGTACTCGCGCAGTCGTGTGGCTTCGTCCGGGGCCAAATCCAAAAAGCCCGGTTCGACAAAATAGATTAGAGGATAATCGAAAATTCGCTCATCCATGATTGTCAACGCCTCGGGCCGAGGGGCAATACTCAAATTCGTACCGGCCCACTCGCGCAAGCCCACGATAAAGTTATTGTCGGCCTCCGGGTAGTCGGTGGCCCAGGTGCCCCCTCGTCGCCCGCGATATGGCGAATCGTAAATCGCCCTTACGAACGTGTATTCACCAAAGGATGGACCGTTTGGATCTGGGGTAACACTTTCGGGGCGTGAGCGAAAGTCCTCAAAACTCCGCCTTTGTCCCGCGATGGGGGCCAGCATGAGAGAAATCACCAGGCCCGAAAGTAAACTTTTAAACCCAACACCCTTCATAGCTAATTAGAACGGCCTGTCGAGAGCCTTCTATAATATTGCTCAACCGCCTTACGGTATCGCTCAGGTGCCGTACCTTCGTTGCGCAATCGCAAGGTTGAGCGCCCACTGGTCTGATTAAGTTGCCGGCTCAAGTCCAACTCCAGTTGGCGTAGCGGTTCGACCACGTTCGCTTTCAAAGCTGCGGCCGTTTGTGCGTTACCTTCCATTCGGCCGTCGGCAAATCGCCGAAGCTCTTCAACTACGTCGGCCAGAGTTCTACCGGGATCTCCGCTCACCCCCCATTCCCGGCGTAGTCGCTCAGCCTCTTGCAGTCGTTCCCGTAGCTCAGTGCCGAGTTGCCGGTTATCACCTGAAGACCCTCCTTCTGAGCCGCGCTGAGATCCGGATTGCTGCTCGCCGCCCTGAGATTGACCGGAATCTCGGCCCTGGTTCTGGGAGTTTTGCCCCCGCTCGCCGGTCTGCTGTTCAGTCTGGTTGTTGCCCCGGGCGTTGCTGTCTTCGAGCCGTCGCCGGAGTGAATCCAGGTCATCGGCCAACTGCCTGGTGCGATCCAGGGCTTCCTCAGCCCCTACGCTATTCGCTCGACGAGCACTCTGTTCAGCCGACTGCAACTGCTCCGCCAGCTCATTCAAACTTCGTTCGATATTGCGTTCGTTTGCTCGCGCAGTTTCGAGCTGGTTGTTGTCTAGAGCCTGTTTACCTTCTCGTATGCGTTCGGCGACGCGATTGCGAGTAAGCGAACCAGCCGCCTGGTTCAACTGCCTGGCGGTACGTTGCTGGGCTGACTGCAAACCCCTGGCAGATTGCTCCAGGTCCTGCTGCAAACCGTTTACGGCGTCAGCAAGCGCATCCTTCCTCTCAGCCAATTGCTCACGCGCTTGCCTGCCAGCCTCCGGCGAACTCTGTCCACCGCGCCGCGCCAGGTTTTCAACCTCGCGCGTAATTGCGCGCTGCCGGGCGGCTGCTTGAGCGGCGCGTTGACGCAATTCGCTAATCTCCTGTTCGCGCCCGCTTTGGCCGGCCGGTGAACCGGGCTGGTTGTTCATTTGTTGGAGCCGCCGCTGAGTTTCGCGCAGTCGTTCGAGGGCCCGCTCGTTCTGCTGAATCGACTCGTTGGGATTGCTCCGCGATGAGGCTTGAGCGCGCTGCATCTCGTCTGCGCTCTGATTCAACTGGCGGCTTAACTGCTCTATTCGTGGATCGCGCCGCTGCCTTGAAAGGCGCTCCAGTTCCCGGGCAGCACGGCGGGTCTCTTCCAGCAACTCCTGCTGCTGGCGCTGATTTCCTGCACCACCCGAGTTGTTAAGTGGACCCTGTTGGCGGCGCCGTTGCTCTTCCAGCGCCCGCTGCTGCCGTTGAGCCAATTCTTCCAGCTTACGTTCGGCTTCACTCTTCGCCTGTTGCGCTTGTTGGCGTTGAGACCGTTGAACTGTCTCGTACTGATTCTTCATCTTGTCGAGTTCCAGTTCGAAAAGCCCGGCCAGCTCCTGTTGCTGGTTTTGACTTGAGCCGCTGCTGCCGCTGCTTTGATTTCCGAAGGCGACCTGCACTTCACGAAAGATTGCATCAGCCGCAAGCAGTCGTTGCAGTGCTCGTTGCTCGGGTGGCAGCGCTTCGCGTCCGGCCTCGCGTCGCAGCGGTGGCGGCGCGCCTTCCATCTCGCGCGCAGCCTGCTGCAGGTTTTCGGCCATCTCGCTGAGCTCCTTCTGTCCTTCCATTTGCCCGCCCAGCCGCCTGCCGAGCCGATCCAAAAATTCCAGCGTGTCCGCCCGCAGCTTTTCCTGCCCCGCGGCCACGGCCTCGTAGCCATCCTTCCGTTCCTGTGCGGTGTACTTTTCGCTTTCCCGAATCAGACGATGAGTGGCGGCAATGAGATCTTTCTGTCGGCGCGACAAGGCATTTTGATCCTGGTCTTCACCTTGACCACCGGCCTGGCCGCTTTGTTGTTGCGACTGCCGATATTGCATTTCGAAGGGCTTGATCTCAATGAAGTAGATGTCGCTGGTGACTTCGTGGTTCGCATCCCGGGCCTTGGCATAGTAAGAAATGAAATCTCCCGGCTTAAGGCCAAACTCTTCGAGGAAGAACGTGTGGGTGGCCGTGAGTTTCCGCGCCGATTCACGATCCAGCTGCTGAAGCTTCAGGTTCTTCTCTTCAGCGCCGTTTACGGAAAAGTACAACTCGATGGAGACTACCCCATAATCGTCTTCAGCTCGTGCCTGAGTAAAAACTTCTTCCAGATTCGTAGCTTTCTTGTCGCGACCCGGCCGCTCGAACGAGATAGTTGGGGGCTGATCTTCCAGCACCGCGATATCGTACTCGTTGGAACCACGATAGGTTTCGCCGTCGACGCTCACCAGTTCGATGTAGTAACTGGTGTCGGTCGAGACCCATATCTCCCCGACAAAATCTGTCCCCTGGGCTTTCATCTCGCTTTTCCCGCCATCGGGAAACACAATCCTGGCGGCTTGAACCTTTCCGGTTAACCGGGCGGTGATGGTGGCAGTGGTCCCTTTCAAAGCCGCAATATCACCACCGTCCTCTATGTTTTTTTCTGGCAGTTGGGCAAACGCTGGAAACGTCAGCAACAAGTCAAGTTGTTTGACGAAAGGTAGATCGACGACGGTGAGCTTAAACACTCCTGAGCGAACGCTGTTTGATTCAACGTAGTACTCGACCGAGTCCTGAATATTAAAAATGGAGTGGCGAAAATCTGCCCGAGCCTTAGCGGGCTCCATTTGCTGACTCTGCCAATCGGCTTTCGACCCGGCTGGCCGGGAAAAGACTGTGACCGCTTGTGAGTCGAAGTTTACCAGCGTCGCAAGTATTTCCTGATCGCTGCCCTTCGGAACACGGGCCGTGCCAGGTTTGACCTTGATGCTCAGGCTTGATGAGGATGCCGCAAAGGTGCTGGGTGTGACCAGCTGGGCGACACCCTCGGATACCTCTTTGGGTCCCCACTTTAGAACTCCCACCACAAACAACAGGCTGGCCAGCGCGGCGGCGGCGTACATTAGCAACCGGTCGCGACGGACAACGTTTTTGAGGCTCAAGGTCGCTGCCAGATCATCTGCATCTGCGTACAGGCGATTGACCAGCGCAGCCGAGACGCGAATCTTAGGTTCTTGCCAACATTCGACAGCAGCAACCAGTCGATCTTCTGTGCCTGGCGTGTGCTCTTCGATCAATCGGGCCAGTCTGGCGTCGCTGATGCGACGCCACAGCGGTCGCACCAGGGCAAGATAAATAGTGGCCAAAAACAGAATCACGGCGGCCAGCCGCAACCAAAAAATCACGCCCTCAGTCTGACGGTAATAATGGGCTGCCCAACCGGTCGCTAGCAGAATTGTTGCCCCCGTGCAGAGGCAGAGCGCCAGCCCGCGCAAGCCAAGCAATAGGCGACGTTGTGTGCGCGTGCGGCCGAGCAAATGCCGAAGATTATTGCCAGCAGAAACCATTTTCTTAAGGATACCTCTCAGCCAACCATCTTTACCACCTTGGTCCGGCGCGTAAGCAGTGATTCGGTAACAAGCAGCCCCAGAGCAACCAACAATAATGACCACCAGACCCTCTGCCGTGCTTCCTTCTCTTCATTCGTGGCCCTGACGCTCGCATCGGTCGCGACCGGCGCTTTAGCCCCACCGGAAACCCCGGCAATAAAATCTGCGAAGTTCAGTTTTGTAAAATCTCCTTCCGTCCCTTCCGGGTTAACCGCGGCAAAGCCTGGCTTCGTGTCATAACGCAAACGATAGAAACCAGGCTCGCGAGCGGTGACCAGCAGATCGCCGTCAGGTGTGAGCCGGTTCTCGGTCAATCTTGCACCGCTGGGAGTATCGACGGCTGGAAGGCTGTCAGCCTCTCTAGCGACAGTGAAAGTCTGGCCCACCGCGTGCCATGAACTCTCTTCCTGATCACGGGCATAGCGAACCATCTGGTGTAAAAACGGCAAATAGTGCGGAGTAAGGGGTAGATCATTCCAACTTGTTCCCAGCGAGGAAGTAAAAAGTAGCACGCGACCTTCACCAGTTCTGGCTTCCATCAGGGCCGGTGCTCCATCTTCGAAGCGGGCGATGACCGCGGCACCGGTCTTGGGCTCGGATCGGAAATAGCCCACAACCCGAGCCGTTGTCAGGCGTCCCCCCTGTCGGAAAACTGAGAAGATAGGGTGATCAAACTGAATATCCGAGATGGCCAGGCTGTCGCCCTGACTGGTGACGGCCGATTGCTGCAAAAGGGCTGGCGAGACTTGTCCCAAAGTTTGGTTAAAGTTCTCTGCCTCGGTGCGTGGTCCCGTGGCAATAATCAGCTGACCACCCATTTCCGCAAACTTGGTGAAAGCGGCGGCCAGCGCTGCAGAGAGGGGGCCGGCATCGTTCAGAATAATTAAGGAATAGTCAGAGATGCTGGTTGGATCGGCCGCCCCGGCCGTCTTCAAGCTGAACTCAAAAGGCAAGTCCCCGCTCATCGTCAGGGCGTTTTGCAGGTAGAAACTATCGCTCCTGCCACGCGTAGCACTCTCGATTATTAAAGCTTTGGCGGGAGATTCGCGCCGGATTGTGAAGAAGAACTGATTGTCAGCAACGAAGTCATCCGATTCAATCTCAATAGCACACCGGTTTGCTCCCTCAGCCAGATTGAAATTGCCGAACTCCACGATTCTTGAATCGCGTGCTCCCAGGGTGATATCGCGTTTGTCGACTGTTTGCTCGTTCATCTGCAAGGTTATCCGTACTTGCTCGCGGGGGGAGTCACCAAAATTACTCAGGTGAACAGCCAGATTCTCCTGGTACTTTTGGCCAAAAACCATCCCTCGCGCTTCTACTCCGGTGATGGCTACATTCGCTGTTGGACCGGTATCATCGACATCCAAGGTCTTAAGTTGAATATCATTAGCTAGTTTGAAGGTCGCACTGGCCTGGTTCCAACCCGTTGCTTGAAAATCAGAGATCAAAGCAATTTCCTTGTTGGCCCCGATGCCTTCTTCGCGAAAAAGCATCTCGGCGCCCCGCAGCGCCTGCTCGTAATCCGTCCCTTCCCACCCGGCGCTCAAGCCTTTAAGCGCGGCTCGAACCTTACTTTTGTCCTTTGTAAAACGACTTAAGAGTTCAAAGCGCTTACCAAAACTTACCAGGGCCAGGCGATCATTTTGACCAGCTTCAGTAATTAAAGTCTCTGCGCGTCGCTGGGCGTCCGCAAACATCTGTTGGCGGCGCATCGAGAGTGACGAGTCAACCAGAATCACCTGCGAGCGCCCGCCGCCAGTTGTCAGGCCTGAAATCCGTTCGCTAAAGAACGGTCTGGTAAATGCCAGTACGATGAGCAGAACAGCCAGACAACGCAAAATTAGAAGCAACAGATTCTGTAAGGTGCGGCGCCGGATGGTCTTTTGCGGTACCTGTCGCATGAAAAGTAAGGCTGGAAATTCGACCCGCCGGGCCCGAGTACGCCTTACCAGATGCACGAGTATCGGAGCAGCGAGAGCTGCCACACCGAGCAAGAAAAGTGGATTCAGAAATGACATCCTTCAAAAGTCAGCGCTCAGCTCGTCTCGACAAAAACGAAAACAAAGCAAAGTCCAAGGGTTGATCTGTGGTAACGAGCTCATAATCCAGGTGGTTTGCCGCGGCGCACCGGCGCATTTCCGAAATATGTTTGCGCATGCGCTCGCGATAACCCGGACCAATGACGTCAGGAAGAACAGGCATCTGCTCCTGCGTCTCTGCATCTTCAAGCAACAGAACTGAATCAGTAAAATCAAAGTCCAGCTCGTTTTTATCCAGTACGTGAAACGCAATCAGGTCATGGCCCTTGAAACGTAGATGTTGATAGGCCGGCTGAAGCCGCTCGGGGTTGTCGTAGAAGTCCGAAATGAGGACCACTATACCTCGGCGTGCCAGGCTTTCTGCCAATTCGTGCAGCGATTCTGCCAATCTGGTTTCACCACCGGATTGCAGCAGAGAAAGCTGCCCAAAGATCGAACGCATTTGGCCCGTGCGATTACGGGCAGGTATGTGCGTGTGAACGCGGGCGTCAAAGGCAACCAGGCCCACGGCGTCTTGTTGACGTCCCAGCAAATAGGTGAGCGAAGCCGCCAGGTACTGCGCGTACTGGAGCTTGGTAACGTGGCTCGCATGCGAGTAGCGCATTGAGGCGCTGGTGTCGATCAGAATGTGGCATTGGGTATTTGTGTCGGCCCGATATTTCTTAATGAAGTAGCGGTCGGTGCGGCCGAACAAGCGCCAGTCCAGATAGCGCAGATCATCGCCGGGATTGTACTGGCGGTATTCGGTAAACTCAGTTGAAAAGCCGGTAAAGGGCGATCTATGGAGGCCGGACATAAACCCTTCAACGACTGTCCGAGCCAAAAGTTCAAGCGAGCCGATTCGCGCCAGAACCTCCGGATCCAGAAACCGTGGGGGACCCGTCGCCGGTGCGGGAGAGGGCTCTTCAACCTGAGCCTGAGTTTGATTCTGCCTCTTCAACCACATAAGTAATTCTCAATGGTTCCCGGGCGTCACTTACTGGGACCGCGGGCGTCGCTTTACTGGGATAGCGGGCCTCGCTTACTGGGATAGCGGGCCTCGCTTACTGGGACCGCGGGCGTCTCGCCCGCCTCGAGCGCGAAGCGCGAGAAGCCTAACGCTACACGCACCAACCGTTGTCAAAACATGATGCCGCCAGACGGCTTAACTTCTCTGGTTAATGGGGAGCTACCACCTGCGCGAGCACTCTCGAGCGCTTCGCGCTCGAGGCGGGCGAGACGCCCGCGGTCCCAGTAAGCGAGGCCCGTTATCCCAGCAAGCGCTGCCGTTACAGGCCCGATTTTGGTTCGGGCACCGTGGCGATCAACTGCCGGATCACCTGGTCCGAATCAACTTTTTCAGCCTCAGCCTGAAAATTCAAAAGCACTCGATGACGCAAAACCGCGGGCGCAACCGCACGCACATCTTCACAGGAAACGTTGTAGCGACCGCGCAGAATGGCCCGGGCTTTCCCACCCAGCATCAAAAATTGTGAGGCCCGCAAAGAAGCTCCCCAGGTAACCCACTTGTTGACGAAGTCCGGCGCCGCAGGAGTTCCCGGGCGGCTGGCATTTACCAATCGCACAACGTAGCGCGCCACCGTATCTGAGGCTGGCACCTGCTTCACCAGCCGCTGAAAGGCAATGATCTCTTCGGCCCCCATCACCCTTTCGAACTCATAGTCTCCGGCTGAAGTCGTTTGCTTGACGACCGCGACCTCTTCTTCTTCGGGCAGGTAACTGATCTTCACATTGAACATGAACCGGTCGAGTTGTGCTTCTGGCAAAGGATAGGTGCCTTCCATCTCAATCGGGTTCTGAGTTGCCAGAACATGAAACGGCCGGGGAAGGTCGTAGCTCAGCCCCTGGACGGTTACGCGTCCCTCCTGCATAGCTTCCAGCAACGCTGCCTGCGTCTTTGGCGAAGTGCGGTTGATCTCGTCGGCCAGAACTATATTTGCGAAAATTGGACCACGAATAAACTGCAGGGCCCGGTGACCGGTGGCCCGATCCTCCTCGATGATCTCGGTTCCGGTGATATCGGCCGGCATTAGATCCGGGGTGAACTGGATCCGCTTGAAAGACAGGTCAAGTACGCTGGC
>Ga0187893_10010249_pt1 | contig 14063 bp, 14 predicted proteins | sample MA1701074metaG_FD_139574 | JGI IMG/M metagenome (GOLD analysis project Ga0187893, IMG submission 139574) | White microbial mat communities from a basaltic lava cave in the Kipuka Kanohina Cave System on the Island of Hawaii, USA - MA170107-4 metaG ...
GCATTTGTAAAAAGCGTTTAGCAGTAGAGGTGGCGCCTGTAAGAATCACAAGATCGATTCTGGGATCTGTTACAAGCATTGTGCCTATAGGATCATCTTTGCAGGTGATAAACTGCAGTACTTCCTTTGAAATACCTGCCTTCCAAAAACATTCAGCAAGAAAATAGCCGCAAAGTATTGCCTCAGGGGCAGGTTTAAAGATCACACTATAGCCTGCGGCTAAGCTTGAGACAATCCCTGATGTTGGTATGGAGATAGGAAAGTTCCAGGGGCTTAAGATAAGCGCTGCTTTTGCCTCTTGAAAAAGCTCTTGAGAATGGGATAGATTTTCTATCTCTTTTACATAGTAGTCGATAAAGTCGATTGCTTCTGCAAGTTCAGCGTCTGATTCTGCAATATTTTTTGCAACCTCTTGGAGCATGCAGCCTGTGAGCTTTTTTCTTGCTTTTTTGAGCTCATCTCGGGCGTTTTGCAGCAGTCGCAAACGCTCTTGGAGGGGGATTTGCGCCCAAGTTTTTGCACTATTTTTTGCAAATTCAAGTGCCACATTTGCATGGTATTCTTGTGCGAGAAAATGGGTGTGAATTTTGCACTCAGGCCTTGAGGGGTCGATTCCTTGCCGATATTCAGCCGATACTAGGTTATGGCCGCCTACAACAAATGTTGCTTCATTGTAGTGTACATGCCAGGCTTTTACGATTTCATCTGCATACTGCTGGTTTTCTTTTAGGCTAAAATCGAGATCTGGCTCATTTTTTGTCTTGTGATCGACATTTTTTTTGCGATAGGGAATTTGGCGAACTTCCATGGAGTCATGGCAGGCGGTTTCAAAAAGCTCCTTTTGTTCAATAAATGCCGCAGAGTCTTTTTTAAGAGCAAAAAGGTGGGCTAAGAAGTTGCCTGGAGCCGTATTTTCATCGAGGCGGCGCATAAGGTAGGCAAGGGCATTATGAAATTCTGCTTTTTTAGCGCAAGGGACGTATAAAAGCACATTATCTGCCACTTTTGGCATAAAGCGCGTAAGGTGAGGCGCCATGCCGGCAAGCATCTCTATTGTACAAAAGCGCTCTATATCATGTTCTGAGGCGAGCACAAGCGCATAGGCAACATCAAAGAGGTTATGGCTTCCAACACCAATGTGAACGGCTTTTGCATGCTCTTTTACAAGGGCAAAGTGCAGCATCTTCTTAAAGCTTGCATCAACATCTTCTTTTGTCCGGTATGTTGCAACTGGCCATTCTCTAATAGATGCCTCCACACGCTCCATGCCAAGGTTTGCGCCCTTTACAATCCGTATTTTTACCGGCGCTCCGCCCGATTGCATCCGCTCTAGAGCCCAGCGAGTAAGCTCTTTTTGCACCTCGTGCGAGTCGGGGATATAGCTTTGAAGGGCAATGCCGGCGGATTTTTTATGAAATTCCGGCTCGCTGAGCACCTCTTGAAAGAGCTGCCAGGTAAGACGTAGATCTTTATACTCTTCCATATCGAGCGTTACCTGCTTGCCCTCTCGAAGAAGCCTTCTGTAGGCGACTTTTAATTTTTCAAGGGTTTCTGCATAGGCTACAAGGCTTAAGTTGCTAGCAATGCTTGAGACTTTTACCGAGATAACATCTACAAATGGGTTTTGTAGGTCCTGAATATTTTGTTTGATGCGCTCCTCGGCCTCTTTTTCGCCCAAAATGGCCTCTCCCAGGCGGTTGAGGTTAATTTTGATCTTTTGCGACTTTATCTTTTTGAGAAAATGCATAAGCCGCCGCTCTTCTCCCGGGGCAATTACTGCCTCGAGCTCTTTTTTAATTAGCATTTGCAGTATGTAGGTAGAAAGCCGCGGCATGATCTTGCCCACAATACAAAAGAGCCAGAAGGCACTTTTCTGGATAGGAGTAAGAAATTTTGGCATGCCGTGCTGTGAGAGAAGGTAGAGGAGCTGATCGACAACTCGTCTGGGGGCGTCTGTACGAAAGCAGCTATCGAGCATAAGTGATATAAGAGTCTTACTATGAGGATCTTGTATCATCTTAGCAAGCATCTCTTCGCGCTTTTTCTCTTTAGAGGTCTCCTCAAGCTTTGCTCCGTCAAGAAGCAGCGCGGCAATATCTTGAGCAAGCTCAATTCGCTCTTCCAGCCCAAGACTTACCCCTCGCACCTCTCGAAGGCGCGTGCGTGCATTCTGCTCTTTTGCCATAGAACCCCTTTCTCTGGGGTTTATACTATCAACTAATTATTTTGCAGCTATTTTTATATTTATTAGCTTTATTTTTATAGTTTTAAAAACGGCTCTTTACAGATCTATCAAGATGCCAAAGTATACCTTGCGCTGCTTGAACCCAATAGCAGCCTTACAGCCGCGCTAGAACAGAAAGGCTGGCTCCAGGTAATACAGGGAAGCCTTACTCTAGATAACATCCCCCTAGAACATGGCGACGGCGTGGCTATAGACAGCCCCTCAAACTTCACTCTCACAGCAAAAACAGCCACAAAAGTGATGCTTTTTTCGCTAGCGGAACTTCACTGAAAAATGACCGAAGGTCTCTGGAGTGCGTGTGCAGTTATGCACCGCTCTTAATTGTACACACACTTCAATGTAAATATCGACAAAGCTGAAGAATAGCCTCTAAACTATGTCTAAAGGCATTTTATGATAGGGTGTGTGATATATCTAAGAGCGGTGCATAACTGCACGCGCACTCCAGAGAGCTAGCGCTCAAACTGCATTTTTCATAGATTAAGAAGAGCTTTTTGCTAACGCCTCTTCGTCTGACAGCCAGATGCCCTCTTGGAAGAGTGTTTTTAGCTGAAATGCGGCAAGCTGTGGGTCGATGGTGTTGGTGAGGCTGTCGGAGCGGGTGTACTGGAAGGCGAAAACTTCTTCAACCCCAAGCTCGCTTGCGGCGGTGTGCACCGATACAAGGTTGTGGAGCAGGTCATCTACAAAAAGTACTTTATCCGGAACAAAGCCTACGTGGTCTAAAAAGGCTTCCAGCACCTCGCCCTTGGGGTAGCCACCGGAAAAGAGTATGCCGGACTTAAAGATGGGGGCAGAGCCTCGTCCATAGAGCTCAGCCAGCTCGATAAAGGGATGTTCTGTAAAGCAGCCATCAAATTTTATGCCAAAGCGGGCAAGATCGCCAATTCGCCAGTCGGGAATAGAGGGTATTTGGCCATAGCCCTCGACAGAGGTTGCTGTGAGGGCTATAATGGGAATATTTTTTTCCTTCATTTTGTTAATAAAGTCAACGGAGAGGGGGTCGAGTAGCCCGGTGCATTCGCTAAGCGTTACACGGCTTGTCAGATCTTCCATCTGCTCGTGCGTAAGGTGGCTGCCATGCTGAAAGCGCAGTTCCCACAACAGGCGCTGGTTGGGGTAGCGCATGATGGCATCTTTTGGCTCGATTATCACGCGGTCTACGTCGAGTATAACGAGGCTCTTTTCAGTAAAATTTTCTGTTATTTCAAAAAAAGCTTCAAAGCTATCCGTAGTGTAGAGGGCAGCAGAGAGCTTTGAGACAAGAATAAATAAGAGAATAAAATTACTTAGTAAGTACATCGAGTGCCTGTTGGTAGCTAGGTTCTGAGGTGATTTCATCTACAAGTTCTGTGTAGAGCACATTGTCGTTTTCATCGAGAACAACAACAGAGCGCGCTGCAAGGCCAGCTAAGGGCCCATCTGTCAAAAGAACGCCATATTTTGAGGCAAACTCTTTACCACGTATCATCGATAGAGTTTGGATGTTACTCAGACCATCTTGATCTGCGACTCTTTTTTGCGCAAAAGGCAGATCTGCCGAGATAAAAAGTATTAAAAGATTTGGATCTTTTTTGGCTGCCTCATTAAACCGCCTTGCAGAAAGGGCGCAAACGCCCGTATCAAGGCTTGGCACTATGGAAAGGAGCTTTTTTTTGCCTGCAAAATCTTTGAGGCTTACATCTTTTAGATCGCTATTTGTCAGCGTAAAGTCAGGCGCTTTTGCACCCTGTTTTGGCAAATCGCCATTTGTATGTACAGGTTGACCCTTAAATTTTACTGTTGCCATTACAACTCCTTATCATGTTCTATCGGGCGCGTGATGAGCTTTACTGCGCGCTTTCCGGTAATAAACTGGTAGCTCCAGTGAAAAAATACCTTAAGTCGGCTTTTAAAGTCGATAAGGTAAAGTATGTGCACTACCGACCAGATGAGCCAGGCAAAAAAGCCTGTAAACGTGATTTTGCCCATCATGCCGACGGCTTTTCCTTTTCCAATCGTAGCAAGAGATCCCTTGTCAAAGTATTTAAAGGGCTTTCTTTGCTCCTTAGGGATGTTTTTACTGATGATTTTTGCCACATAGCAGCCCTGCTGTTTAGCAACAGGCGCAAGGCCTGGCAGGCCACTGCTCGCAGCATCGCCGATAACAAAGATGTTGTTGTAGCCTGGTATTGTAAGATCAGGCTCTACAAGAGCTCTTCCCTGCTTATCAAGGGGCGTATCTACTGTTTTGAGGAGGGGAGATGCGATATTTCCTGCTGCCCAGATAACTATGGGGGCAGAAAGCAGCTCATTGTTGATGATAACGCCCTCTTTAGTGATGTTTGAAACCTTTTGGTTTGTCATCACAGTTACGCCAAGTTTTTCTAGATCCTTAAGGGCACGCTGAGAGAGCTTTTCGGGAAAGCCGGGCAGCACACAAGGGGCGCCTTCTATTAAGAAAATTTTGGCATCGCTTGGACGTATGTGGGTAAACTCCTTTTTCATATCGGTAAAGGCAATTTCTGCAATAGAGCCTGCAAGCTCTACCCCTGTTGGCCCTGCTCCCACAATAGCAAAGCGAAGATGTTTTATTGCTTCCTGATGGCTTGGGGCGCGCTCTGCCTGTTCAAAGGCCATAAGTATGCGCTCACGGATATTTGTGGCATCTTGTATTGTTTTAAGGCCGGGAGCGAGCGCTTCCCACTGGTCGTTGCCAAAGTAGCTGTGGCGCGTGCCTGGGGCAAGAACGAGCCAGTCATAGGGAAAGGTCATCGAACATTCAAGGTGGACAATTTGCCCTTTTTTGTCGATTTTCGAGACATTGCCCATAATAAATGAGCTATTTTTGCTTTTTCGCAAAATTTCTCTCACAGGTGTTGCAATATCTCCTGGAGCTAGTGCACAGGTTGCTACTTGATAAAGTAGTGGCTGAAAGAGGTGGTGATTCAGCCTGTCGATGACGAGGACATCGGTCTCTTTTTTGTTGAGGTCTTTAGCAACTTCTAGCCCGCCAAAGCCTGCACCTACAATCACTGTTTTGGGAGTAGTCATTTCCAGGTTGCCTTTTTGAGGGGTTTGTAGGGCTTTTTCTTGCCCACTTGTGCGGCAGACCAGCTCTGCAGGCCGCCATTTACCTTAAAGTCATTTATCGGATTGTGAAGATTGTAGTTGTAGATCACTTTTTCTATGAAGCGATAATGGCCAAGAGAGGACATCTCAAGTAGCGGCATCATAAAGGCCACATCGCCTGCTGCCATAAAAAATTTGCCTTTAGTTTGCAGATCGCGCTTTTTGATTTTGCGAAAAAGCCCTGCATAGAATGTTCTGAGCTGGGTTGTGCAGAACTTATACTTTCTAAATTTATTTGTGGCTCTAATGTATTCGGGGATATGGTCATTGTCGCTTTTTAGCCGCTCCTTGGGCTCACTTTCCCAATTTCCATAGGTCATCCAGACATCTGGGTTGTGATAGACAGAGGCAAGGTAGCTAAAAACATCTTTACCGCGCAGCGTATCATCACCATCGACTGTCACGACTACCCAGTTGGGCTTTGCCTTTCTCACTGCATGGTAGATATTGGAAAGCATCCCTTTTCGCTTCCAGTTATGCTGTACAGTAATTTTGCTGCGAAGGTTATTGCGCGTCACATAATCTTCAACCATCCTGCCCGTGCGATCAGAGGAGAGGTCGTTAATATAGATCGCCTTCCAGTGCGGATAGTCCTGCTGCACAATAGAGTCAAGATTGCGTATGCAGTACTGCTCGTTATTATATGAGGGAATCACCACATAGAAGAAGGGAGGTTCTTGCGCTTTGTGTTTGCCAAACGCAAATGAAGAAGAGAAGAGAAATAGAAAAAATAGAGCCTTGAGCTTCATGGTACACCCGTTTTTAGTTGTTTTATGTGCAACAGCTTTTAAACGCAAAGAAAAAAATAGCAGGATAACAGGATCGGCTAAGAGCCGACAGGATAGAAAAAAGGTGGTCATTTATTTTTTTTTGTTTTTTATCCTGTCGGCGTTAGCCGATCCTGTCATCCTGCTTATCTTGTTTTTTGTTGCAATGAAAGATTGGTTGCTTCATGAAGGCCTAAAAATGGAATATGTTTATGAAAGCTCTGGTGTTTGATACATTTGGTCCTTCGAGTGTGCTTCATATGAGCGATGTGGCAGAGCAGGAGCCGCATGATAATGAGGTGCAGATTCGCCTTGCCTATAGCGGCGTCAATCCTATCGACTATAAGATGCGCGAGGGCTATCTCAAAGATGCCTTTCCTCACGAATTTCCTGTGATACCCGGCTGGGAAGGGGCGGGCGTTGTCACAAAAATTGGCAAAAGTGTGCGTCGAGCTAAAGTGGGCGATCAGGTGTATGGCTACTTTCGTATGCCCGTAGTACAGTATGGAACCTATGCCGAGTTTATTACCGTTCCAGAAGATCTTGTGGTGCATCTACCAAAGACATTGAGTCTAAAAGAGGCAGCCTCTATTCCACTTACCGCCCTTACTGCATGGCAGGCACTATTTGATTTTGCAAAGCTTAAGGCGCATGAAACTGTCATGGTGCTAGGCGCGGCCGGCGGCGTGGGAGGCATGGCTGTGCAGATGGCTCACTGGGCTAAGGGCACTGTGTACGCAACAGCAAGATCTGAAAATCACCCCTATGTACTAGGTCTTGGAGCAGACAAAGTATTTGACTACACAAGCGATGATGTACAGAAGCTACTTTTTAGCAAAGTCGCTCACGGTGTGGATGTTGTGCTCGATTGTGTCGGGGGAGAAACAACAAAATATGCTTTTTCGCTTGTGAAAAAAGGTGGAAGAGTCGTAAGCATCGTCGAACGGGACACTCCCAAGTATGCACCACCCGGAGTAGAGTCAGGATTTATCTTTGTGACGCCAAATAGAGATGAGCTTCATGAGATTGGACTACTCTTGGATCATCGAAAGCTGAAGGTGCTAGAGCTTGTGGAATTTCCCCTTGCGGAGGCGGCCAGTGTGCAGGATAAGCTTGAAGGGCGCCATGTGCGAGGAAAGATTGTTTTAAAAATATAAAAAGCACATGCAAAATATGGGCCAAAGCGCTAAACTAGGTGCCATTTTTTGTCTCGTGTCTCAATTGCAAAGGAGAGCGAACTATGCCACTATCAAAAACTGAAGTGCAAAAGTATAAAAAGCGTCTTGAAGATCTAAAAAGTCAGATTTCACAAGCGCTATCAAACTGCACGGCTGAAGTCAAGAAGCCAGATGAGGCGACAGGATATTCTCAGCACCAGGCAGATCAGGGTACAGATGACTTTGATCGTCGCATAAGCTTGGAAGTGACTAGCCAAGAATTTCAGGTTTTACGCCTTATTGAGCGTGCACTTGAGAAGATTAGCGAAGGCACCTACGGCGTCTGCGACATCAGCGGTGAAGAGATTCCTAAGGCGCGCCTTGAAGCAATGCCCTACGCAAATACCACGGTAAAAGCGCAAGAGAAGCTCGAGAAGGGACTGATTTAGTGACACGTTTTTGGTCCTTTGGCTCCTGCCTTATTTTGGCGCATGTGATTATTGCTGTTGATTTCATAAGTAAAGCCTGGATAAATAGCCTTGTTGCCGAGACCCCATCGCCACTACCCTACGTAGTTTTTGCTGACTTTTTTGGCATTAACATGCAGATTACCCATGCGATAAACACAGGCGCTGCCTGGGGCGTGCTGGCAGATTACCCAAACGCGCTTGTCATGGTGAGGATCTTGTTAATCGGAGCCCTCATTATCTACTTTTTGGGGGTAAATCATCGGGCAAGCTGGAATGTGCCTCTCTGCCTTATTATCAGCGGGGCAATAGGCAATGTCATCGACTACTTTTACTACGGCTATGTCGTTGATATGATCCAGTTTCGGTTTTGGGGCTATGAGTACCCAATTTTTAATATTGCAGACTCTGCGATCTTTATTGGCTCCATTTGGATACTACTCTCTGCCTCTTTTGAAAAAAAAACAGCATCATGAACCAATTTCTTGCCTCAAAGTGGCTCGCGTTTGACCTCTTAGTAACAAAAGAAAACATGCAGGCGCTCTTTACAGCGCTAGGTGAGCCGCTTTTTCATGTTTCTACGCTTGGCGTTGCAAAAAAGGGTGAAGAGAAGATCCTACAAGTGCGCTTTTTAGAGCTCTGGCAGCACTATCTTGATGGGCTACAAGTAGGTGAGCCAAGTGATGCTGCTTCATACCGCTTTTTCTTTACATCTTGCCTTACAAGGACACTGGATGCTCTTGAGATGATGGATGTGGCAGGTGATAGAGTAATAGTATCGCCAAAGTTGCCCCTTTTGCAGATGCAGATGCATAGCTTTCACTACTCTAAAGAGCATAAAAAATTTCATTCGATGTCATTTGGCTCTGAGAGTATATCCTGGGGCGTACGCATTTCTTATCCACAGCTTTTTCAGTTTCCAGAAACGCGCATCGTAGAAGATGCAACAAATCCCGAGCGCTTTGTCAATGCAGAGCTTTTAGTACGCCTTAAAGGGTGGGTGAGGGCCAACACGCAGCCAACACCCTTTTTGATAGAGGGCAAAAAGGTGTATGAGCCGATGAGAATAGATAAAGAGTGTCTTAGCTGGGCCAACAGCCATGCTGGGTTGCGGGCAAAAGGGCTGATGGTAGCATCATGATTAGTTTTGAAGTGCATAAGCTGCTGCTTGAAAAAAAGCTTTCTCTTGCAATAGGAGAGTCCTGCACAGGAGGTGCGCTCTCAGCCGCTCTTGTTGCCCATCCAGATGCCTCAAAGTATCTTCAAGGGTCTATTGTTGCCTATAATAACCGTGCAAAAATCGAGCTTTTGGATGTACTGCCAGAAACGCTTGATGCCTTTGGTCCAGTAAGCCGCGAAGTGGTAGAAGAGATGGCCTTTGGCGCATGTAAAAAGCTGCATGCAGCAGTTGGCGTGGCAGTATCGGGCTATTTAGGCCCAACAGGTGACAAAGTAGGCTTTGTCGTTGCCTCTATCGTACATGATGGAAATGTGGTTGAAACCTGGACCATGCAGCAGAGCGGTTCGCGCCAAGAGATACTTACGCACACGGTCGAACAGATCCTGGAACGGATGAAGAAATACGCTTCGCGCAGCTTCTAAAGGACCAAAAGGACATAAGGGACCAAAAGGACATAAAGGACGGTCAACAATCGTCCTTTATGTCCCTTTGGTCCTTTTGGTCCTTTATGTCCTTTAGAGGCAGCGCGAAGCGTGTCTATTTTTTTCATGTTGTGGTTAATTGTAAATTTTATTATCTGCTGTTTTACTATGAAGGAAGGTATTTGTATGTTTCGCTGTCTCTTGTTGGCTCTCGTGTCTGTCACTGCCCTCTTCGCACAGGATGCTGCGCGCAAAATGCAAAAACTTGAAAAAGGGCTCGAATTAAAGCGTAAAGACCTTGTGAAGGCTGCACGATTTATCGAAAAGCGCGTGCCAAGCTACCTAAAAAAGCAAAAGTATTACCTGCCTGCAAAAGAGACTGGTCTCAAACATGATGTAGAGTGTGATGAGCGCACAAAAGCCTGCTTTATTGTGTTAAAGGGCAAAAAGGCATTTCTTGGAGAAGGTGCCTGCAAAACAGTGCATAAGGCAATTCAGTACCATCCCAAAAAGCCAAAAATCGTTGCAAGGGCCACACAAAAGGCAAATCGCTCGCGAGAACATCAGCTTACACAAGAGCTGCATGGCAAAAGAGGACTCTTTCAGACCGTTGGCTTTGGCTCAAATAAAAAGAAAGGCAATCTTTATCGCACAATCTATTCAAAGGTCTATAGCCCAGGCTCTTTGCACGATGTGCTCGAAAATGATACCCCCTTTAGCATTCGTGAGAAGATGAAAATTGCCGCAGGCATCATCTCCGGTCTTGCATCACTACACGAAGAGGGCATTGTCCATCGCGACCTTGGCGCACGAAATTACCTGATCGATATTCCTAAGGGCAAAGTAGGCAATCGAGCTATTCAAGCCCATATAGCAGATTTTGGCCGCGCAACCTATGCCGAAAGAGCGGCTGACACAAAAGTGCAGGGCAACACAAAATACACATCCCCAGAGGGGCTTGTGCGAAATAAAATGAAGGGCAAACACTACTATAAAAGTGACATTTTTGCCGTAGGATGCGTGCTCTACTGGCTCTATCATGGCCAAAAACCCTCTTGGCTTGAAAAATCCTATATAAAAGATGGCTCCGGTTCAAATAGCCATCGCTTTCATCAGCTTCGCTGGAGAGTAGATCATGCTATTAAAAAAAGAAGAGATGCGTTAAAAGGTAAGGTTGACCCTAAAAAGACGTTTGAACGGCTGATTCTGCAGATGCTGCACACAAATCCAAAGGCGCGTCCCTCAGCCAAAAGGCTTTCCTACAAAATGGATAAACTAATAGGTAGAGTGGTATGATGGCAACGATACTAGCGCTTATAGTAGCAGTAATTTCTGCCGTAAATGGCTATTGGGTGTCTGTAGCAAGTCCCTATGTTCTTGTGGCTAGCCTGCTGCTACTTGCCCTTGCCTATATAGGAAGGCTTATTGCCTATAAAGGCGTGCTACGTATCCAGAACAAGGTAATGAGTGCGGCTCTAACGCTTTTTCAAAAGGATCGGCGTCAAGGCTCTATTCTCTACTACTTTTTTGCTTTTGCGCTCTTTTCCTTCATGTTGCCACCACAGCCTTGGGCATTTTACTTCTGGATTGTGGCATTTGGTATTGGATTTGACCTGCTTATATATAGCATTAAACGTGCCTACATGTATGCTGAAATGCCTTTTTTGACTTCGATGCTTGCAAAAAGCTTAGAGAAGTCTGTACGTGATGGCGATGAAAAAAAGGCCTATGAGTGGCTTGAGGTGGCAATTGATAGCTCTGCAAAGGCAACAAAAAAGGGGCAAAATTGGCTCGCCTCAACGGCTTTGCAGTCTATTCAGACACTGATCGAGACCTATGTGCAAGAGGTTGCACGTCAAGATGTGCGAATTTTGACCGGCAATCCAAATCAGCGCTTAAGCTTTTTGGATAAGGTAAATTCCCTCTGCATCTTTGTTTCAGAGCGGCTTTTATGGCTTTTTGGTGTATCTCAAGAGGCAAAATCGGCACCAATTGCTGAAAGCATCATTTCAGAATATGGCAAAATGAGTGTCTTTTTTGCCAAACACAACCCAAAAGTTGCCACAATTCCACTAGCCTTTTTGAAAATCTGTTCAGATCGTGCTACAGAGCCTGCAAGCCTTACTAGAATTGCCCTTACGCTCAGTGAGACGACAAAGCTTTTAATGGCCTATAGCAAGGAAAAGAATGAATCGTATCGAGACCTTATCATAACAAGCCTTGCTACGCTAGAGCAGGTAGTAAAGATGCTCTTCAGAAATAATCGTGAGGGCAATGTCGTCTTTTTGATGCAGCCTTTTGCTGAAATTGCAGAATTTATCGGCCAGGATGATATGCGCGCCTTTCCAGACCGCGAAGAGTATTTGCGCGAGATAAAGCGCGTTCTGAACGAGTTTCAGGCCCTACAGGTCGTTTCTAAAAATGTAGAGGGGGTAGCAGAAGACTCTACAGCATCCTATCAGCAAGATATGCCCTATATGCCCTAAAATGGTTTTTTGCCCATGATGCCTTTAGGCGATGACAATTCTGATCAAAGAGTAACACCAGTTGTAAATTATATTCTTATACTGCTGAATATTCTTGTTTTCTTGCTTGAGCTGTCTGGCGGTGAGGCTTTTGTAGAAAAATGGGCCTATATACCAAGTCGCTTTTTAGCAAATCCTGGGGCTGATTTCTTTACGCTCTTTTCTGCCATGTTTATGCATGCAGGGCTTGCTCACCTTGCGGGCAATATGCTCTATCTCTGGATATTTGGGGATAATGTAGAAGCAAAACTGGGCAGATTGCAGTATTTATTATTTTATTTAGTATGCGGAATTGCCGCTACATTTTCTCAAACCTGTTTTGATCCGGCCTCCAGCATTCCCAATGTAGGGGCTTCAGGAGCAATTGCTGGGGTACTTGGCGCCTATATCTTTATGTTCCCTCAAGGAAAGGTCAGCGTGCTGATGGGCCAGCAGATTGTGACAATGCCGGCACTTGTTGTCATAGGCTTTTGGTTCTTGCTGCAATTTACAAGCGGCATATCATCACTCTATTCCTCTGGTGATGAAGGGGGAGTTGCCTATATGGCCCATATTGGGGGCTTTTTAAGCGGGCTCGCCATCTCAGTTGTCATATCAAAAATTGTTACTAAGAAATAAATCGTCTTTATTGTATAATTTTAACATGCATATTTATTTTATACTGTTTTTTACTTTTATTTCATGTTTTGGATTTTGTAGTTCATTTTCTGAAATAAAATCAGAGGTTGATCGTTTGCCCTATTTGCGAGAGTCTCCAATTGCAGAAAATATCGAACAGTACTTAGAAAAGCCGCAAACTATTTTTAATGCAGTGACAGGGGCACATCTTCCAGGGCTTGATTTTGCTGCGTTTTATGAAGTGCAAAGACAGTTTTTTACAACACTTGAGGCGAGCACTCTTTCTAAACAAGAATATTGGCTGCAAGCTATAGCCCCTCCCGAGGGCTTTTTTGATGTAGATCATGCAATGGGCCGTCAGCACTATGTTCAAAAGGTGGTAGTTCCTGCAGGAGCAAAAGTGCTTTTGCATGGCGACTTGCATGGGGATGTCCACTCACTTGTCACCTGTTTAGCTCCCTATATGAAAGGTGATGAGGGTTTTCAGCTCAATGATGATCACTACGTCGTGTTTTTAGGCGATTATGTCGATAAGGGGCTGTATGGCCTTGAGTGTATCTACGTTCTGATGCGTCTTAAAATTGAGAATCCTGACAAGGTCTTTTTTGTTCGCGGCAACCATGAAGATATCGATATATGCAGCCGCTATGGCTTTCAGGCAGAACTTGAAAAAAAGGGATTTACCCCAGAGCAGGTTGCGACACTCTATAGGCTCTACGATGTTTTGCCGGGAGCGCTCTATTTAGGCACAAATGATGCCTTTGTACAGCTCTGTCACGGCGGACTTGAGCTTGGCTATCTGCCCACAAAGCTCCTCAATGCAGAAATTCCTATAGGATATGAGTGGCTGCTTGAGCTAAACCGCCATACAGTCTATTCTCAGCTAAGTGAAGAGGCAAGAAAGGAGCTAGAACCGAGCCTTGATGTATGTAAAGACCAGATGATTCCTGTTCCCAACTACACCATGGCGTGGATAGACAGTGAAAAAAAGAATGCCAATCTTGGCTTTATGTGGACCGATTTTGTTGTAGAAGAGGAGGCGCCGGCCTTTTACAAGCTGCACAGGGCCCATGTTTTTAATAAAAAAATCACAAAAGAGCTTTTAGAGCTCACAAATAGCGGCCAAAACAAGCTCTACGGCATACTGAGAGCCCATCAGCACACTCCGGAAATTGAAAATTCCATGATGCAGCTTTTGCTTGCAAATAACGGTATTGCAAAGCTCTGGGGAACAGGGGATGGGATTGAAAGCACTCTTTGGCCAAATATCGTCGTCACATTCAATCTTAGCCCAGACACCCTTTTTGGCCCTCCAAACGGCTCGTGGCCCGGCTTTGAATTTGATACGCTAGGGGAGCTCACAACAGCCGAAGAGTTCTCCGGCTGGACCCTGACACACGCTTCGCGAAGATTTTAAAGGACATAAAGGACCAAAAGGACGATTATCCACCGTCTTTTACCCTGTTGAAGCGGGTGAGGAATTCGTGGATGGTGGGGCGCTGGGCGGGGTCTAGGCGGGTTGCGGACCAGATGAGGTGCTCTAAGCTGTTTTTGTCTGCAGGTTCTTTGTA
>Ga0187893_10010250_pt1 | contig 14062 bp, 14 predicted proteins | sample MA1701074metaG_FD_139574 | JGI IMG/M metagenome (GOLD analysis project Ga0187893, IMG submission 139574) | White microbial mat communities from a basaltic lava cave in the Kipuka Kanohina Cave System on the Island of Hawaii, USA - MA170107-4 metaG ...
GGATTGACCGCGAGCCCGATCTCCATCTCTTCTGGAATCCGCTGGCGAGCGACCGCCCAGGCAAAGGGCCAGATGCCGGCGGGGCGTTTGGGATCTTCCACGCCAGATACAAGCGACCGCGACATTGCCAAGCCGTGCACAAAGTCGGCGGGACACCCACACATCTTGATATCTCGAATAACCACATATTCGTTGGTCTGCGCCCAAACCCCCGTCGTCCGGCGACAGTCATCGTCCAGCGCACACTGACCGCGCAATGGTGAAGAACACCAAACACAGTAGTTGGGCGCCGAGGTGTCCAGGCAACCGGCCACGATCCTGTGAAGGATGTCCCGAGACGGTTGCCCGGCCTCACTGCCGTGGAACCACAGCGCCAAGAAGACAATCAGAATGACGGCTAGCAAATGCGTCCAATTCCTACCCACGACGGCACCCGCGACTGGAACTCAGGCGCTCACCATTGTCAAATTCCACCTAAAATTAGGGCGAACGAAGCAAGTCGTCTCCCTTCTCCATGTTTGGCACCTGATAGACTGTACATGTATCCGCTAAAGCCTTGGTCCTAAGAACAAGTGTCCAGCCGAGCAGCAGCACAGAAGCAACTCCAATGTAGCGCTGTAGGGGCGCAAAAAAAGTTAAAGCTCCGGTAGCGCCCAGCAACAAGACCACAAGCTTGTTGCAGGTGGGGCACCCCACAGCGACAACCGATAATAGTCCGCCCGATATTATCTTTCCGTCGCCACTCCTCGATCCGGCCACAAAGTAACTTCCCGCGATCATGCCCATAAGAACCGCTGACAGTATCCAGATGACATAGTCTTGAGACCGCACGGCCGTCATTCGGACGAAGAAAGGATTTTCGAAAATCGCTGTTGGCAGTCCAATAACAACCAGTCCTATTGCAGCAGCCAGGATCGTAATGGCCCACGCCTTGCCGGTATACATGCTTAGGCCAGCCGTCAGCGTGTTCAGATAGTTGCGAATAGCCGAAGCATATTTGATCATAGGCTTTTCCTCAAATGTGGATTAACAGCAATTCACTTTACGTTTAGAGACCATGTGTTTCCTTCTCATTCCAATAGAAGCAATAGCAGCATCAGCCCGATTCCAGTGTTCATAGCGACGAACCCATGCCTCAGGCAATAGATGGATCAGGGCATCTCCAAACAAGCCGCCGGCAGCAAGGCTTACCAGGACAAAAGTCGCTCCCTTCAACCTTATCTCGCTAATTGAAATAGTGAAAACACCTACAAGCGAAACCAGGCTAACCAAAAGTACGGCTAAAATAGAATAGAGCCATTCGACGGGCATCATTTTCTCCTCACCACCCTTCGAGCTCTTGGAAGCGTACTCCCATTTTTGGCTCTAAAACCCCGCCGCGCCGACTCGTATCAGTTGCATGACGTATCAGGACCTCTCCCTATAAGCCGCGAAAAGGCGACCAAGAAGAAAACGACGCTCAGAACCGCCATAACTTCTTGTCTACCACGCGATGAGAGGTAGCTCGTCAGTCAATCTACACGGATCTCTCCATTTCGCCGGGCCAGTTTTCCATCGGCCGAAGCGCCCTTAAGCGAAGCGTATTTCTCAATTACCATCTTCGCCAAAGGGGCGGCCACAGCGCCACCCCCGCCACCATGTTCTACCAGTACGCCTACGGCGATCTCCGGTTTCCCAGCAGGGGCATAGGCGACAAACCATGCATGGTCTCGAATCGCATAGGGAAGCTGCCAGCTTTTAACCAACCCTCCACGCATCTCTGCGAGCTGAGCTGTCCCCGTCTTACCCGCAATCTCGATCAGATTAGATCTTGCACTGCTCCCAGTCCCTATGTCCCCATTAACTACCGCGCTAAGCGCGCTGCGGATAAATTTCAGGGTGCTCTGCTTCAAGCTTACTTCTCGGATCTTCTCCGGACCGTACTCACGAATCAGAGTGCCATCCAAGGATTCCACTTTGCGGACGAACCAGGGGCGGTAAATTGTTCCACCGTTGGCCACAGTCACCGTCAGATTCGCCATCTGTAGGGGGGTGACGCTGACATACCCTTGACCGATCGCAACTGAGGGCGTCTCGCCAGGAAACCACGGTTGGCCAAACCGCTTTTTCTTCCAGACAGTGTCCGGGACAAGCCCCTCCTTTTCACCATCGAGTGCAATGCCGGTTTTTTCTCCTAATCCCAACAGCCGTGCATATTGAGCGATTCGGTCGACGCCGATCTGTTGGCCAAGTTGGTAAAAATAGGTATCACAGGACTCGACGATCGCTTTGTGAAGATCCACCCAACCGTGCCCTCCCTTTTTCCAGTCCCTGAATTGACGGTTGCCAACGGTAAAGTAGCCCGGGTCGAAGATGCGAGTCTCGGGTTGAACAAGGCCCTCCTCCAAGGCTGCGATGGTTACAACAATCTTGAAGGTTGAAGCCGGTGGATACTGCCCCTGGATGGCCCTGTAGTTGAGGGGTTTTAATGGATCGTTGGTAATAACACGCCATTCGTCAGCGGTGATTCCGCGCGCAAAGATATCCGGGTCGAAGGCGGGGCTACTTACGATGGCCAAGACGGCCCCAGTGTTGACTTCCAATACAACAATGGCTCCTTCCTTCCCTTGAAGCGCCTCGTAAGCAGTTTGCTGTAGGTTGCGATCCAGGGTTAGAAAAACACTGTGCCCCGGAATATCTTTCACTTCACGCAGGACACCGACCCTCCGTCCTAAGGCATCGACTTCAACCTGTTGCCCCCCCCCGCGACCCCGTAAAGACTCCTCCCACCGTTTTTCCAGACCAAACTGGCCGACCTCATCCCCCATGCTGTATCCGTTATCGCTCAGGGTCTTTAGCTGCTTAGGACTGATTTCGCCTATATATCCTAAGAGGTGAGCAGCCATGTTGTTATTCACATAGCTACGCCTCGGGCGAATCCGGAGCCTCACGCCCGGGAAATCGAGCTGACGTGTTTCCACTGCAACCACAGAACGCCAGTCGATGTCTTTTCCTAACACTATCTCCTCATATGGAGGTCGCTTGTTATTCCCGCCCTGCAATAGACTAAGGAACTCCACCTCATCTTGGCCGATAAGGCGGGCTATGGACCTGAGCGTAGTCTCAGGCTCGGCCGCATCTTCAGGAACGAATACAAGGTCAAAGGAAGGGCGACTATCAACCAGGAGTTGACCGTTACGGTCGAAGACCATACCCCTGGTTGCAGCGCCTTTTCTAAGCCGGACGCGGTTATTTTCAGAAAGGTAATTGAAGCGCTCTCCTTCGATAACCTGTAGAAAAAAAAGGCGGCCGATCAGGAGAAAAAAAAGGATACAGACCACGGTCGGCAGATATCGCATCCGCCAACGAAACTCAGGACCAACCTCAGATTGAAATGTAACGGGATCCACAGCTAAGAGACGCCTTTCAGGTGACAGGTGAAAACCCTTTTGTCTATCTTCCCGACGCCTGAGCAGGTACTCGCTAAAGCCTTGGCTCGCAGGCGCAGCTTCCATCCTCGGAGCAGGACAGGACCAACCCCAATGTAGCGCTGTAGCGGCGCAAAAAAGTTTAAAGCTCTGGTAGCGCCCAGCAACAAGACCAAAAGCATCTCAATGTCTCTACGAATTGCGCGGTGAAAGATGTTCATAACCCCTCCCCTGTTCGCACGCACTCTAACGCTTCTGTTTATATCGTCTTACGACTGAAAGCACCGCAATGCCGACTCCTGACGCCACTCCCCAACCGAACACATCCCCGTACCGAGCATAGAATGTGAGCCCGTTAATCGGGGCTATAGTCCCTGTAACGGCTGTGCGTTCAAACAAACCCGAGCTGGTTATGATCCTGCCGTCCGGGGCCACAACCGCCGATATGCCCGTGTTCGCTGCACGAACCAGATACCTTCGGTTCTCAACGGCTCTGAAGACCGTCATGGCCATGTGCTGATACGGGGCAGCGCTTTGTCCATACCAGGCATCGTTTGTGATGTTTACCAAGAATTCCGCACCATTTCGGACAAATTGACGCACCTCTGCGGGAAAGTAAATTTCATAGCTGATCGAAACAGCAAACCTCCCAGCCGGGACGGAGAAAACGGTGAACTCAGCTCCGGGCACAAATTCGGCGATTGCCCCCTGGGTGAGCTTGTCCACGAAGAACAGAAGTCGTCTCAAGGGTACATACTCGCCGAAGGGAACCAGGTGAATTTTGTCGTATTTCCGCGAAATGCTATTTTTTGGCTCAAGCAGGAATGCACTGACAGTATAGCGCTCCGGTGACCCACCGTCCCGATCAGGCGCGCCTACCAACAACGGAGCGCCGATCTCATCCGCCAGCCTCTCGATCCTGGAGAGACGCGGATCGTGCCGGAGAAAAAAAGGGACCGCTGTCTCCGGCCATATGACGAGGTCGGGACGAAAGCGGGCCTGGGCGAGCGTGAGATTTCGATAGACACTTACGGTTTCGTCCTGAAATCCCCGATCCCATTTTATTTCCTGGGCGATGTTCCCCTGTAGCAGCGCCACCCGGATCGTAGGCGGAATGATTTGGGGATTATTCATTTGGCTGTAGGCAAGCGCCCCGCCGGTCAATAGCCCGGCGGTCACCAGTGAACCGCCTCTCGCGCGCCAGCCGCCTGAGCCGACTAAAGCGTCGGCAATCGCAGCGTTAATCCCAGCCAATACGAACGAGATACCGTAAACGCCGGTGACAGCGGCGATCTGGATAAGTTGCAGGTTCTGGTATTGCGAGTGGCCAAGCAGAAGCCACGGAAATCCTGTGAATAGGTGTGAGCGAAGCAATTCGAACGATACCCACGTTGCCGCCGTCGACAGAACGAATTTGGGACCGCTCTGACCCATGACGGCGACTGCAGCTCCGAAGCCGGCAATGTAGAGCGCAAGGTAGGCGGCAAAGAGGAGCAGAACTCCAGTCGCTGGCACCCACGGCACGCCTCCGTAATTAACCACTGTCAGGGCAACCCAGTAAAGGCTACCTAAGAAGAAAGCGAGACCGGTCGCGAAACCGAGCTTTGCTGCCGTGCGCCATCCGGCGCCTCGGACAGCGACAAGGAGTGGCACTAGCGCAACAAAGGCAACCGACCAGAGGTCCAGTTTCGGATAAGCCAGTACCAACAGGCCACCGGTCATAACAGCCAAGAGCAGATTTCGCGCACCGCTGTGGTGTACCGCTATAAGCCAGAGCCACTGGAAAGAATGTCGTCTAACCATCATCACGCCGGTGTCTCAATTGGGGAGCGACCAAGGATCTCGTGAAACACCCCGTCGGCCCCTCGATTATTTTGGGAACCGAAACTACTAGGAAAACTTTCTTAGAGAGGAAGAATTAGATCGTCAGGATAGAATTGATGAGATGGGTTGGAACTTTCTTCACGTTGATTATTCGGGCAGTCGAAACAATGTCCGGTTTTGCCAAAAGGATCTCCTCAAGCGCTTTCCACGGAAGGCCTGCAGTCAACCAAAATTGACTTCCTTTCGCAAAGCCATCGCTTCGGGAGGGGATCAGAACTTTGTTGGACGTCAGTCCAGGCGCCAAACCAAAAGAGCACTCAAAGTCAGTATGCTCAGATGCCAGGGGAGGCGAGTTAAAGGCAGGAAAGTTCATGCACCAGACCCCGAAAGTGAAAAAAAGGACGACCATCAGCGCATGAATTTTTAGTTTTCTGTTGGCCATAGACTTAAATGAATTGTCGCGGATTGGAAACGAAAAGTCAACCGACTTATTTTGCGAACTTTAGTTCCAGGACACTAGGTTCCGCTCTTATGGTAGGGACTAAATCAGTATTACGCCGGAGCTTTCGCAGACCACGCCGCGAACGGTTGCGCTCTAATCCTTAGCGAACCGACTGATATTCACCCTTTCCTTCTTTCGCACTCACAACGCCACGGAGCGCTTCTTCAACTTTTATAACGACCTTTGCGGCGCGGATGCCGCCGACATGTTTGTAGGTAATGCGCCCTTGAGGATCGATAAAAAAGCTTTCCGGAATACCCCAGACACCGTAATCTACGGCAATTTTGCCCAACTCATCCCGCCCGTTGGCGTAGGTGACATTGAACTCTTTTAAGAAGGCCCGGGAATCGTCCTCCTTGTCTTGCAGCGCAACGCCAATGAATACTATGTTTTTGTCTTTGACTTTTTGCCAGGCGGCTTCCAGGTCCCTGGCTTCGGCGCGGCATGGCGGGCACCAAGACGCCCAGAAATTCAAAAAGACCGCTTTTCCGCGCAATTGCTCCAGTGTGAGTTTACCCCCGTCGAATAGAGTGATGGTGAAAGGCACCGCAGGTTTGGCAAGCAATGGCGAGTTGATGTAGCGCGCGTCGCGCATAAACCCGAAGGCGAGCAGGCCGAGCAACGGCGCGATAACGAGAAGCGTAATGATGAAACGCCCCCAAGGCATACTACGCATCCACTCTTGATAGTTTGCCGAGGGGCGAAATGCAGATCACCGTACCCAATGCTATCACAAAACCGCCGAGCCAGATCCAGACGACCATGGGCCGAACGAGGACTTTGAGGGTAGCCCTGTTTTCCTGCAGCTCGCTGAAGCCGGATAGGATCAGATAGAGATCCTCTTTTAATGTGCTGCGGAATACCGCGCGTCCCACCGGTGATTGCTGGGAAGGGAAGAATTTGAGAGCCGGCCCAAAGACACCTAAATCGTGCCCTTCGTTGAAGAGCCTGAAGGCGGCTTCGACCCGGTAATGAGTAGGTTGCTGCGAACCCTTCAGCCCCTCGAACTGGATGTAGTAGCGGCCGATCGGTAGCCCCTCTTTGACTTGGAGGGTAGCTTCGCGTTCCACGCTGTAGCTCATCGAGCCGGCGATTCCTAAGACGATCAGTACGATCCCCAGATGAACAACGAGGCCGCCGTAGCGCCGCTGGTTATGCCGGGCCAGGGTCACAAGGGCGGCCACAATTCCTTCTCCCGCGATCCTTTTGCGGACCCTCACGACAAACGCGGTGTCAAATAGAATTGTAAATACTACGAAGGCTGAAAGGGTGAAGCCGAGGAGCGGGAAAAAATCTCGGATCCTCCATAGAAAAAGGGCCAGCCCAACAAGAAGCGAAGCGACCGAAGGCCAGAGAAAATTGCGTTTGAGATTGTCCCAAGAAGCCTTTCTCCAGGCGATCATGGGGCCTACTCCCATGAGAAAAATTGTAAAGAAAAAAGAGGCACGGTAACGAAGTTGAAGTAGGGCGCCCCGACACTAATTTGAACCCCGGTCACCGCTTCCGAGATGAGAGGGAAGATGGTCCCGAGAAGGATCGTGAAAAGCACGGAGACCAAAACGACATTGTTCAGGAGGAATGCCGATTCCCGACTCACCATAGAATCCAATTCCGGTTGCCCCTTGAGTTGATCCGCCCGAAATGCCAGAAGGCCAAAAGATGCTAAGAGGATAAAGGCGAGGAATAGAAGAAACACGATACCTACCGGCCCGCTGGAGAAGGCGTGGATCGAGGAAAGGATGCCCGAGCGGGTGAGGAAGGTACCGAAGATGGTAAGGCTAAAGGCGATAATGATCAAAGAAAGATTCCAAACCTTGAGCATGTGACGACGTTCCTGCACCTGGACGGAGTGCAGAAAAGCAGTTGCGGGGAGCCATGGCATGAAGGCGGCATTTTCCACCGGGTCCCAAGCCCAGTATCCGCCCCAGCCCAGCACATGATAGGACCACCAAGCGCCAACGAGGTTGCCCATGGTTAAAAAGAACCAGGCGATTATGGTCCAGCGCCGGGTGGTAACAATCCATGCCTCGTCAAGTTTTCCGACTATCAATGCCGCCATGGCAAAAGCGTATGGAACGGTTAGACCAACAAAGCCCGTATAGAGAAGCGGCGGATGCGTAATCATGTTGGCGTCTTCAAGGAGCGGATTGAGGCCACGGCCATCTGCTGGAGAGGGGAATATGGTCTCAAAAGGATTGGAAGCAAAGGCGATGACTCCAAGGAAAAAGGCCGAGACAATGGAGAAGATCATAAGGACCCAAGGCATCAGCTCACGATGGCGGTCCTTATAGCTCCACGCCAACCAGCCTGAGAAGATAATTAATATCCACTCCCAAAGAAGCAGCGAGCCTTCCAAAGCGCCCCAGAGGCCGGTGACGCGGTAATAGACGGGGGTGTTGCGGGTGGTGTTGAAGACTACGTACTTAATGGTGAAATCTGTGGTGACCAGAGCATAGATGAGGGAAAGGCTGGCCACTGTGACCAACAGGAATTGTCCTATGATAGCGGCCCGGGTACTGGCAAAGAATGCCCCTCTTCCAATCCGGGTGCCAAAAATAGGGGCGATTATCCCCCATAGTGCCAGCAGGAGCGCTACGACAACGCTCGTATAACCGATGGTAGCCGTCATGAACACCTCTAATCTTTGCCAGCAACAAAGCTCTTCGAATACGATGTGGACACGAGATTAGACATGAATCTCCACGAGCTTACGCCCGTGGTCTCATGAGCGCGTTTTGCGCGTCGTGATGCCCACGATCTTACTCTTACCCCGCCTCGCCAGACGGGGAACTCTCGCTGGATTAGGCGTCTCACGCCATTCAATAGCTACGATAAAGCATCACATAAACAACCAATCCCAAAGCAAGACTCAAAATCCACAACGACACCGCGATGCGGCCCACCAATTTATGCTTGGTGCGCGGAATATTCTCGATTCGGTGGGTAAAGCCAATAAGCGCCACATAAAGGACAGGCTGAATGCAGACGATAGACAGCGCCAGGTGGATTACTAGAACCGGGAGATAGACGTAATAATAGATGTTCTCAGGTCCCGCAAACTCCTTAATCCCGCCCAGGAATATTCTCGCCACATACATCATGAGGAAGAAAGAGATAAGTCCAAGAGCTGTGGGCATGGTAATCCTATGGAGCCCTACATGTCCTCTTCTGATGAGCCACCACCCGGCACCGAGCAGCACCAAGGCAAGCGCATTTACCAAGGCTATTGCATGCGGAAGAATAACTAATAGTTGGTTAACGAAGTCGGATCGCGCGACACTGGGTTTTTCTCGGAAAAATACAAACGAGAGAATTCCATAGGCCACTATCGTAACGATAATTGAGGCCAGAAGAGGCATTTGTTTCTTCTCCACAACCATGGCAAATCGACACGGATTGAACATGTCGCTAAGGCTCCGCACTAAAATTGTCTTTTCAGAAGAGCCCTCACTGCGATTTAAAAGTGCGTCGTTGATCGTGTATGGCAATCCCGTGAGGTTTTTTCCCCACCGAGACCCGGCCAATAGCCTTTTTGCCAATCGCATCGATGATGGTTACATCGTTAGACTCACTGTTGGCCACATAGGCGTGCTTTCCATCTGAAGAAATCGCCACATGATGAGGTCGCTTCCCCACGGATATTCTCGTGAACTCCTTTCTAGATACCCCGTCAACGACCGTCACATCGTCGGAATGGTGGTTGGAAATCCAAACTCCCTTTCCGTCCGGTGTGACCACTAGATGGTGGGGAACCTTTCCTGATGTCCCCACTTGGATGACGCGAGGGATTGCTCCTTCTGCATACTCGATGAAAAAGATATTGCTAGACCGCCAGTCAGTCACCCAGAGTCCCTTACCATTGGGATCGACGGCCAAGTCATGCGGCACACCTTTGGTTGGAATCTGAGCGCGAATGCGGCCGGTCTTAGCGTCAACGAGCCACAGGGCAGGGGAAGCGAGGCTCGTAACCCATACCCCTCCATTCCTGGTTGCCGCCACGTTGTGGGGCGGCCTATCCAGCGTAATCTGTCTTCTGACCTTTTCCGTATTCGGGTCGATAACCACAAGCCTTGAGCTACTTTCATAGGACACGTAGGCTGATTTCACATCATACCCGAACGCGACGCCATGGGGCTTTCCCGGAAATGAGATCTTTGTCTTCACTTTCCGAGCATTTATATCAAGAATCGTGAGTTTATCTTCAGAAGGATGAGTCACGAGGAGAATGCTTCCGTCGGAACTTAATGCTAGATTGTGAGGTCCCGCATCCACTGTCAACGCAGCCACCACCCTCATGGCCACGCTGTCGATAACTGAAACCGACGCAGAACCTTCGTTGGCCACATAAACGACGCTCTTCTTTTCCTGCGCCCAGATCTTCCGTTCCCCCGACGCCGAGTAGGCTGCTAGCACCAGAACGGCGACAACCATCTTTCCCACGTTAAACGTTTTTATCCACATGATCGATTTCACGGCCCGGAACCCAAAGTATTTGTCCACCGAATGACCTCCATGAGTGATGAAAATTTACCGGCGGCAAACGATAAACCCAAGGTTGCAGTTAGAGCACCGACAACACCGTATTCCCACGCAAGGACGTTAGGACTCTGCCGGGGACACATCAAAAGGCCAAGGCTGTAGGCCAGCGCAAAATACATTACGCTCACGCCTGCGCCGAAAGAACCCACAGTCAAGGGGTGGTGGGAGAAAGCACCCGCCCGTCCGGTCAAGAAAAAGACCGAATCGTAGCGCGGATCCAGATAGTGAAAGAGAAGCAGCCCGGTGATGAAACCGAGAATTGGCGCCTCTAGCAAGATCGCCTGGCTCCCTATGGATATACCACTGGAGCGAAACCCCTTGATCAAACCCGATTGAATCAACACTCTCACACCGTAAAGACCCACAAGCGACCCACCGACGACATCGATGGTCCCTTTCCCCCGGTAGATCGTCTTTGCAACCAAGGACGGGACGCCACTGATAGCGATGATGAAAGCCGCGACGAACGTTAACAGGAAAAAAGAGGCTGGTAGGAACGTGCCCCTATAGCCTCTATCCGATTCACAAGAGGCCTTACCAGCGGCAAACAGGACGGATAAATAGATCACTAGAAGCGGAATCGTCGGAAAAGAAAAAGCCAGAGCCGCTCCTCCTACAAGGGCGTACAGAAGTTCCTCGCCTCCTGTCTTACCGGTCAGGGGAATGTGCCTGAACGAGTAAATGAACAACCGGGAGACGATGACCGAAGCCAGAATAAAACTGAGTACGACTGCCTTACGATTTATTTTCCCTTTATTCCCCACTCTGATTATTCGCCGAGTTATCTCTCCTAGTCCCTTTCCTGGACTTAATGAAGGAATAAATCCCGGCACCCCTTTTTTGTAACGTCTAAAATTCTCGCCGCATTTTGCCTCAAGCTCTCTATCCTCGCGCTTGGCCAAAAGAACATATTTCCAAATGAAATAGGGAGAGAAGAGGAGCATTGGCAGAGTCGGCGACCTGAGCAGAAATGCAATGACGACGAGGATCAACCCTGAATACTGAGGATGCCGCATTATGGAGTAAAGACCTGTGGTGACCAGTTCTTCTCGCCGGCCACGGATTTCCTTCCACCCAAGAGAAAAAATGAAAAGTCCCAGGCCGATAAGGGTAGAACTAACTACTATCACCAGGTAGAGCGCGTTCTCCGCGGTTATAGTCCCCGTCTGATAAAGCAGATGCGCCCAAAGGTGGTCCTTGTGGAGGCGAAAAACTTTGTGAGAAACGCTGATGATAAAAAGGCTGAGAAATAAGGCGGTAATGAGGCCCACACCACCCCGCCGTATTCTGTAATCACGGTCGCTCTGAACAGGCTTTTGAGCTGCCACTTTCTTCACACAGGTTTCCGCGCCTTATACAGAGACAGGGTGCCAACTACGGTCAGGTATCGAGCTGACTCTTCAACTTTGACAAACCCGCCCATGCGAAACAATTCAGGCAGAATCCCACTGACATTGTCGGCCGTCGTCTCAAATCCATCCAGCATTTGAACCAGGAAGAATGCTACACGCATTGGCCAGTTTTGCGCTTTTCCCCAATCGGCTACATGCAACTCCCCTCCCGGCCGGAGTACCCGATAAATTTCTCTCAGAGTTCGCTCTTTATTCTCTCGTGTTAGATGGTGGAAGAGCAGGCTCGAAATAACATGGTCGAAAGAGGCGTCAAGGTAAGGCAGTTCAAAAGCCATTCCGTGATGCAGCGTTATGCCCAAAGGAGCCCGAGCAGCTTTGGCTCTGCCGATTTCGAGAACCTGCGGATCAGAATCGAGGCCCATCACCTGGGCTTTGGGATGGTGGCTTTTTATAAGGATGGCAAGCGTTCCCGTTCCACAACCGAGGTCGAGAACCCGGTGACGCTTCTCGATCCGAGCTTGCTGTAACAAGCGACGCTTAAACGTTAACTCCCGCAAGGTCCACCGGATCAGGGGGTCGTATAGGGGAGTCAACCACTCGTATTTGAGGGCCGGGATATATGTATCATGATTCCTCGCCATAAATTATGTCCGCCCAACCCGCCTCAATCTGGTAATCGTACTTCTCTGAGTTCTTATCGCCGCCCTTGTCGACGGCATCTTACAGAATGGCCAGCACAAGATCCTTCTCTGGATTCACCTCGGCTCTTCGCTTGATCGCCTCGAAATACTGTAGAGAAACAAGAACATCGGGGTGAAATAGCGTCGTTAAGTTTTCCTAAATGCCAACTTGATGCATATCATTCTCTGATCACCGCCGTAATAAATACCTCACCAAGCCCTTTGTTCCCGTCCGGGTTTTCGTTTGCCCATAAACCCTTCCGAGCTTTGACTTTTGCAACATCGATTCACATCGGGTTCCACCCATTCAACACCGGTGAGACACATGTTGCTTCCGGAGAAGGAGGGTCCGAGACCTAATAAAAGCTATTTTTTAAGCGAAAACGACTGACCGCGGGAAAGGATCAAAGATTGTGAACGCAGAAGATGATATTGAGTGAGACGTTGGGAAAGAGTCGAGAAATTTCATCCGAAAAGGGCGGGGCGTCAATATCGAACCCTTGGTTCGACGACCAAACAAAGATTTCACCGACAGTACGCAGTTTTGTCCAACCACCGGTGGCCCCCGAATTCGAGGCTAGCATGAGAAAAGATGAACGGGACAAAGAACCGGAGCAAGGATAACTGGTGCCATGCGACCCGGGGGCAAGGAGTGCCGGGCCTAACGGATTCCCATAAGCGTGGTCGGCGGATGTGGCGCAAGAAAACCCTAGAATGAGGATGAAGACGAAAGCTGGCGGCGTTATTCTAAAAGATTCTTCGGGTCTCATGCTCAAGCAAGGTTACCGAGTTGAAAGTCCCAAGTCAACCAACAATTGTCACGGTCCAAGCACCAGGGTCCCCACGATTTCCTGATCCCCATGACTTGGAAAGAATAGAAGCTTCGCGGTTACGACAACCTACGCTGCTCGTGATACTTACGCCTCCCATATGGGGTCATGCCTCGGGGCTTGTACACACCCAGCGTCGTGGTGGTGAGCAACACCAGGAGCGCGGCGCCGGCGGCGACCACGAGTTGTATCTGCACATCGCCGAGGTGGCCGCCGGCGCCACTGGCGCTGAGGTGGATTTTGAGACTGGACAACGTCTCTGCCGCTACCGACACGCGGCTCGCTGCCTCCTGCATCGCGTTGGTGTGCAGCACCAAGACGATGGTAGCACCGGTGGTCAGCAGGAATTTCACCAGGATCCAATAGTGCCGGAAAAGACCCCACGGAGTGCCCAGTGCGAGGACAAGCCCGGTTAGCAGCGCAGCGAAGCTCAACGGGATGATGATGAACAAACCAATCAACTCCATCGCGAGATAGGCGGCACGCACCATCCAAGCATCCTGGCTGACCAGTCCGGCGATGGCGAGAGCCAGGAAGCCAACATCCGCGCCGAGCCAGCCAACCGAGGAAGTTAGATGCGCGGTGAGCGCGAGTTTGCGGAGACGAGGTGTCATGGCCGTGGCGGGCGGTTGGGATTTTCGGCGAGGGTGCCGCAGATCATTGGAATAGGCATTAAATAGTCCCCTGAATCGCTATAGCCTCTTGATCAGCCACTCTGGAGTGAAACGCAAGGCGTAGATGTTAAGGAGAGTGAAATAGTCAGTCACAAGAAGGACCCCAACGAGTACAAGCAGAACGCCGGCGACGACATGAACGGCCTGAAGATAACGGCGAAAAATGTTAGAAAATTGGAAAAAAGAATTCACTGCAACGGCGCTCAAAAAAAATGGAACCGCCAGTCCCGCCGCATAGGTGCTGAGAAGTAAAA
>Ga0187893_10010251_pt1 | contig 14062 bp, 12 predicted proteins | sample MA1701074metaG_FD_139574 | JGI IMG/M metagenome (GOLD analysis project Ga0187893, IMG submission 139574) | White microbial mat communities from a basaltic lava cave in the Kipuka Kanohina Cave System on the Island of Hawaii, USA - MA170107-4 metaG ...
ATCGCCTTGGCGAGACAGACGAGATCCGGCCGGACGCCGAACCGCTCCGAGGCCCCCCCAGCCGCGATCGTGAACCCGGTCTTGATCTCGTCGTAAATGAACACGACGCCGTAGCGGTCGCAGAGCGCGCGCACCTGCTCGAGGTAGCCCGGCTGCGGCAGCACGATGCCGATGTTCATCATCGCCGGCTCCATGATGAGGCAGGCGATTTCGTGGCCGCGTTCCGTGAACACGCGCTCGAGATGCCCGGCGTCGTTGAACGGCACCACCTCGATGTAGCGGGCGGCGTCCTTTACCAGGCCCTTGGAGACGGGCGCCCGCGCCGGCCGCTCCCGGCCGCCCATGACGTCGGCGTTGGGCAGCACGGAGAACATCACGGCGTCGTGATGGCCGTGGTAGGAGCCCTCGATCTTGCACACGACGTCGCGTCCCGTAGCCGCCCGGGCCACGCGGATCGCGTCCATGGTGGCTTCGGTGCCGGAATTGGCGAACCGCAGGGCCTCGAGATTGAACCGTTTGCAGATCTCTTCGCCGAACTCGACGGCCACCTCGGTCGTCACGGCGAAGTGCGTCCCGCGGCCAGCCGCCTCGGCGATCGCCTCGACCACGCGGGGGTGGGCGTGCCCGACGACCATCGCCCCGAAGCCGTTGTGGAAGTCCAGGTACTCGGTCCCGTCCTGATCCCAGACGTGGCTGCCGCGCCCGTGCGTCAGGTACAGGGGGTACGGCTGCATCTTCTGGAACGACGACACGACGCCGAACGGCAGGATGCGCGCGGCACGCTCGAACAGACGCGCGGATCCGGTGGTGCGCGCCAGCAACCGCGCGAGCTCGGCTTCGCGAATGCGTTTGGCGCGCTCGATGAGATGATCGGCGGAAGCCGTCGACTGCGAGGTCGCGACGGTCATGATGCTCTGAAGCCTGCGCGCGCGCACACACGTTGTCAACGAGGGGTAGCTGGCGGTCCCGCCGTTTGGCCTGCAATTTCCAGCCTGCCCCGAGCCCCGAGGCGTGTTTGACCCAGCCGCGCCCAGCCGATGCCGTCATCACCGTCGATCACGTCTTCAAGCGCTTCGGCAGCTACGTCGCCGTGCGGGACGCCCATTTCACCATCGCGCGGGGCGAGTTCTTCTCGATGCTGGGTCCGTCGGGATGCGGCAAGACGACCACCCTCCGGATGATCGCGGGGTTCGACGAGCCGACCGAAGGCCGCATTCTGCTCGAAGGACAGGATGTGTCGCACACGCCGCCCTACCGCCGCAACGTCAACACCGTGTTCCAGCATTACGCGCTGTTCCCCCACATGTCGGTGCGGGACAACGTGGCGTTCGGTCCCCGCAGCCAGAAACTGGCTGAGCCGGAGGTCGACAAGCGGGTCAAGGACCTGCTCGAGGTGGTGCGGCTGGCGCACTTCGCCGACCGCAGGCCGGCGCAGCTGTCCGGCGGACAGCAACAGCGCGTCGCGCTGGCGCGGGCCCTGGTCAACTACCCGAGCGCGCTGCTGTTGGACGAGCCGCTGGGCGCGCTCGATCTGAAGCTGCGGCAGGCGATGCAGATCGAGCTGAAACGCATCCAGCGCGAAGTCGGCATCACGTTCATCTACGTGACGCACGACCAGGAGGAAGCGCTGACGATGTCGGACCGCATCGCCGTAATGAACGAAGGGCGCGTGGAGCAAATCGCGTCGCCCGAGGCGATCTACCATTCGCCCGCCAGCGTGTTCGTGGCCAATTTCATCGGCAGCGCCAACCTCATGCAGGCGACGGTCGCCGAAGTGCGCGGGCAGCGGGCCACGGCCGTGATTGCGCGCGATCATCACGTGGAGACGCCGGCGGGCGACTGGGGCCCCAAGCCGGGCGGCGCGGCGACGGTGATGATCCGCCCCGAGCGGCTGCGCCTGACCGCGAACGGGCAGGCCGAGCGCGGCGCGCTGCCCACGACCGTGCAGAGCGTCGTGTTCCAGGGGCCGCTGGTGCGCTGCGCGCTGCGCTGTGCCGACGGGACCATCATCGTCGCCCACGTCGGTCCGGAGCACGAGCTGCCCGATGTCCGGCCGGGCCAGACGATGTACGTCAGCTGGGACGCCGACGCGGCCCGGCTGCTGCCGCCGGGGGACGCCAAACCCGGCGAGATCGACGTCGACGACCGCACCACCGTAGAGCGAGCCATACCCAACCTCTAGGATTGCGAGATCCGCCATGAGCGACTCTCATCGCCCCGATGACCTGCCGCCGGTCCTCCGCGGCACCCTCAACCGCCGGCAGTTCGTGGGCCGCTCGGCCGCGGCCGCCGGGAGCCTGGCCGTTGGCGCGCAGCTGCTGGCCGCCTGCAAGGGCGGGGACACGCCGGCCGCGAGCGCCGGCCCGCTGCGCATTTCCAACTGGCCGCTCTACATCGATCCGCAGACGATCCCGGACTTCCAGAAGGCCACCGGCATCACCGTGCAGTACACCGAGGACATCAACGACAACAACGAGTTCTTCGCCAAGATCGAGGAGCCGCTGAAACGCGGGCAGAGCATCGATCGCGACGTCGTCATCCTCACCGACTGGATGGCCGGGAAGATGATCCGGCTGGGTTATGTCGCCCCGCTCGACGACACCAAGTTCCCCAACAAGACGAATCTGATCGATCCGATGATGAACGTGGATTTCGATCCGGGCCGCCGCTACAGCGTCCCCTGGGTGTCGGGCATGACCGGCCTCGGCTACAACCCGAAACGGACCGGCCGCGAGATCACGAGCGTCAACGACATCTTCGACCCGAAGTTCAAGGGCAAGGTGACGATGCTCACCGAGATGCGCGACACCCTGGGCCTGGTCATGCTGGGGATGGGGCGGGATCCGACGAAGGCGACGCTCGCCGACGTCCAGGCGGCGGCCGCCAAAATCAAGCAGGCGCGGATCAGCGGGCAGATCCGTTCGTTTACCGGCAACGACTACGCCGATGACCTGGCGGCCGGGAACATCCAGATCGCCTTCGCCTGGTCAGGCGACATGCAGGGGCTCGCCGGCGACAACCCCGACCTGAGATGGGTGGCGCCGACCGAAGGCGCGATGTCGTTCTCGGACAACATGATGATTCCCGCGACGTCGGACCGGAAGGACCTGGCGATGGCGTGGATCAACTGGTGCTACGACCCGGCGCACTCCGCGCAGATCATCGCCACCACGGCCTACATCTCCGACGTCAAGGGCACGGGCGCCGAGCTGATGAAACTCGACTCGACGCTGGCAAAGAGCGCGCTCGTCAATCCGCCGCCGGAGTTGCAATCCCGGCTCCATCTGTTCCGGACGTTGTCCGACGAAGAGGACGTGGAGTTCAACCGCATTTTCCAGGACGCGATCGGGGCCTGACGCCCGATGGCGGGCACCGCGGCCGGAGGCACCCGGCGCAATCCGTGGGCGCCGTATCTCCTGGTGCTGCCGGGGGTCCTCTGGCTGCTCCTGTTCTTCGTCGTCCCGATCGTCACCCTGGCGCAGACGTCGATCGCGGGCGCCGGGCGGGCGTGGTGGGACGGGTACGCGCGCGCCTTCACGGACTACGGCGGCTTCATCCTGCGCTCGTTCCGGTTCTCACTGCTCGCCACCCTGGTCGCGCTGCTGCTGGCCTATCCCCTGGCGTACGTGATGGCGTTCCGCGCCGGGCGCTTCAAGCATTTCCTGCTCGGACTCGTGATCCTGCCGTTTTTCACCACGTTCCTCGTCCGCACGTTCGCCTGGAAGACGATCCTCAACGACGGCGGACCGGTGGTCGGGTTCCTCATCTGGCTGCACCTGCTCCCCCCCGACGGGCGGCTGCTCAATACCAACTGGGCCGTGATCGGCGGGCTCACCTACAACTTCCTGCCGTTCATGGTGCTGCCGATCTACGTCAGCCTGGAGAAGATCGACCGCCGCCTGGTCGAGGCCGCCCAGGATCTCTACAGCAGTCCGCTGCGGGCGTTCGCAACGGTCGTGCTCCCGCTCTCGCTCCCGGGGGTGTTCGCCGGTAGCCTGCTGACCTTCATTCCGGCCTCCGGCGATTTCATCAACGCCGAGCTGCTGGGGAGCCCGAACCAGCGCATGATCGGCACGGTCATTCAGAACCAGTTCCTGCAGGTGCACGACTATCCCTTGGCGGCGGCGCTGTCGTTCGTCCTGATGACGATCATCACCATCGCCGTCATCGCCTACGCCCGCGTGCTCGGCACCGAGGATCTCGCCTGATGGCCGGTGCCCCGGCGCCGCTCGCCCGGCGCGCCCGCTGGCGCGGCTGGGTGCTCGACGCGGTCGGGGGACTGGTGCTGCTGTATCTCTTCCTGCCGATCTTCGTGATCGTGCTCTACAGCTTCAACCGGCCGGCCGGCAAGTTCAACTTCGTCTGGAAGGCGTTCTCGCTCGATGCGTGGCGCGATCCCTTCAAGTACCAGCCCCTCGTGGACGCGATGAAGCTGAGCCTCAAGGTGGCCAGCATCTCGACCGCCGCGGCCACCGTGTTCGGGTCCCTCATCGCGCTCGCGTTGTGCCGCTACAAGTTCCGCGGCTCGGGGCCGATTGGCCTGCTCCTGGTGCTGCCGCTCACGACACCGGAAGTCGTGCTCGGCTCGTCGCTGCTGTCGCTGTTTCTCGACTTCAACCAGCGCATGGGCTTCACCACCATCGTGATCGCCCACATCATGTTCTCGGTGAGTTACGTGGCGCTCACGGTGCGGGCCCGCATTCGCGGCTTCGACTGGACGCTGGAGGAGGCCGCCATGGACCTCGGCGCCACGCCGTGGCGCGTGCTGCGCAAGGTCACCTTGCCGCTCATCGCCCCGGGGATCGTGGCGGCCGCGATGCTGTCGTTCGCCCTGTCGCTCGATGATTTCATCATCACCCTGTTCAACTCGGGGAGCGAAGTCACCTACCCGCTCTACGTCTACGGCGCGCGCCGCGCCGCCTTCCCGCCACAGATCAACGTGCTGGCGACCACGATTCTCGTCGGCAGTCTGCTGCTCCTGGGCCTCACCGTCCTGTGGCAGCAGCGCCGGCTGAAACAGGCCCTGGTCGGCCCGGGAGCGTAGCCGCATGGAGTCCCGCCGACCCATCGAGCAGGCCTGCTTCTGGCTCGCCCGCCGCTCACCGCGCGCCCCGGTCGCCCTGGTGGGTCCGCGCTCGGTCGACATCGTGGTCGTGGGCGCGGGCCTCACCGGCCTGTGGACGGCCCTGTTCCTGAAGGAGCTGGACCCGGAGCGCGACGTGGTCGTGGTGGAGCAGGCGGTGGCAGCCTACGGGGCCAGCGGGCGCAACGCCGGGATGCTGTCGGAAACCATCGACCACGGCCATGCCATGGCGATCGAGCACTTCGGAGCGACCGAGGCGCGGCTCCTGGCGCGCCTCGGCGAGACGAACGTGGCTGAGCTGACGGCCTTCCTCGCGGCGCGCGCCATCGACTGCGAATACCAGCCCACCGGCCGGCTGATCGTGGCGCTCACCCCGGCCCAGCTCGACGAGTGTCGTCGCACCGTGGACACCGCCGAGCGGCTCGGCCTGACGACCTTCACCCTCCTCGACAAGGCCGCGGTGCGGGCCGAGGTGAATTCGCCGATCTACGTGGGCGGCGTCGCGATCGCGGGCGGCGGCATCCTCGATCCCGTCAAGCTCGTCGACGGGCTGCGCCACGAGGTCGAACGGCTCGGCATCACCGTCTACGAACGCAGCCACGTCGTGGCGATCCAGCCGACCACGACCGGCGTCCGGTTGCGGACCGGGCGGGGGAGCGTCGACGCCCGCCGGGCCGTGCTGGCCACCAGCGCCTACACGCATCAGCTGCTGCCGCAGATCGCCCGCCGCATGATTCCGTTGTACGACTACATCCTCGTCTCGGAGCCGCTCACCCGCGCGCAGCGACACGCCATCGGCTGGCAGCGGCGTCAGGGCGTCACCGATTGCCGCACGTTCTTCAATTACTATCGCCTCACCGGCGACGACCGGGTGCTGTGGGGAACGAGTGAAGCGGTCTACTACTCCGGGAATCGCGTCGATGCCACCTGCGACCACTCCGCGCCGCACTACGAAAGCCTCCGCTTGAGCTTCCGGCACCACTTCCCGGCGCTCGCGAACCTGGAGTGGGAATACGCCTGGGGCGGGCCGATCTGCTCCACGACGCGGCTCACGCCGTTTTTCGGCCGCGCTCTGGCGGGACGGGTGTGTTACGGGCTCGGGTTTACCGGACACGGCCTGGGCACGACCCGCCTCGCCGGCCGCATACTGGCCCATCTGGCCTTGGACCGCTCGAGTGAGCTGCTCGATCTGGCGCTCGTGAACCGGCCGCCGGTTCCGTATCCGCCGGAGCCGCTGCGCAGCCTGGCGGTGCGGGCCGTGACGCGCGCGCTGCGGCGCGTGGACGCGGGCGCCGAACCGGGCCTCCTGCTGCGGCTCCTGACCCGGATCGGGATCGGGTTCTCGAGCTAGGTACGGGCGCGCGTCAACGCGAGATCCAATACGGCCAGAGCGAACTCCACGTCCTCGCCCGTGATGCACATCGGCGGCTTGAGGCGCAGCACGTTGCCGGGCAATCCTCCCTTGCCGATCAGCAGGCCCAGCTCGCGCGTGTGCTCCAGGACGGCGAGCGTCTCTGCTCGGGCGGGTTCTTTGGTCTCACGGTCGCGTACGAGCTCCACGCCGAGCATGAGGCCCATGCCGCGCACATCGCCGATCAGGCGGTGCCGGGTGGCCAGCTCCTGGAGTCCCGCCTTGAATCGCCCGCCCTGCACGCGGCAGTTCTCCTGCAGGTGCTCCTCGTCGATGACCTCGAGCACCGCGAGGCCGGCCGCCATCGAGACCGGGTTCCCGCCGAACGTGTTGAAGTGAATGCGCTGCGTCAGCCGCTCGGCGATCTCCCGCCGGGTAGTCACGGCCGCGAGCGGCAGGCCGTTCCCGATGCCTTTCGCCATCGTCACGATGTCCGGGACCACGTCCCAATTCCGGAATCCCCAGTACTGCGTCCCCGTGCGGCCGAATCCCGACTGGACCTCGTCGGCGATGCACAGCCCGCCGGCCTCGCGCACCACGGCGTAGGCTTCCCGCAGATAATTGGGCGCCCCATACGTGACTCCGCCCACGCCCTGCAGCGACTCGGCGATGAACCCGGCGATCCGGCCGGGCGTCGAGAATTTCACGATCTCGCGGATGTCCTGCGCGCTCCGGGTGGCGATCTGCTCCGGCGTGCCGGTAAACGGGCTGCGATAGGGATCCGGGCACACCGTGTGATGGATGCCGGCGCTCAGCTGCGCGGGGAACTTCCACGTGTGATGGGAGGTGATCCCCATCGATGTCGGGGATCCGCCGTGATAGCCGTTGCGCAGGGCGATGACGTCGAAGTTTTCCGTGTACAGCCGCGCCATCATGACCGCGAGATCGTTCGCCTCACTGCCGGAATTGACGAAGTAGGTGACGTCGAGCCCGGGCGGCATCCTGGCCGCGAGCTGTTTCGCGAACTCGCCCAGGAAGGGATGCAGGTAGATCGTCGTCGCGTGCGCCAGCATCCCCGCCTATTCCCGCACGCGTTGCGTCACCTTCGGGTGCGCGTGGCCGCACGACACGGTGACGATGCCGGCCAGCATGTCCAGGTACCGCCGGCCGGTGTCGTCGAACAGCCACTGCCGGTGCCCCTCGACCAGCATGAGGGGGTCCTTATAGATCGTGAACAGCGCCGGATTGGCGTATTGCGTCCTCGTGGCCAGAACGTCCTCGCGCGACGGTCCCTGGTACGGCCTGGGCACGTGCGTGCAGGGCGGCAAGATGGGACGGGTGACGGTGGTCATGCGGAAACTCCTCGTGCGCGGATGGGGACCGCCCTTCGCTCTATTCTCCCTGGGGTCGCGCGATCGCCGCGTACCCGGCCTGCGCCGCGGCCCGCGCGGCCTGGTCGCCGAAGATCTTCTCGCCGTCGAACCGACCGTTCTCGATGAAGATCTCCGAGATCCGGTCGCCCGCCGTGACGCTGCCGGCCACATGGATCCCGGGCACCGACGTCTCGAGCGTGTCGGGATCCACGCTCGGCCGGCCGGTCTCGCGGTCGAAGGCGATCCCCAGGCGTTGAAACAGGACCGTATCGGCATGGAATCCCGTCAAGGCGAACACGCGGTCGGCGCGCAGGGGCTCCAGCGCCCCGTCGGCGCGGCGAATCACTACCTCCGTCGCCGTGATGCGCTCCACCGTCGACGCGAACCGCGCCGCGATCTCGCCCGCCTTGACCCGGTTCTCGATATCGGGCTTGAGCCAGTATTTCACGCTGCGCGGCAGCTCCGCGCGGCGATACACCAGGGTCACGCGGGCGCCGGCCCGGAACAGCTGCAGCGCGGCTTCGACGGCCGAGTTCTTGCCGCCGATCACGACGACGTCCAGGCCGAACCACCGGTGCGCTTCGTCGAAGTAGTGGCTGACGTGGGGGAGGTCTTCCCCCGGCACGTCGAGCCGATTGGGATGATCGAAGTAGCCGGTGGCGAGCACGACCCGGCCCGCGCTCAGTCGCTCGGGGCCGAGTCGGGTCGCCACCTCGAGGTCGATGCGACCATCGCGGCGCTCCCCGCCCATGACCCGTCCATAGGGCCGAATCCGCAGCCGCTCCGCGCGGGCGACGCCGCGGTAGTACTTCAACGCTTCTTCGCGCGTCGGCTTGGCGCCGGACGTGACGAGCGGATGCCCGCCGATCTCCAGCCGCTCGGGGGTCGTGAAGAACACCATGCCGACCGGGTAGCGGACGATGGAGTTGGCCACGGCGCCGGCTTCGACCACCAGCGGATCCAGGCCGTAGCGGCGCGCCGACAGCGCACAAGCGAGTCCGATCGGCCCGGCGCCGACGATGATCGGGGCAGGGTGGGAGAGGTCGGTGGCCATGGCGGGCAATGTAACGTCGCGCCATCTTTTCCCCGATGACGCCACCCACGGACGCCGCGCGCGACAGTCAGGTCACGGAGCCGCGCCCCGTCGCGAGCGACGTCGACATGTTCGGGATCACGGATCGCGGCCAGGTGCGGCGTGAGAACCAGGACCAGTTCCTGATCGCGACGCTGCACAAGCTGCTGCGCGTCCACCAGGCGAGCCTCCCCGCCGACGACATCACGCCGCTGATCAGCGATTCCCGCGGCTACCTCTTCCTCGTGGCGGACGGCGTCGGCGGCCGGCCGGACGGCCAGGCGGCCAGCGGCACCGCGGTGCGCACGATTGCGCACTATGTCACGCACCTCACGGATCTGTATCGCCGGCTCGATCCGGAGAAGGAAAGCGCGTTTCTGACGGAGCTCGAGGCCTCGGTGCGGAAGACCCACATTGTCCTCCGCACCGAAGCGGGGAAGGAACACGAGGGCCAGGGCGGCGCCACCACGTTGACGATGGTGGCGGTGCTCTGGCCGCGCGCCTACCTGGTCCAGGTGGGCGACAGCCGCTGCTACCGGTTGCGCGACGGGCGCCTGGAGCTGATGTCGAGGGACCAGACCGTGGTGCAGGCGCTCGTGGATTCCGGAGCGATGTCGCAGACGGAGGCACGGCGGTCGCCGTTTTCCGGGGTGCTGGCGAGCGCGCTGGGCGGGAGCCAGGCGATCCCGCAAACGCGCACCGTCGAAATTCGCTGGGGCGACGTGATGCTGCTCTGCACCGACGGGCTCACCAAACACGTCGGCGACCCCGAGATCGAAGCCGAGTTGGCGGGGATCCGCTCGTCCGAGGAGTCGTGCCGCAAGCTGATGCAGCTGGCGCTCGAGCGGGGCGGGACGGACAATGTCACGGTGGTGATTTCGAGGCTCCGATCGCGCAGTTAGTCCCTCAGGTACCCCCACGTGTGCAGCCGGTCGAAGTCCTCGAACCAGCGATCCCCGATGTCCTTCCGGTAGAACATGTTGGGGATCATGATGTTCTCGATCCGGTTGTAGACCTGCTTCTGCGCCGCCTTCATCGTCGGGCCAAGTCCCACCACGATCAGCACGACGCCGGACGTGCCCGTGACGAGCCATTCGTTGTCGACCGTCTTCACGTCCTCGATATGCACTCCCTCCCGCGCGGGCTTCTTGAAGATGATGACCGCATCCTTGGACGAGGTCTCGAAGGTCGCCGGGTCGGTGAACGGGAACGGTGGCACCACGATCCGCACGCCGACCTGAAACCCGCTGCGCGCCTTGAAGCGCGTGATCGAGCCGTCGGCGAGCTTGTGGAGGAATTCGCCGATCGGGATCAGCATGCCCTCCTGTTGGATGCTGATGGTCGGATACCCGAACCGGGCGGTGAACTCGAGCGGGTAGATGCCGTTGGAGTTGACGATGCAGTTGACGTCGATGTAGCCGGTGTACCGCTCCTCCTTCAGCTTCGCTTCCATTTTCTTCAGGGTGGCGTTGAAAATGCGGTTGGGCTCGCTCCAGAACATCGACGTGCCCATCTCCCCGGTTGCCGGGCCGATGTCGCCGGGGAAGAGCTTCTTGTGCTCGAAATTGATGTTGATCGGGTACACGAAGTCCTTGCCGTTGAAGAACGCGCCGGCCGCCACCTCGACGCCCACGATGCGCCGCTGCAGCTGGAATTCCTTGATCCGGGCCGCCCAGGCCCGCTTGTAGTCCTCCAGCACCTGAACCACGTCCTTGCCGTCCTCATCCTCGCCCACGAACAGGAGCTGTTTCAGATTCTGCGCCTCGCCGGACGGCTTGATGACGTAGCGCGTCGGGTTGGCCTGTACGAAGGCGATGGCATCGTCGAACGAGGTGAAGTTGTCCTGCGGAATGATCGAAACGCCCGCGCCCTTGAGCTCCTGCTGGCCGAAGGCCCGGTCGTCCTCGAGGCGATCGGTGTAGGGCGAGCCGCCCACCACGAGGCGGCCCGCGTCGCGCAGCTGCTGGGCGTTCGCTCCCTGGCCCAGCACGTCGTCGAACACGATGACATCGGCCCAGTCGACTTCCCGCTCCCAGTCGTCGGTCTTGGGAACGAAGCCGTTGCCGATCTCCTTTTCGCTGGTGGAGTCGATGTACAGCTGAACCTCGTGCCCTTCCCGCACGACCTGCCAGGCGATGTCGGCGATGAGGCCATCGAGCGAGACGAACAGAAATTTCTTTCGGTCCACCACGCCCTCTCGGGGTCGATTCAGGGAACAACGTAGCGGCTTGAGGGAGCGTTGACGACCTGGGGCGGAGCAGGAAGCCTCGAGAACGGCCTTGGTCGTCGGATCATGCCGGGTGTAGTCGCGACGCTGCGTCTCCGGTAGCTTTCCCGGGGTACTTACCAGCGTCTTTTTCGTGTGGGGTGGTGTGATGCAACGCACATTCGCTCCCCTCGTGGCCGCGGCGGTCGTCGTCGCCGGGTGTGCCACGAACCCGGCCACGGGGGAGAGGCAATTCTCGCTCATCAGTGAAGGCCAGGAGATCCAGATGGGTCTCCAGGCCGATCCGTCGATCATCGCCAGCATGGGGCTCGATCCCGACAGCGGCCGGCAGCGCTACGTGCGCGAAATGGGGATGCGGCTGGCCCGCGTGTCAGAGCGCCCCAACCTGCCGTGGACGTTCCGCGTCATCGATGACCCGGTCGTGAACGCGTTCGCGGTTCCCGGCGGCCACATCTACGTCACCCGCGGCATCCTGGCGCATCTGAACAGCGACGCGGAGCTGGCCGCCGTGCTCGGACACGAAATCGCGCACGTGACCGCTCGCCATTCCGTCACCCAGATGAGCCGGCAACAGCTCGCGCAGATCGGCCTCGTGGTCGGCACCGTGGTGAAACCCGAGCTGGCCCGCTACGCCGGGATCGCGTCGCAAGGCCTGGGGCTGCTCTTCCTGAAGTACGGCCGCGACGACGAAAGCCAGGCCGACGAGCTCGGGCTGCGCTATATGCGCCGCGGGGGGTACGACGTGCGCCGCATGCCCGAGGTGTATACGTTGCTCGACCGGGTGAGTCAGGCGTCCGGCGGTGGCCGGGTGCCGGAATGGCTCGCCACGCATCCCAATCCGGCCAACCGGCGCGGCTCGATCGAGCGACAGATCGCCGCCCTGCCGGCCGAATCGCTCGGCCGCGTCGTCAATCGCGACGCCTACCTGCGACGCATCGACGGAGTGGTGTTCGGGGACAACCCGCGGGACGGGTTCTTCAAAGGGACGGAGTTCTTTCACCCCGAGCTGCGATTCCGCTTTGCGTTTCCGTCGGGGTGGGCGACCCAGAATCAACGGCAGGCGGTGATCGGCATCAGTCCACAGCAGGACGCCATCGTGGCGCTGACGCTGTCCGAGCAGGCGACGCCCGAAGCGGCCGCGCGGGCCTTCTTTTCCCAGCAGGGCGTGCGCGGGTCTCCGGGGCGCGGTTCGATTCACGGCCTCGCAGCCGCCGGCGGGTCGTTCACCGCGCTCACCGAGGACAGCACGGTGCTGGCCGGCCAGGTGGCGTTCGTCGCCTACGACGGCCGCGTCTTTCAGCTGCTGGCGTACGGACCCCAGGCTCGCTGGTCGGCCTATGCCCGTGCCGCTGAGCAGTCGATCGGCAGCTTCGACCGGCTCACCGACCCGACCCTGTTGGCCGTCCAACCCTGGCAGGTCCAGGTCGTGACCATCCCGCAGGGGATGACGATCGAGGACTTCGGGCGACGCTATCCGGGTCCGGTGCCGGTGGCCACGGTGGCACTGGTGAACAACGTCGCTGCCGCAACGCGGTTCAGCTCGGGGACGCTGCTGAAGCGAGTCGTCGGTCAGCCGCTGCCGTGACGCCTTCCCGCATCGCGGGTCGGCTGGCACTCGTGACCGGTGCCTCGTCGGGAATCGGAATGGCGTGTGCCCGGCGGTTCGCCGCGGACGGCGCGCCCCTCGTGCTGTGGGCCGCTCACGGCCGAGGACGTGGCGGTGCTCATGCCGACCGCCCAGCGCAGCACCCAGGTGGTGCACCGGCAGGACTGAGCCCTACTTCGCGCGGTCGATATACTCCCCGGTATTGGGGTTGACCCGCACCTTCTCGCCGCTCTGCAGGAACTCGGGCACGTTCACCGTCACCCCATTCGACAGCTTGGCGGGCTTGGTGGAGGCCGTCTTGGTGGCGCTGCGCATCACGGGAGCCGTTTCCACGATCTCGAACACGAGGGCATTGGGCAGCTCGACCCCGATCGGCCGGCCCTCGAAGTACTCGGCGATCACCTCCATGCCGTCGGTCATCCACTGGGCGTGATCGCCCAGCGCCTCCTCGTCCATCTCGTACTGGTCGTACGTGGTCTTGTTCATGAAGTGGTAGGCGTGGCCGTCATGATAGAGGTATTGCAGCTCGTGCGTCTCGAGCTGCGCTTCCTCCACGGTGTCCGAGGCCCGGAACCGGTGCTCGATCGTCACGCCGCTCTTGAGCTTGCGCAGCTTGGCGTGGACCATGGCGCGCAGGTTCCCCGGCGTGTGGTGGTGGAATTCGATCACGCGGCAGGGTTCGCCACCGAACAGGATGGCCATCCCCCGGCGGATGTTGGTCGCACTGATCGGCATAGGGCCGACAATCTATCATGGGCGGGAAGGGCCCGGGTGCATGGTGCACCGCGGCAGGTTGAAACAGGCGCGGAACCTCGATGCGGCGGTGGGTAGGGAGGGTTGGGTGCCAATGCACGCGCCCACCTTCAGAAGGAGACAAGCCATGAACTGGAATCACAAGGCCATGAAGCAGCGCTGGCCCAAGCTGACCGATGAGGATCTCCGCCGTGTCAACGGCAACCGGGATCAGCTGTCGCAGGTCTTGGCCGAGCGCTATGCCCTGCCGATCGACCAGGCGGAGCTGCAGGTCGAGGACTACGAGGAGACCGAGGGAGTCGCCAAGCCCTCGAAATCCTGATCCGCTGGCCGGAGTACGCGAACCGGAGGTCGGGGAGACCTCCGGTTTCGCGGCGGAGCGCCATCCCCACTTGACACGCTCTGCGGCCTCGCTAAGATGCGCGCAGGGAGTCGCGTCCCGTCGTTCGTTGACCTGAGCCGCAGTGGCATGGGAAGAACGGCATGAGATGCGACTTTTTCTTTTCGTAGGAGCCGATAGGGACGTGGAGTCGATCGAGAAGCTGCAGAGGCAACACATCTCGATGAGCCCGAACACCGCCGTCCGCCGGCCGGGAA
>Ga0187893_10010252_pt1 | contig 14062 bp, 13 predicted proteins | sample MA1701074metaG_FD_139574 | JGI IMG/M metagenome (GOLD analysis project Ga0187893, IMG submission 139574) | White microbial mat communities from a basaltic lava cave in the Kipuka Kanohina Cave System on the Island of Hawaii, USA - MA170107-4 metaG ...
CCGGCGCAGGTCGTCGCCCTCGACGTACGGCCGCATCGTGAAGAACTCGTCGCCGGTCCGGAACAGATGCTTGGCGAGCGCCAGCCCGCTCGTGATCCCGAACGGGGAGTCGGGGCCCCCCGCGAGCGTCTCGACCTCCGGCGCCACGACGAGCTCGTCACGGTCGTCGAACTCCACGCGGACCTTCGTGAGCCCGAACGGATCGGACAGGTCCGCGGAGAGCGGGCCGAGGGCATAGCGACCCCGTTGATGCGGGGTGATCGCGTAGCGGACGCGCCGCCGGCCCCGCGGAGGGAGCGAGGAGACCACCAGCCTGGCCGCGCGTCCGAGCTGCGCGGGGAGACGGTCCTCGATCAGCAGGAACGACGTCTGCGCGGGCGTCTGGTTCTCGACCTCGAGCTCGACATGGACGCGCTGTCCGGGCTGGACCCGCGTGTCGGAGATCCTCCTTCGGATGCGCAGGCGTTGGCGGCCCCATCGGACGAACGCCGCCGCGGCGAACGGGAGCAGGAGCATCCCCACCGCGACCATGTGCAGGGTCGAGGAGCCGAGGGTCCTGCCGGCAGCCCAGATCGCGATCGCGGCCCCTACGACGAGGACGCCGCGCCCCGAGGGCATCAGGACGCCCCGGGGGCGTTCCCGGTGAGCGGTACGGGCACCTCGGCGGCGATGTCATCGAGCACCGCCTGCGAGGAGCGGCCTCCCATGACGGCGTCGGCGGTCACGATCACCCGGTGCGCGAGCACGGGCGCCACGAGGGCTTTCACGTCGTCGGGGATGACGTAGTCGCGCACCTCGGCGGCCGCGATCGCGCGAGCGGCTCGCAGGAGCATGATCGATGCGCGCGGGCTCGCCCCCAGGTACACATCGGGATGGCTGCGCGTCGCCTCGACGAGATCGACGATGTACTGCCGGATCGCGGGCGAGACGTGGACCTGGCGAGCCTGCTCGATCATCTCGCGGACCGCGAGCGCGTCGGCAACCGGCCCGATGTCCGGCAGCGTGGACCGCACGCCGTGGGTGGCCAAGATCTCGGCTTCGACGTCCGCCGACGGGTATCCGATCCCGATGCGCATCATGAACCGGTCGAGCTGGGACTCGGGGAGCGGGTAGGTCCCCTCGTGCTCGATGGGGTTCTGCGTCGCGATCACCATGAACGGCGAGCCGAGCTGGTACGTCACCGTGTCGACGGTGATCTGCCGCTCCTCCATGCACTCGAGCAGCGCCGACTGGGTCTTCGGGCTCGCGCGGTTGATCTCGTCCCCGAGGGCGATGTTCGCGAAGATCGCGCCGGGCTTGAACTCGAAGTCTCCGCGCTCCTGGTTGAACACGTTCACCCCGGTCACATCCGTCGGCAGCAGGTCGGGCGTGAACTGGATCCGGCGGAACGAGCAGTCGATCGACCGCGCGAGCGACTTCGCGAGCATGGTCTTGCCCACGCCGGGCACGTCCTCGATCAAGACGTGCCCCTCGGCCACGAGGGCGGCGACCGCAAGGCGGATCTCGGGACGCTTGCCCTGCACGACCTTCTCGACGTTGTCCTCGATCTCGGCGAAACGGTCCGCGAACCGTTGCCAGTCGAGCGTGGTCTCCCGCGCCTCCAAGCCAACCTCCGGGGATCGGTGGCGGTCCATCTTACTCAGGAGTACGTGGATGGACGCCCGCTGGTTGCTGTTGCTGCTTCTTGCGGTCCCGCGGGAGCTCGGTCGATGGGGACGGAGGAAGGCGGCGGAGCCGCGTTCGCTGCCGGACGCCCCGCGCGGCCCCTTGTTCGCTGTTCCTAGGCGTCCTTCGAGCGCGACCGACCGCCGCCTTCGGCCGGATTACAACCCTGGGATTCATCGGTTGCAAGCATCCGCGTCCACGCGAGTCGCCGATGGCGCGCGCGGCGGTTTCCGGAGTGACCTCGGGCGCTGCGTATACTCGCGCCGTGGGACGAGCACTCGTGCTCAACGCCTCGCACCAACCCCTGGCGGTGGTCCCTGCGCGCCGGGCGGTCGTCCTCGTCCTGAAGGAGAAGGCCGAGGTCCTGGTGCCCAATGGACAGGTCTTCCGATCTGAGCACATCCGGATTGACGCGCCGTCGGTCCTTCGGCTGCGTACGTACGTGAAGATCCCGCACCGGTCGCATTCGCCTCTCACGCGCCGCGCCGTGTTCGCCCGTGACGGCTGGAGCTGCCAGTACTGCGGGGCTCCCGCGGAGAACCTGGACCACGTCGTCCCGCGATCTCGAGGGGGGGCGCACGCCTGGGACAACGTCGTGGCCGCCTGTCGCCGCTGCAATTCGCGTAAGGAGAACCGGCTGATCGAGGACGCCGGCCTGCGGCTCGCACGCCGTCCGGCGCCTCCGCGGGACGGGTTCCGACTGTCGCTGGGTCGACTTGAGCCCGAGTGGGAGCCGTACCTGTGAGGCCGTACCTGTGAGGCCGTACCGGTAAGGCGCCTTCGGTTCGGGCCGGGCGCTCCGGCCTTCCGATTGGCCGGCCTCGGCCGGCACTCACAGAACCTCAGGTGTTGACGCTCGCCAACCCTTTTTGACCCACGCCTCTTGACGCGGTGGAGTGACAGTGGCATAACAGTGGATCGTAATGGAGGAGAAGGGGAGGACGCGTGGCCGAACTGCTCGGCACGCATCGCTACCAGCTCGACCCGAAGGGGCGCATCAGTCTGCCGGCCCGCTTCCGCGACGCGTTCGCGGACGGAGCCGTGCTGACACTCGGCCAAGATGGCTGCCTCTTCTGCTTCCCCAGGGCCGAATGGAACTCCCGAGCGACTGAGGTCCGCGCCCTCCCCATCTCCAGCTCCCGGAGCCGGGCATACGCCCGGATGTTCTTCGGCAAGGCCGAGTTCATCGAGCTCGACGCCCAGGGGCGGTTGCTCGTCCCGCAGCGTCTGCGCGCCGAAGCGGGGATCACCCGGGAGGCCGTGGTGCTCGGCGTCTTCGATCGGATGGAGATCTGGGATCGCGAGACGCACGAGCGGTTCGAAGCGAGCAACGCCGGCGCGTATCAGGCAGGCACGCTCGCACCAGAGGCATGACCGGAGGGAGACAGGATGGAACAGGCCCCGCTCCGTGGTGAGGTTCGCCAGAGCCTCTCCCTGATCGCGATCACCGCCGCGTCGATGACGCTGTACCTGGGCGCGATCCTGCTCGTCGCCCGCCTCCTCGGATGAGGTCGCCGTGGAGGAGGCGGGGGGCCACGAGCCGGTCATGGTCGAGGAAGTCCTCCGGTTCCTCGGGGGCCGTGGTTCGGTGATCGATATGACGCTCGGCGGGGGCGGTCACGCGGAGGCGCTGCTCGGTTCCGGCGTGCACCAGCTCACCGGCATCGATCGCGACCCAGAAGCGATCGCGACCGCACGCGTGCGGTTGGCGCGGTTCGGCGACCGCTTCGACGCCGTCCAGACCCGGTTCTCGAACGTGCCCGCGGAGCACCGGGTCGACGGCGTCTTGTACGACCTCGGCGTCAGCTCGTTGCAGCTGGACCGCGCCGAGCGTGGATTCGCGTACCGGCACGATGGCCCCCTGGACATGCGGATGGAGCGAGGGGGCGAGAGCGCCATGGACCTCGTGAACTCGGCCTCCGAGCAGGACCTCGCGAACATCCTGTTCGAGCTCGGACAGGAGCGTCGATCTCGACGGGTGGCGGCAGCGATCGTTCGAGCCCGCTCCCGGTCACCGATCCGCACCACCGACGAGCTCGCCGGCGTGGTCGCGAGCGCCGTAGGAAGGCGACGGGGCGGCCCCCACCCCGCTCGCCGGACGTTCCAGGCGCTCCGCATCGCGGTCAACCGGGAGCTCGAGGAGCTCACCGCCTCGTTGCCTCGGGCGGTGGGTGTCCTCGCTCCCGGTGGCCGCGTGGTGGTGATCTCGTATCACTCTCTCGAGGATCGGATCGCAAAGCGATTCCTGTTGGAGGCATCTGAGCTCGACGTCCTGACGAAGCGGCCGCTCGTGCCCTCCGAGGCCGAGGCCGCCCGTAACCCCAGGGCACGAAGCGCGAAGCTCCGCGCCGCCGAACTTCGGGCGGCGGCGTGAGCGTCCCCGTTCGCCGCTTCCCCGATCACGAACCCATCGAGACGGGGCCTTCGCGACGGACGGAGACACCTCACGACCCGGGGGCTCGTCGGCGAGGGCAACGAGCCGACGGAGCGAAGCGCCCCCCGGGGAGAGAGGTGGCTCCGGCTCGAACGCCGAGGTCCGGCCGGGGTTTCGTGATCCTCGCGTCGCTGCTCGTGGGTGGCGTGCTCTTCGGCATCGTCACGTTGAACGTCCTGCTCGCGCAGGCCTCGTTCAGAGCCACCGAGGCCGAGCTTCGGCTGGAGGCGCTCTCCGAGGAGCACCGCGCCCTCGTTCGCGAGCAGGCGAACCTGTCCGCTCCGGACCGGATCGCCTCGTGGGCCGCACGACACAACATGCGTCTCCCCGACGACATCCAGATCCTCCATGTGATGGGCGGTCTCGAGTCCGATCCGGCCCGGGCGGGCACAGCTGGGATCTCGGCAGCCGGGGGAGGCGCGGAGGAGGCCGGTGCCGGGGACGGCGGGACGTGACCCGGCCACCGGCGGGCCGCCTGGTCGCGCTGTTCGCCCTCATGACGATCTCGCTGGCCGCGATCTCGGCCCGCCTCGCGGTCCTGCAGCTCGGCAGGGGTGAAGAGCTGCAGAGCCAGGCGTTCGCGCAGCGCGCCCGGACGACTCAGCTTCCTGCGGATCGGGGCGAGATCTTGGACCGGGACGGCGGGCGTCTCGCGCTGTCGACGTCGGCGCGAGACCTGTACGCGGACCCGCGTGAGGTGGTCGACCCGCGGGCAACTGCCGAGGTGCTGGCACCCCTGCTCGGACTTCACGCCCGGGATCTCACCCGGTCGCTATCGAGCGAGACGACCTTCGTCTACCTGGCTCGCCGCGTCGAGCCGTCGGTCTCGGACCGGGTCATGCAGCTTGCGATGCCCGGGATCGGATCGCTCGAGACGACCAAGCGCTCCTACCCCGCGGGGACGCTCGCCTCCCATGTGCTCGGGTTCGTCGGGACGGATGGTGAGGGCCTCTCGGGCCTCGAGCTCGCGTACGAGGACCTGCTGGCCGGCGTTCCGGGGGAGCGAACCGAGGAGCGCGGGGTGTCCGGACAGGCCATCGTCGGCGGCATCGACGAGGTGCGGGCGGCGGTCGCCGGCTCGTCCATCGTGACGACGATCGACCGGGAGCTGCAGTTCTTGACGCAGGTCGCGCTCGAGCAGGCGGTCCAGACGCAGGGTGCACGCGGCGGGACCGTCATCGTGATGCAGCCCTCGACCGGCGAGATCTTGGCGATGGCGAGCTTCCCGGGGTTCGATCCGAACGCGTTCCAGGACTCGCCGGAGGCGACGTACCGCAACCGCGCGGTCACCGACGCGTTCGAGCCGGGCTCCACCAACAAGGTGATCACCGCGGCGGCCGCGATCCAGGAGGCCGTGTTGCCGCTCGATCAGCGGCTGCAGGTCCCTTGGACGATGCGGGTCGGCGACTACGTCATCCACGACGCGCATCCGCACCCGGTCCAGCGGATGACGCTCGGGGACATCGTGGCGCAATCGAGCAACATCGGGGCCGTGAAGGTGGCGAACCTGCTCGGGTCCGTGTCGCTCGCCTCGTACCTGTCCGGGTTCGGGCTCGGGCGCGCGACCGGCGTCGGCTTCCCGGGCGAGTCCGACGGGATCATGCTTCCGCTCGCCGAGTGGAGCGACACGAGCCTCGCGACGATGGCGTACGGACAGGGCATCGCCGCCACCCCGCTCCAGATGGCGTCCGTGTTCGCGACGATCGCCAACGACGGCCGGTGGGTCCAGCCGAGGCTCGTGCGGGGGATCGTCGATCCGGGCGGCGCGTATCGCGGGCTCGGGACCCCCCAGACCCGACGCGTCGTCTCGGCCGCCACCGCCCAGATGGTCACCCGCATGCTGGCGCTCGCTGTCGCGCACGGCACCGGCACGAACGCACAGGTCGACGGGTTCCAGGTCGCCGGCAAGACCGGGACGGCGCGCATCCCGGCGAAGGACCGCGCGGGGTACCTGGTCGGCGAGTACGTCGCGTCCTTCATCGGCTACCTGCCCGCGGCCGACCCGCAGATCGTGATCGCCGTCGTCCTGGACCGGCCCGAGGCGGGGTACGGCAGCCTCGCCGCGGCCCCGCTGTTCGAGCGTGTCGCGCGGGTCGCGATCGCGCAGCTCGGCATCGGGCCGGCCGATCCCGTCCCACCACCGCCGCACGCCTTTCCGATCCCATGACCCCGCACGCTCCGGGGGGCGGCGGCGAACAGGCGATAGGCTCAGTGGCCGTGGCCCATCCCCACGCCGGGACCCTGGGCGAGCTGGTGTCCGGTCTGCCGGATGCCGAGATCCGAGGCGATGCCGGCGTTCCCATCTCGAGCATCGCGTATCGATCGACCGAAGGATCGCCCGGATCGCTGTTCTTCTGCGTCCCCGGCTCGAACCGGGACGGCCACGCGTTCGCGCCCGAGGCGATCTCGGGCGGGGCGGTCGCCCTGGTGGTCGAACGACCGCTGGACCTTCCGGTGACGCAGGTCGTGGTCGGCTCGGTCCGCCGAGCGATGGGCCCGATCTCGGGCGCGTTCTACGGGCACCCCGCCGATGCGATGACGGTGGTCGGGGTGACCGGGACCAACGGGAAGACCACGACGACGTACCTGCTGGAGGCCGTGTTCCGGCAGGCGGGCCTGACCCCGGGCGTGATCGGGACCACGGGTGTCCGGACCGACGGGGTCCCGACCCCGTTCCCACGGACGACGCCCGAGGCTCCGGACCTGCACCGCCTCCTCGCCGAGATGCGCGCCTCGGGGATCGATGCCGTCGCGATGGAGGTCTCCTCCCACGGCCTGGACCAACATCGCGTCGATGGCGTCAGGTTCTCCCGTGCGGTGTTCACGAACCTCTCGCAGGACCATCTCGACTACCACGCCTCGATGGAGACGTACTTCGAGGCGAAGGCCCGGCTGTTCACCCCCGAGATGAGCGAGCGCGCCGTCGTCAACGTGGACGACGGGTACGGCCGCCGGCTCGCCGCGAACGGGCTCCCCACGCTCACGTACGGGCTCGACGCGGTTGCCGACGTCCGTGGCACCGACGTCCACACCGGCGAGGACGGGATCCGCTTCGTGGCCGCCGGCGTCCCGATCCGCTCCGGGCTCCGGGGTCGGTTCAACGTGGAGAACTGCCTGGCGACATTCACGACCGCTCGCGATCTGGGCATCGCGGAACTCGAGGTGGCCGAGGCCATCGCGTCGGTCGACCGTGTCCCCGGTCGCATGGAGCTCGTCGTGGCGGGCCAGGCGTTCCTCGTCATGGTCGACTACGCGCACACCCCGGACAGCGTGGACAACGTCTTGCGCGCCGCCCGGCCGCTCGCGGATGGGCGGCTGATCGTCGTGGTCGGTTGCGGGGGAGATCGCGATCGGGCCAAGCGCGCGCCCATGGGCCGGGCCGCCACCTCGAACGCCGATCTGTCCATCCTGACGAGCGACAACCCGCGCAGCGAGGATCCGAACGCGATCATCGCGGAGATCGTCCCCGGGGCGCGGGCCGGCGGCGGGCGGTTCACGATCGAGCCGGATCGCCGGTCGGCCATCCGGTTCGCGATGAGCGAGGCCTCGCCCGGGGACGTGGTCGTGATCGCGGGCAAGGGGCACGAGACCTATCAGGAGCTCGGCGACCGTACGATCGAGTTCGACGACCGCCGCGTCGCGGAGCAGGAGCTCCTCGAGCTGGGGAAGGCGCGGTGATCGCCCGGCCGCTGTCGGAGATCGCGACGGCCGTCGGCGGCGTCCTGCGGGGGACCGACACCCAGGTCACATCGGTCGCCACCGACTCGCGCCACACGACGCCCGGGGCCCTCTTCGTCGCGATCGCCGGCGAGCGGGTCGACGGGCACGACTTCGTCGCTGAGGCGATCGCCCGAGGCGCCGTGGCCGCGCTCGTCCACCGCGAGGTGGCCGCCGAACGGAGCATCCTGGTGCGCGAGACCGGACGCGCCCTGCTCGACCTCGGCTCGGACGAGCGACGGAGGATGAGCGGCACCACGGTGCTCGGCATCACCGGTTCTAACGGCAAGACCTCCACGAAGGACCTCACGGCCGCGATCTGTGGGACGAGGTTCCAGACCCATGCCAGCCCCGCCTCGTTCAACAACGAGATCGGTCTGCCTATGACGCTCCTGTCGGCGGACGTCGCCACCGAGGTCATCGCGTGCGAGATGGGCGCGCGGCGTGAGGGAGACCTCACGCTCCTGTGCGCGGTCGCCCGGCCCGAGATCGCGGTCGTGACGAACATCGGCGTCGCTCATATGGAGATCTTCGGATCGTGGGAGGCGATCGTTCGAGCCGGCGCCGAACCCCTGCGATGGCTGGGGGACGACGGAGTGGCCGTCCTGAACGCCGACGATCCCGTGACCCGTGGGTACGCCGCCGATGTGCGCGCTCGCGTCCTGTCGTTCGGGACGGACCCGGGCGCCGACGTCCGCGCGGAGGAGATCACGGTGGGCACCGACGGGCGGGCGAGCTTCGCGCTGTCCAGCGGCGCCGAACGCGAGCCGGTCGAGCTCGCGGTCCCGGGGGAGCACATGGTGAGCAACGCGCTCGCCGGGGCCGCATGCGGTCTCGCGCTCGGCATGACCGTCGCGGAGTGCGCCGTCGCGCTCAAGGGAGCGCGGATCTCGCCCTGGAGGATGGAGACCTTCGAGACGGCGACAGGACTGATCGTCGTGAACGATGCCTACAACGCGAACCCGGAGTCGATGGCGGCCGCGCTGAAGACCGCGCGCTGGATGGCCAGGGGTTCGAGACTGGCCGCCGTCCTGGGCCACATGGCCGAGCTCGGGCCCGTGGCGTTCGCGGAGCACGAGCGGCTCGGCGAGCTCGTCGTGCGGATCGGAGTGGACCGGCTGATCACGGTGGGGGACGAGGCTCGACAGGTCGCGAGGGCCGCGGTCCGCGAGGGCCAGCGCCCGCAGGACGTGGCGTCGTTCGACGAGCCTGCCGAGGCGGCCGACGACGTCCGTTCGTGGGCCCGACCCGGTGACGTCGTCCTCCTCAAGGGCTCACGCGTCGCGGGCATCGAGCGCGTGGTCGGGCGGCTGCGCCAGGACGGCCGCGAGGCTGCTCCGTGAGGCAGATCCTGATCGCGGCGGCCGTCGGCCTGTTCGTGACCCTGCTGGGCACGCCGATCGCGATCCGCCTGTTCCGGCTGTGGGGTTGGGGGCAGCGGATCCGCGAGGACGGGCCGCACACGCATCTGGAGAAGATGGGGACGCCGACGATGGGCGGGATCGTGATCGTCCTGGGGATCGTGGCGGGCTACGTCATCACGCGGGTCGTGTTCACGACGGTCACGGCCGCCGGGTTCGCGGTCCTGGTCGCGACCGTCCTGCTCGGCCTGCTCGGCTTCCTCGACGACTTCATCAAGGTCCGGCGCCGCCGGTCCCTCGGGCTGTCCAAGGCCGGGAAGATCGCCGGGCAGGCGATCGTCGCGGTCGCGTTCGGGCTCCTCGCCGCGCGCGCTCCCGGCGTGTCGACCGAACTCTCGTTCATCCGAGCGACCGGGCTCGACCTCGGGGTCCTGTTCTACGTCTGGGTCTTCGTGATCCTCGCGTCCTCGTCGAACGCGGTGAACCTGACCGACGGGCTCGATGGGCTCGCATCCGGAGCCTCGATCCTCGTCCTGTCCGGTTACGTGTTCATCGCGTTCTGGCAGTTCCGCCACACCTGTGCGCTCGAGCCCTCCGCGGCGTGCTACCCGGTCGACGTGAATGCCGTGCTCGACATCGCGATCGTCGCCGGTGCCGCGGTGGGCGCGACCGCCGGATTCCTATGGTGGAACGCCGCGCCCGCTCGGATCTTCATGGGCGACACGGGGGCGCTCGCGCTCGGCGGGCTGATGGGGGCGCTCGCGATCGTGACGAACGCGCAGCTGCTGCTCGTCGTGCTCGGCGGTCTGTTCGTGATCGAAGCGACGTCGGTCATCGCGCAGGTGGTCGCGTTCCGCGGCTTCGGACGTCGCCTGTTCAAGATGTCGCCGATCCACCATCACTTCGAGCTCGCGGGCTGGCCCGAGTTCACCGTCATCGTTCGGTTCTGGATCGTCGCCGGGCTCTGCGTCGCCGTCGGGCTGGGCCTGTTCTACACGGACTTCGTCGCGCTCGGAGGGACCGAATGAGTGGCATCTTCGAGGGCGAGCGCGCCGTCGTCATCGGGGCGGGCGTTGCCGGGGCCTCGGCCGCGCGGGTGCTCGCCGCGGAGGGCGCCGCCGTTTCCATCACCGAGGACCGGCCGGGCCTCGCCACGGCGCTCGAGCTCCGTCGGGCGGGTTTCGAGGTCCTCGAGGGGCACGCGCCCGAGCACCTGCAGGGCGCGACGGTCGTCGTGGCGAGCCCCGGGGTTCGACCGGACGCCTCCGTCCTCACGTGGGCTCGGGATCTCGGCGTGCCCATCTGGGGCGAGTTGGAGCTCGGCGCGCGCCTCGCGAGGGTTCCCTACCTCGCAGTGACGGGGACCAACGGCAAGACGACGACGACGACGATGCTGACCGCGTGCCTCAGGGCTTCGGGTCTGGACGCCCTGGCCTGCGGCAACATCGGCGATCCCTTCCCGGCCGCGGCGCGCGAGGAGCACGACGTGCTCATCGTCGAGGCGTCCTCGTTCCAGCTCGAGATGCAGGAGGCGTTCCACCCGCGGGTCTCCGTCCTCCTGAACCTCGCGCCCGATCATCTCGACTGGCACCGCTCGTTCGAGGCCTACTGGCGTGCCAAGGCGAAGATCTTCGCGTCCCAGGGCGCCGGCGACGTCCACGTCGGCAACCGCGACGACCCGGAGGCGTCCGCCCTTTCGTCGCGGGCCGGCTGCGAGATCCGGTGGTTCACGCGCGGCGAGCCGGGCGAGGACGAGGCCGGCGTCGCCGGCGACCACGTGATCGCCGGCTGGAGCGGCGCCGAGCTGTGGGCGGCCCCGGGCGGATCGGCGCCGCTCGCGATCGACGCCGCTGCGTGCGCCGCGATGGCCCACGCGTTCGGCGTCTCCGATCGTGCGATCGCCGAGGGACTCGCGGGGTTCGTGCCCGGACCGCATCGGGGACAGGTGGTGATCGAGGTGGACGGGGTCCGGTTCGTCGACGACTCGAAGGCGACGAATCCCCATGCGGCGATGGCGGCGGCCGACGGTCGCGACGGCGTGGTTCTGATCGCTGGCGGCGACGCGAAGGGCATCGACCTGTCCCCGCTCGCGACCCTCGCCCCGCGGCTCCACGGGGTCGTGGCGCTCGGGGCCGCGCGCGAACAGGTCCGAGCGCTGTTCGAGGGATCCGTCCCCGTGAGCCTGGTCGGCTCGATCGAGGAGGCCGTCCGCGCCGCGTTCGCGCTCGCGGCTCCGGGCGGGACCGTGCTGCTGGCGCCGGCGTGCGCGAGCTGGGACATGTTCCGCGACTACGCGGAGCGCGGCGACCGGTTCACGGCCGCCTCCCGGGCCCTGGCGAAGGAGGGCGCGAGGACGTGACCGCCGCGCGAGCCGCTTCCCCCCGGCCGCACCATCTGCGGCTGGTCCGGCCGAACGAACGCCCGTCCCGCGCGTCGCGGGCCGACGCCCGTTCGCGCCGGAACGTCGCGTTGCTCGTCGGCTCGACCGCGTTCCTCGTCGGGACGGGGCTCGTCATGGTGCTCTCGGCGAGCTCGGTCTCGGCGTTCGCGGCGTACGGGGACAGTTTCTTGTTCGTCCAGCGTCAGGCCGTGTACGCGGTGGTGGGCGTGTTCGCACTCGTGATCGCCTCGCGGCTGCCGGTCGAGGTCTGGCGGCGACTGGCCGTGCCGTTCCTCCTGGTCACGATCGCGATGCTCATCGCCGTGCTGCATCCGACCGTCGGGGTCTCGGCCTACGGCTCGTCCCGCTGGTTCGAACTCGGACCCGTGACCGTTCAACCGTCGGAGATCGCCAAGCTCGCGATCGTGGTGTTCTCGGCATCGCTCCTGTCGCGCAGGCTGGGCTCGCTGGACGACGTCGGGCAGCTCGCGATGCCGTTGCTCCCCATGTCGCTCGTGGTGTGGGGTCTCGTGATCATGCAACCCGACCTCGGGACCATGGTGATCCTCGTGGGCACGGTCTTCCTGCTGCTGTTCGCCACGGGGGTGCGTCTGCTGTACCTCGGGGTCGCCGGGCTCGTCGGAGCCGTGGTCGGAGCCGGCCTCATCATGAGCGCGGACTACCGGCGGATCCGGTTCCTCGCGTTCCTCGATCCATGGCAGGACGCGCAGAACACCGGCTATCAGCTCGTGCAGTCGCTGTACGCGCTCGGTTCGGGTGGATGGACCGGCGTCGGGATCGGAGCCTCCCGCCAGAAATGGCAGTACATCCCGAACGCGCACACGGACTTCATCTTCTCGATCCTGGGAGAGGAGCTCGGGCTCGTCGGCGAGCTCGCGATCCTGCTCGCGTTCGGCGTCCTGGTCTACGCGGGGATCAAGATCGCGACGCACGCGAACGACGCCTTCGCGCGGTTGCTCGCTGCGGGCATCGTGTCGTGGCTCGGGCTGCAGGCGCTCATCAACCTCGGAGCCGTCACCGGGCTGCTCCCGGTGACCGGGGTGCCGCTCCCGTTCCTGTCCTACGGCGGATCCTCGCTCGTGATCTCGCTCAGCGCGATCGGCGTCCTGGTCGCGATCGCGCGGACCCCCGCCCGTGCCGCGCGCGTCGGCCGGACGACCCGGAACGCGATCGCGACGTCGGCACGGGCGGCCCGCCGCCCCGGTCGCTCCCCGTCGAGGAAGGCCCTGGCGCGATGAAGGTCCTGATCGCGGGGGGCGGAACGGCCGGACACGTGTTCCCGGCGCTCGCGCTCTCGCACCGGCTGGTCACGGACGGCCACGAGGTGCGATTCGCCGGCACGTCGCGGGGGCAGGAGGCGCGACTGGTCCGCGAGGCGGGACTCCCGTTCGAGGAGATCCGGGCCCGTCCGCTCGAGCGCAGGGTGTCCGTGCGGGCACTGACCGCCCCCATCGCCGCGGTCTCCGCGGTCAAGGCGTGCAGGCCGCTGACGTCATGGGCCGACGTGGTGGTCGGGATGGGTGGGTACGTGAGCGTCCCGATCGCGCTGGCGAGCCTCCGGGCGAAGCGGCCCCTCGTGCTCCACGAGCAGAACGCGATCCCGGGCCTCGCGAACCGGACGTTCGCCCGCCCGGCGCGCCGTGTGGCCCTGTCCTTCCCGGAGGCGCGGCGAGCTCTCCCCAAGCGCGCCCGGATCGCCGTCACCGGCAATCCGGTCCGCGAGGAGATCCTGTCCGTCGTGGGCGACCGCGACCGGCTCGCGAAGGAGGCGATGCGCGAGCTGGACCTGGCGGAGGGCAGACGCACCGTGGTGGTGTTCGGCGGGAGCCAGGGCGCCTTGCATCTGAACCGGGCGGTCGTCGACGCGATCGGGCTCCTCGGTGTGGACGACGTGCAGGTGCTGCTGCTGGCCGGGCCAACGCACGCCGGCCCGGTGCGGGGCGCGATCCCCCCGAACGTGACCACGATCGTTCGGGTTGTCGGGTTCCTTGAGCGGATGCCGCTCGCCTACGCCATCGCCGATCTGGTGGTTGCGCGCGCCGGGGCGACGACCATCGCGGAGGTGGCCGCCTGCGGCCTGCCGTCCATCCTGATCCCGTACCCGTACGCCACGGGCCGCCACCAGGAGGCCAACGCCCGCGCCCTGCAGCGCGCGGGCGCGTCGACGATGCTGCTCGACGACGAGCTCGACGGACGGGTCCTGGCCGATCGCATCGGGCGGCTCCTGTCCGACGGTGAACGGCTCCTCGAGATGGGTGGCCGCGCGCGCGCGTGGTCCCGACCCGACGCCGCGGAGGTCCTCGCGCGCGTCGTGCTCGAAGCGGGGGAGGGAGCGTGAGCCCGAGCGAACCGGGCGGACGACCCGCGTACGCGCCGCCGCCCGGCTCGATCCCGACCCTCACCGTGCCGAGCCTTCACGGCGTCGGTCGCCTGCACATGATCGGGATCGGCGGAGCGGGGATGCGCAACCTCGCGCGGTTGCTC
>Ga0187893_10010253_pt1 | contig 14061 bp, 7 predicted proteins | sample MA1701074metaG_FD_139574 | JGI IMG/M metagenome (GOLD analysis project Ga0187893, IMG submission 139574) | White microbial mat communities from a basaltic lava cave in the Kipuka Kanohina Cave System on the Island of Hawaii, USA - MA170107-4 metaG ...
CTTGCTGTTCAACAAACTCCCAAAGCTCTTTTGCTGTCATGCTGGATACATTCATGCTCATACTTTCTCCCTAGAAAATATTTTGTATAATGGAGAAAACGAACCATCCGGCAGCTCTAAAATCCGGATTGTGGGCCCTTTTACTTTGGGCTCATACTGCACTTTTGAGGTGCCATTTGCTGTATAAAGAGTAAGCCTTGCCTGCATCGTGTCAAGGTCAAATATTTCATTGGTAGGAAAACCGAGGAATTTTTCAATCGATTCTGTAGAAAATGGCTCCTCATCATCTGCTGCAGCAACTACTGCATTAAACATAGGTTGAGGAATGCCTTTTTTTCGCAAAATAAGCGCACCCATGGTTAGGGCTTCTGCATAAGTACCTCTCAAAGGTAGCTCTACGCCCATACAGCCATCTTCTATGTTGATCCGATAGGGCTCTATTTGCTCTTTTGTTGGGCTGCAGTTTGCATACGAGGCAAAAATATCCATAGTTTGAGCTTTATATTTGTCAGAAATCGTCTCTACAAATGCATCAAGACTCTGCTTTTGCTCTGCATTCAGAAGTACGCCGTCTCGCACCTTAGCGCTATATTCAGCAGCAAGGGCAAGTAGCATCTCCTTCATATCTGCAGCATATGTTCGCAAGTTAGGAGCTTCAGCTAAAGCAAGTGTTGCCCACTGCTTTTTCATCTTGCTTGTTTCGGTTTTGTGTGCCTCGTGGGAAAGTCCTGATCTAAAGTAGATAATATTTTTTATGCCCCTAACACCTACGCGCACAATACGCGCCTCAATCTGCTCTGTTGTGGCATCATTCCACTCCTCACCTAGCATGTAGGTGGTTGTAGCATCGGGAAAATCAAGTCCTGCTCCGCCAGATTTGTTAATCAGCATCATTACGGCAGGGCGCTCTTTTTCTTCCTTAAAGCGCGTGAGGGTATAGCCAACATCATCTGTCATCGAGCCATTGAGTGCGCAAACAAGTATCTTTTTATAGGCAAATTTTTTCTCTAAAAGGGCTTTGAGTATCTCTTGAGGCACTATGTGGTGGCAGACAATAACGCACTTTTCTTGCGCTTCAATCCGTGGCGTGATATCTTCTACCAGTGCCCTCCAAACAGGAGATCCTTCTAAAATAGCCTCTGGAGCCTTATTAATCATCTGTTGAAACGCTGAACTTGACTTATCAATAAGCTTCAACGTGCCCGGCATAATAATGCCAGGGTGCTGTTTTACCTTTGCTTCAAAGTGATATTTTTTGAAAATGTCCTTCACTTTAGCAGATTCGAGCTCTAAGAGGCCTTTTTGAGTACTATTTAACACAACATCAATGTGGCGCTTATCAACTACAGGTATAGCACCATCCCAGTCACGAATAATTTTTGGACTTGTTCTTTTTGCACTAAATGTAAGGGGACTAAGCTGCTTTCGAAGGTAGCGTATACGATGGTGAAGGCGACAGCTCTCTTCAAAAAACCTTTCACCATCAACTTCTTTACCGTCTGCTACCTTTGCAAGGGTACGCATGCACTCTTCCTTTGCTAAAAGCAGCTGATTAAAAAATATTCTCCCCTCTTTATCTTCGCTATTTACAAGCTCTAACAGCCTCCAGATGTCCGTAATAGAGTTGCGAATTGGCGTAGCAGTAACAAGCAGCCGTTTTTGCTTCTGTCCTGTACTTTTCCACACTTCAAAAAGCTCTTTCAGCTCTTTTTCAGTGCCGCCCTCTTTTGCGCTGCCGATAACCTGGTCAGCTTCGTCAATAATTACCATGCTAAAGCGCAAATTTTGGTTCTCTTTGTGACTTGCCAGCGCCTCTGGTGTGGTGACAACTACTTTTGGACGCATTTTGAGCACGTTTGGCAGCTGCTGGCTTGTTTCTGCTACCGCAATAGTTTGAGACTCTGCCAGCACAAACACATGGCGAACATCATACTGTTTGAGCGGCTTAAAGAGGGCAAGTACTGCATCTCGCCCCTCTTTTCCGCACTCTTTTGCAAGGAGGTAGAACAGGTGTGTAAGTATAGAGTAAAAATTGTGAGGTTTTTGGCAAAGCTCGCGCCTTTTTTCACGTACGTAGAGCAGATTGATAGAAGAGCTAACTGCTTTTTCCCAACCAAAAGCTTCGATACGGGCTATCCATGTCTCAGCTGATTCTTTTTGAATATTTTGTTCAAAAAGCTGTTGGAGCTCTTTCATTTCTTTGTTAAAAGCCGACTCCCACTGCGCTACAAGCATCTTTTTGCAAAGAACAAGTACGCATGCATCTGGAAATTGCCCAATTTCCTGAAAAATATGGTTAAGGCAGATAAGTGTTTTGCCAAGGCCAGCATCAAGAGCTAAAAGCCCTGCTAGATCATGCTTAATCCAGTTGCGACTTTTTTGTACGGCTTCAACTTGATAGCCTTTAAGCTTATGGCCTAAAAGGGGGATATGTTCGCGCTCAATGTTTCTGGGCAGCTTTTCAAGTCGTTTTTCAAGTGTTGAAGCCTCCCAGGTGTCTCCGGCAATAAGAGCGCGCCTTTGCAACCTTTTGTCAATGCTAAATCGCGCATTTTCAAGAACTGTCAGCGCATAATCTTGCAAAAAATCGCCCGTAGCAAAGGTCTGCATATCAAGAAGCATCTGGACAGGAGAAACTCTGCCGTTTGTAGCAGAAACCGCTACGTCTGCACTTTTTTCACTCTGTACGCGCGCGACTGGTGCTTCAGTATCATAGTTTCGAACTTTTGGGGGACTAGTTTTGGAACTGGAAACTGTTTTAGAGCTCGTAGGTTCAGAAGAGGAAGAAGAAGAGGCAAATGAGCCCTTTTGAGTAAGGGTCACCACGCGAAGCTTCTTACTTTGGATAGTTTCAATAAGGGACTGTACTTCTTTTGCAGAAAGCCGCTTTTTACCGCGCACAAGCTCATGAAAGAGGGGGTGCGCTCGGCTGTTCATACCCACGCTATAGCCGTTGACAACCGATGCTGTGTGGCCTTCAATCCATACATAGCCGGCATCAGGGGCTTCTGTAAGCAGTATGAGCGGACACTCCTCTTTCTTTTGCTCTACATAGAGCAGCGCGTCCATGTTTTCAGGGCTTTTTGCAAGGTAGTTCCACTGTGCATCTAACAGCTCTTTAAAGAGTGGATCTTGAGATGGCTGCAACAGGGCATTGTAGCGCTCATAATCTTGTATGAGGCGATTTTGCCCAGGAGTTGGGTTTGAAGCTCTTTGTGCCGCGTCTAACCCTTCAGCATAGGCTTCTCGTACATGCTGCTGCTGCTTTGGCGTAAGTTTTGTCCAACTAAGGGCAATCCAGCTTGTGTCTAAAGGATTTTGAACGGGCACTACAAGCTGTCGCATAACGCCCCCATAGAGATCTGTCGAGCCGTCATCGTTTACGGTAAATAATCTCGCAATCTTTTCTTTCTCAGGATCTACGCCATAAAACTTTGCGCAGTAGGTGTAGGTGTTGCCGGGATCTTTTGGATAATTAAGCAGTTCGATTAGGTATTGAACGTTTAAACCCCTGTCAGGATGCAGCCGTTTATGTACAAGATGAATATTACGAAGGCTGCGTACACGAGTCCATGAAGAATTAGTAAGTGAATTGAATCGCGAAAGCCCCTCTTTGAGCTTATTAGGATGCTTGGGACGCGTCAAAACCTGCACGGCTTCAGGATCATAAGGAAATGATGCTCGAAACGTCCTGTCTTGACAATCTTCTAAACAGTTTTGTATCTCTTCAATATCCCCTTGCATCATCGCTTTTACAAGATCATCAATTTTCCACGTTTCTTTCTTTAGCTTAGCTTTACCTTCTGTGTAGTAATGATACCCATCAAATAGCCTCACAGCATGGGCAACAACCAATTTTGCTGCCTGCAGCGGGTCCTGGGAATCTAGACTCTCAAAAACCTCATCCACAAGCTCATCTCGAGATCTCGGATCATCTGGGGGGTAGAGGTCATAGCCGAATATTTCGGCAATTGAACGACCGCTGCCTGGTACTGGCGGTTGAGCCCCATTCTGATGCGGTTTTAGAAGTACACGGAGCTTGCTACTGCCTTTTTTCTCAACATAGTCAATAACTGATTGATCTACCGTTGCCCCAATAGCAAGAAGCGCGCGCACATTTTGTAGCATCTCATGTTCACATGCGATCAGAAGGGCACTTTTGCCATCTTCTATTTTCCAGTCAATGACATCTAGTGGGTTTTCTCTGAACATTTCAATTCTTTGATCGGAATTTTCATATTCTGCCAAAAGACTAAGTGCGCGTGCAGTTCGGTGGGGATTGTCCCTCATAGTCGCCCTCATTGCTGCACCATTGAAGGTTTCACGCGGCCTCAAGCAAGAAGCAAGATATTTAGCATAGAAGGACCCTGCTGCAAATTTGCGTAACATATCACGAAGCGCTTGCGGCGGATGTGCACTAAAAAGCTTAGCAATTTCCTCAAAAAACGTACTTCGATTGTCTCTAGAAAAGCGTTTTTCCAAAGCGATCTGCAGCAGGGCACGAGCAGAGTTCCAACGCTTCTCCTCGCGGCATAAGGTGAGAAGTTCCAGACTAAACCGTTTGGCATTGACTACACATTTAAAATCATCTAATCGCATTATTTCAGAAACATCTGTGACAGTTGCCCCAAGTTTGATAAGCGCTCGGACATTTTCTACTCGTCGGCTCTCACAAGCAACTTGCAAGGGGGTTTTGCCATTACTATTTTGTCTATTCACTACTTCAGGGGCACATCCTTCAAATAGTGTAAACTTTTCGACATCAGTTGGAGGGGCTGTTGCAAGAAAAAAGAGTGCCTTAGTATCAAAGAGATGTTTTTTATCTTTCCACTCCTCATATGAGCCTCCAAACGAGCAGAAGGCATAGAAATCGGCCTGATCTGCATTAGGTACCCAAGACAGTAAGCGGTCCTTGACATGATCGGGAAGGTCGATTGAGCTGCGTAAAACTTTTGCTATCTGCCTATAAACCTCTGCACATACTGATCTGTCTAAGCTTTGCTCTGCTTTTGCACAGCTGAGGATATTGTGGAATGCGTCCCACTTTGCATTCGCACATGCAAAGAATAGGTGTGAAGCTGTCAGTTTCGCTGTTGTCTTCGTGTTGAAAAAAGCAGTTACAGCAGCTGCATCATCATTACGTATTGCAGCCTGAATTGCATCCTGATTTGTTAGCGCTTGCGCAGGAACATTATAATAAGATTTTGGATCAAAATTAACCATAAGCAACAAGTGTACTAAATCAAAAGATTTAATTCAAGTTTTATTTATATAAAAATCCTCTGCAAAAATCTTTTTTTAGAATTGGAGTAGAAAAGAAAAAAAAGAGAAATAATAGACGCTTTATCTACCCAAGGGGCCGGCCTCAATGGTGTCAACTTAAGGCCTTTTCTGATCTTATTCTCAATCTTGGTCTTATTCTTATTCTCTCTTTTTCCTTGCATCCTGAAAAAAAGAATAAGAATAAGACAAAGATTAAGAAATAACCTTAAGTTGACACCATTGGGGCCGGCCTAGAAGTAACCCGAGACGGACGTATCAACTTTGCGGCGTTTCGGTTTACTATATCGCAGTCTTTCAGACTGCAAAAACACCTCCACAATATACCTAGGGCGTTGCCCTAGGCTTTTACAACTCTGGGCTTCACCCTGAAAAATTGGCTGTAGGGCAAGATGGAAGAAAAACGGTCACATAGTTAAATAAAACTTTGCCTGGAAATTTTAAAGTTTTTGACAGCCCAGGTCTGACTCCTATATGACTTCTTCACGGTCCCCACCCCAACCAATGACTCTCTAGCATGAGCTTTTTTAATTCAGGGTCGGCTATTTTTTCAATGGTCGAGTCTATATTAGTATCCATATCACCTTGTATCCAAGAAAAAGCTGGATCAAGGTTGTCAAGGTTGTCATCACAGCCACAATCAATAAAGCTATAGATGGCTATAAGCATGAGATACTTCGCATCACTATCCGGTGCTGCAGAGGTAGCATTATAAATCCCGGTAAGTATTGAAAAAAGGCGTTTAGGAGAGTTGTCCATCGATTCAAATAATTTTCCAAACACTTTGCACACTTGTGACGAAAAATGTTCAAGTTTTGTGTCTGCGTCAGCCACTGTATTAATTGTTTTGAGTAACTGGACAACGGCGTCTTGACTTTGACTTTCAAAAGCTTTTGCAGCAAACAGAGTAATCTTCATTGCGCTAATCCGATACAGCAGCTTTGTCCTTTTATCTTCATCTGTGACAGTTTTGCTTATGCTTACAAAGAGCGTAAAGATCTTCTCGGCTGCATTTGCATCTACTCTACTAGAGATAAGTAGTGCTGCAAGAGCTTGTAGAGCCTTAGCATAGCGGTGATATGGTTTTTTTGCTTTTTGAAGAAGCGGGCTTAGCTTGGATAGAGCTTGTATGGCTGAATCAAAATCCCCTTGCACTATCTGGCTCATTGCAGCATGTGTGTGTATAGCAAATAAATCGCGGTTTTTCTTGGAGGTACTAGATACGCGACCTACCACCTGTTCTAAAAATGCATAAGAGACTTTATCTATCTCAGCTAGTGCCGAAGTGTGATCTAGTTCTCTTGTTGCCTCTTTAAGAAAATCGCTTATGTGGCTTTGAGCTTCTCTATTTTCTGTATATTCCTTCTCAAAATTTCTGACGACTTCATACCATTCGCGAAGGTCAATAAGCTCTCTCATTCGGCTCTCTTCTTCATCACTTACCTCCAGATCCTCCTCTTTATCCTGCAATATATTTGCGATACGAAAGATGTTTTCGAATTTGGGAGGCCACGCTAAGCCACTTTTTTTAAATTTCTGTTCAAGCTCGTCGAGTTTTGAAGGTTGCTGGGTTTTAAGTATATCAATAAATCTACCTCTTTCGTTGTAGAGAACCTTGAGGAAGACATCTGGATGGCCGGTAGTTGTAAGTGTATTTAGGACTGCTTGTGCAGGAGTGAGTCGATCGCGTAGCTCTGGTAGCCTCTTGCATAAAAATTTGGTAAATTTCTGAAGTCGTAAGATCGCATCCCCTTCATCCCTTTGCACTTTAACGATTACCTGCTTATTCATGAAACTATCAACGCGCGCTGCCTGCAAGTCTTGAGGCGGGAGCCTTCCGAGTATCATTTGTATAACATCTCTGCCTAATCCTATAAAGGGTTTTTGGGCAGCTGTATTAGCCGGATAAACCTGGTTTTGGGCTTGTATTATGTTCATATAATCTCTCATTTAAAATAAGGAACATTATACAAGAGAATAATTTAATTGTCAATTGAGATTTGCAGCTAATGGGTAATGATAAGGGGCTTGACCGGCTTTTCAAGTCGTTTTTCAAGTGTTGAAGCCTCCCACGTGTCTCCCGCAAGGTCCTTGCGGGGGCTCGGTTTATGCTTGAAGCATCTGCCCAAAGTCTATAATTGCAGCAAAAAACTGCTCTTGCATGAGCTCTTCTGTTACACCGTTTACATGAATTACTACAGGACGGATGGATAGAGCACTTGGGCGATCAAGTCTTGCGATTTTTTGTTCTACATCTTTTATGACAGAGCTGTCGATAGGACGTTTTGAAAATCGTATTTCACATAGATAAAGAGAGTTGTATTTAGTTTGAATGAGGTAGTCAATTTGGCAACCTGATCGATGAGTGGTCGGTTTTTGAAAATAGGGACCATCATTCACGATTTCGCTCGGGTGAATATTTAAAAGGCTGTAGAGCTGGGCGCGATTATGGAGTACAAGATTTTCAAACTGAAGGCCCATAATGCCTTCCCAGCCTGCTGTTGTGACAAGAGGCTTATCGTTAAACGACCCTCTCAATATATTTTCTGCATTGGGTTCTATATATTTTAAATAGAAGCGAATGTAATTATCAGAAATACGGTATTGACTGAGTTTAGAGGTTTTTGCATTCTGAAGATCCCACGTGTGATTACGCATAAGAAATCCTGAAGCAATGAGGTCGTTCAAGTACTTGCTTATTACCCCACCTCTTTGAATCCCCAACCGCTCGCACAGGCCCTCTAGGGTGGCACTAGGAGTTATTGCTAGACTTTCAAGCAGCTTGCGATAGGTCTCATTTTTCTTTGAAAAGAGAGTGTTGAATATTTGATTAAATTCACGGAACAATAGCCCTTCAGGAGTAAAACAGAGCTCTCGTATCAATTCTTCTGCATGAACAGTTGGCACAATATTTTCAACATAGCGAGGCACTCCGCCTGTAACAGAAAGAATTTTGAACTTTTCGTAAGAAGAGATATTTTTACTCTGCTTGCCCCAAAACTGGTTACATTCTGAAAGGCTTAGCTCTTCAAGGCTCAGTACAAGATCAATCCTGCCGACAAATGCTGTGCTGCTCAGAATGTTTTTTTCAATCCACGAAGAAACAGAGCCACAAACGATAAGGATGAGTTGAGGATTCTTCTTAAAATAGAGATCCCATGCATTTTTTAATTTAGCCAAAAACGTCCGGTCTTTCATCCCCATCCATGAAATCTCATCTAAGGAGATAATGACCTTTCCTTTTTGGGTATGATGTGCCAAATGCCAAAAGAGGTCGCCCCAGTCCTTGCTGAAAGGAGGCGGAATATGGAAAATACGAGCAAGCTGTCTTGCAAATTCATCTCGCTGATCTTGGGTTTTCATCTTTGGCTCTGGAGATAAGCCCGATAAAGCAACAAAGCGTGTGCCATCTGCAAATTCTTCTATCAAACGACTTTTTCCAATTCGCCTTCTGCCCTTAATCACGACAAAACTTGCTATCTCTTTTTTCCAAAGACCTTTTAGCCGCTCAAGTTCCCTTTTTCGCCCGATAAACATTGAGATATTCCCTTTGCTCGACTTTGCCATTATTTTACCAAAAATGGCATTTTTCGTGCAAGATAGTGATAGTGTAAACCTATCACCAAATTGTGATTTTGACATTTTCGTGCAAGATATAGATATTCGGAATCTTGCACGAAAGTTCTTTAGGGGGTTGTAAGGAAATAAATTTTACAGTTATAGAGGAGAAAAACGGTTCAGATTCTGACGATTTTTCCGAGAGGCGTATCTCTCATCCTCCCGAGGGAAAATCGTCAGAAGATGAATCGATTTTTCCCTCTAGAACTGTAAAAGTTATTTTCTTACAACCCCTTAGTCTATATCGCTTGAGAAAACTGCTTATGAGCTTCTTTCTGGGCTAAGTACCAGTCAAAGCAGGAGGTGATGTTGCGGATGAAGAGGCAGCCCTCCTCTGTTGCTTCAAGGCGCTCTGGGGTATTTATAACAAGGCCTGTAAGGGGCTGTAGGCGCAACATATCTTCTTGGAAGTAGCTGTCAAATGCTTTGCCGAAGCGGGAGAAAAATTCTGCTTTATTAAGGCTAAAATCGCACATAAGGCGCTGCACTACCCAGCGGCGGATGAGGTCATCTTCATGGAGTAGTTTGCCGCGAAAAACTGGCAAGGTATTGCTATCGAGCATCTGGTAGTAGGTTTCGAGCTCTTTTACATTTTGAAAATAGCCTTTTTGGACATAGCCTATGGCTGTTATGCCAAAGCTTATAAGATCTTCTACATCCAGTACCGTATAGCCCTGAAAGTTTCTCTGGAGCCGTTTTTGACTAAAGGCTTCGGCCATCTCATCTGTGGGAAGAGCAAAATGGTCCATGCCAATTGCTTTGTAGCCGGCATCCAGAAGCGCCCTTCGTGCAAGCAGATAGATGCGGAACTTTTCTTCCGTAGTTGGCAGCGCCTCGTCAGGAATAGCCTTTTGATGCGGCTTCATCCAGGGGATTTTTGCATACGAAAAGAGCGACAGACGATCGGGTCTCAACTCTATGATTTTTTGTATGGTCTCTTTGAAGGTATCGATAGTCTGGTAGGGCAAGCCATAGATAAGGTCGAGGTTTATGCCAGAAAAGCCAAGACGTCGTGCAAGCTCATAGGTATAGCGAGTCATTTCGTAGCTTTGACGCCTTTTTACCGCCTCCTGCACCTTCTCATTTGTATCCTGCACGCCAAAGCTTACGCGAGTAAAGCCAAGCGATTTAAGTAGTGTAAGCTTTTCTCCCCTATCCTCAAAAACAGTTCTGGGGTCGATTTCAATGGCAATTTCTGCATCCTTTTGGATCGAAAAGTTGGCATGAATTGCCTGCATAAGCTGTTCAAGCAGCTGGCACGAAAGCTTTGTGGGCGTGCCTCCCCCAAAATGGAGCTGACGCACCTTTTGGCCCGAAGCTACAAGCTCCATTTCCTTGATTAGGTAGCGCACATAGCGCTCCTCATTTTCCTCTTTGCGGTTTAGCACCACGGAACAGCCGCAAAAAAGACACATCGTTTTGCAAAAAGGTATGTGAAAGTAGAGCGCAACGGGATTTTCTACCTTTTTTAATGCCTCGACATAGGCATCTGGAGAAATGGGGCCCCATTCTGGAGCCGTTGGATAGCTTGTATAGCGCGGAATCGGCTTATCAAGCGAAAGTAAGAGATCGATACTATCCATAGCTTTTTATACAGTGGACGAGTGCCTCGACATTTTGGCGAGGCGTCTCTTTATGTATTCCTTGCGAGAGGTTAAAGATGAAGGCTGGGTCATTTTTCATGCTTGTCAAAATCGCGTTTGTTTCACGCATCACAGTCTCTGGGTTTGTGCGCAAGATATCAGGGTCGAGGTTGCCCTGTAGACAAAGATTTCCTACTTCTTTTCGCACTTGTTGCAAGCTCGTTTGCGCATCAAGAGAGAGAGCCTGGGGCTGCAAGGTATGCAGGCGGTCGATATTTGCTCTGCCGTAGAGGATAACGGGACACTTTTTTAGCCCTTTCAGTATCTTTTGGATGGGTTTTTTGACAAAGCGGTCAAACTGAGTAAGCGCGAGTCTATCGCTCCAGCTATCAAAAATCTGCACAGCATCGCAGCCGGCATCAATCTGCGCATTCAGGTAGTCGATTGTTGCGTCAGCAACAAGATCTACAACAAGATCAAAAGAATCAGGATCTTCAAGCAGCCAGAGCTTTGCATCCTTTGCAAAGTAGCTTGCCACGGTAAAGGGAGCGCCTGCAAAGCCAATAAGGGGCACTTTTAGGCTCTTTTTAAGCATCTTTATTGCTTGGATGACATAGTCAAAAGAGACATCGTGCCTTGTAAGCTTCATGCCACGAGTAAGTTGGTTACTTATTACCGGTCCCACATCATCATAAAAGCGTAAATCAAAGCCAAAAGCTTCGACAATAAGCAAAATATCAGAAAAAACAATGGCCGCATCAAAGCCAAAGGCATCTATGGGCTGATGTGTCACCTCCACAATAAGCTCTGGAGTGCGACAGATTGTTAAAAAGTCATACTTTTGGCGCACTGCTTGATACTCATGCATGTAGCGCCCAGCCTGCCTCATCAGCCAGACTGGGGGCCTTTTTGCAAAATTCTTCCCTTGCAGTGCATCAAGAAATATCACAAGAGGCGCTCTAAGATAGCATCTGTTGTAAAGCCAAATTCTTTGGCAAGCACACTTGCCGGTGCTGATGCGCCAAAGCCTTCCATAGCAATTGCTATGCCATCGATGCCAATATATTTGTACCAGCACATGTCAGCCGCGGCTTCTATGCTTACCCGCTTGCCGGAATCTGGGCCAAGAACGCTAGTTCTATACTCTTCAGGCTGCAGATCAAAGAGCTCTGTACAGGGCATGGAGACAACGCGTGTCGGCTTGCCAAGCTTTTCTAGCTCGCCTGCTACTTCCATAGCAAGCGGAAGCTCTGATCCCGTTGCAATGAGTGTAAAGGCCGCTTTTTTGCTTTCGCGCTTGACTATGTAGCCGCCGCGGCCAACGCCCTGATCATACGCTACGACAGTTTCAGCAACATCTACCACATTTTGACGCGACAAGATGATGCAAGATGGTCCGTGATATTTAAGCGCGCCTACCCATGCCATCTTCACCTCATGTATGCCTGAGGGGCGAAAAACATGCAGATGCGGTATTGCGCGAAGCGATGAGAGCTGCTCGATAGGCTGGTGTGTGGGGCCATCTTCACCCAAAAAGATAGAATCGTGCGTAAACTGGTAGATCACCTTGCGCTTCATAAGAGCAGCGAGGCGTATTGCGTTTCTCATATAGTCTGAGAAGGTTAAAAAGGTGCCGATATAGGGCACGATCATATGGGTCTGGCGAAGGCCGGTAGCGATTGTTGCCATGCCAAACTCGCGAACGCCAAATTTGATGTTTCGGCCTGTAAAATCGCCGGGAGTGATAATGCCAAACTTTTTAAGCATGGTGTAATCTGATGAAGAGAGGTCTGCTGAGCCGCTATAGAGCTGCGGCATAAAGTCTGCTAAGTAGTTTGTCACATCTTGCGACGCTTTTCTTCCCGATGTTGGTCCCTTAATTTCAAGCTTTGTCAGGCGCGCTTCAAGATCATCTGGCATCAGATCTTTTGCCATTATATCAAACTCTTTACGCTTTTCTGGATAGGTGCGAGACCAGCTTTCAAACCCTTTTTTCCACTCCTCTTCGCGTGCAGCATCAAGTGGAAGCTTGCTTGCAAAAAAGTCTTTAACTGCTTGCGGGATGTAAAAGTCATCAAGCGGTATGCCAAGAGCCTGTTTTGATGCCTTTATCTCATCTTCTCCAAGCGGTGAGCCATGCGCTTTTGCAGAGCCTGCCTTATGGGGAGAGCCTTTGCCAATAATGGTGTGGCAGATGATCATCGTTGGGCGCGTCTGGTTTTGGCGCACATGCTCTAGCGTGCTGTGGAGCTGGTCAAAATCGTGGCCATTTACATCATAGACATCCCATCCATAGGCTTGGTAGCGCATTTTAGTATCTTCTGAGCAGGCATCTGATAATGGGCCGTCGAGCGATATCTGATTTGCATCATAGAGCACAATGAGGTTATCAAGCTGCAAGTGGCCTGCAATTGAAGAGACCTCTGATGTACAGCCCTCCATGATGCAGCCATCTGACACTAATACATAGACCTTGTTGTCAAAGATTTTATACTCTGGCGTATTAAACTTTTGCGACAAAATTTTATAGGAAAGAGCCATTCCAACGCCATTGCCAAGGCCTTGTCCAAGTGGGCCTGTGGTGGTCTCAACGCCATCTGTTTCTAACGATTCTGGGTGGCCGGGCGTGTTCGAATGAAGCTGCCTAAAGCTTTTAAGATCCTCTAACGATACTTTATAGCCTGCAAGATGCAGACAGGAGTAGAGCAGCATGGAGCCATGGCCTGCTGACAAAATAAAAATATCGCGATTTGGCCAGTGCGAATTTTTTGGATTATGTCGCAAAAGCTGTCCATACAAATAGGCACCCATCTCAGCGCAGCCCATAGGAAGGCCCGGGTGGCCAGAATCTGCTTTTTGCACAGCATCCATAGAAAGCGCGCGGATGGTGTTTGCTACCTTCATAAGAATCTGCTTTGTAGCCTCTTCTAGGGGCTTTTCTGCCAGAGAATTTTCAATGCGTTGTGCCATAAAGTTTTTCCATTGCAAATAAAATTGTTTGTAAAGTAAGTAAGAGATGGTACCCTTGAAGGGTGAAAAGTCGCAAGGAAGAAATCATATATGGCCATTCTCGCAATACTAATACGCCACGCAAAGCCTGATCTTGAAGGTAAACTTACCGATAGCGGCCGCCAAATGCAAAAAAAGGTAAATGCCTTTTTAAAAAGCTTAGAAGTTGCCCCTACCCAGATCTGGACATCGCCCATACTGCGCGCAAGAGAGACTGCAGAGATCGTTACACAAGATTTCGGTGTATCGGCAGAAAATGAAATGGCCCTAAGCGAGCTTGAACTTTTTGACGAACAAGAAATTACCAATAAACTTGCTGCCATGCCAGATGAGAGCACCGTGATTCTTGTAAGCCATGGCCCCCAAATCATGCGCCTTACCTCCTATTGGGTAGGAGCCCATATTCTGCCAGGCTCTCCCCCGACAAGCTCTGCCACCATCATCGAATTTCCCGGCAAAGTTGGCCAAGGCAAAGCCACATTTGTCCGCCAGATCAACTACAGTGATTTGTGAGGGTGGCCGAGCAACAACACTGTGTAGTAAAAGTCTATGATTTTTTTTACCGCAGAGA
>Ga0187893_10010254_pt1 | contig 14060 bp, 12 predicted proteins | sample MA1701074metaG_FD_139574 | JGI IMG/M metagenome (GOLD analysis project Ga0187893, IMG submission 139574) | White microbial mat communities from a basaltic lava cave in the Kipuka Kanohina Cave System on the Island of Hawaii, USA - MA170107-4 metaG ...
GATGTTCCAGTACCGCTACCTGATCTTAATGATGAGGAAGCCGGTATTGATATGTCTATGACTGGTGAAGCTGCTCCTGCTCCAGAAATGACGGGCGCTCCAGAAGCAGTTGGTGCTGAAGTTGGTGCGGGTGTTCCAGAATCTAAAGTTAGTAAGAAACCAGTAATTGAAGGATTTCTTCCTATTGAGAAAATGTCTCTATTAAATCTCCAAGAAGAGTTAATCTCATGGAAGACCGATGGACATGTTTATCTCAAAGAGGATGGATTTGAAGATTGCTTTAATCAACTAAACCGTTATATTGATCGTTGCAGTAATATCGGTACTGAAGCTACCCCTACTCGTGAAGAGTATGAAAAGATTAGAGATACTGTAATAAATCTAGGTGACGATGTATCATTGGATTTTGCGGACCCATATGAAGGTAAAGTTGAAGTAAACGCCGAGACTAAAATTAGAAGTGATTATAAACCAGTAACTGAAGATCTTGGTGGATTATCTGGTCCGGAAAAAGGAGCAAAACATAGTGGTGATAATTCTGGCATGAGCGAATTGCAAGGTGCCGGTGGTGTTGTTAAGACTGATTTGAAGAAAGTTAGTGGTACTGATGCCGGAAGTGCGCCTTCTAACAGTGGCGAAGCTTCCCAAGAGGTTGGCTTAGATATGTCTAAAGACCACCAATCTAAGACCAAGGGTATGGAAGCGAAGAAACTCAATAAGGCTAGCGGTGCAGATGCCGCACAAGTATCATCCAATAAGGGAGAAGCTTCCCAAGAAGTTGGCTTAAATATGTCTAAAGACCATCAATCTAAGACCAAGGGTATTGCCGAAGACAACTTTGTAGATCGGATAGCTGATGCTATTGGTGAAGAAGATCTTAAAGTTGGAACTAAGCATGCCGGTGGCGGTGGATATAAGAAACCACATGACATCGAAATGGATGAATTGCAGGGTAAAGATGGTGTTGAAGATGCCGCATTAAAAAATGCCGATGGTAAAAGTGCTAGCGGTGTTCCAACATCTAAGGGCGGGCCTGGTAAGCAAGATCTAGATATGGCTAAGGATCATCAAGATAAAACTGATGGATTGGCTGAATCTTCTGAAGTTGCTGAAGAAGTAACTGCAGAGGAAGTTGTAGTTGATGAACAACCTAATGAATGTGAAACAGCAACTGCCGAAGATCAACAAAAGGGTCCTCGCATGCATCAATCTGGACGTAAGAAAGCTGCTTTGGCTCCTCGTGAAGTTAAAAAGGAGAGTAAGGAAAGTAAGCCAGTTGCAGAAGATGTAGCTGTTGCTTATTCTGCTGATGAACGGATTGATGATGTAATAGCTAAAGTAGTAGCTGCTATGAATGAAGTTGAACCTGATATGGGTATGGTTCCTCCTATGCCAACTGAGCCAGCGATGCCCCCAGTTTCAATGGATATCCCTCCAGTTGATATGCCTCCTGCTCCTGAATTGCCAGAACTAGAAGGTCCTGGTCCAGAAGTTGAGGGCGAAGTTGAAAGTGATGTTGAAGGTGAAGAACCTGAATTACCAGAACTTGAATCGAAAAAATCAAGTGGTTCATTGACTGAAATGGCTGTTGGTACTGGTGCAGTAGCAGCTGTTCCTGGCGTTGTTTCAGAAGCACTTTGCCCAGTTTGTAAACACAATAATTGTGAATGTGGATGTGATCCTAAGACTGGTAAAGGTTGTAAATGTGAGAAGAAAGAATCATTTGATCAAGCTTTAGATGGTAAATTATCAACATTAACTGAAGATGGACCATGCGTTGTGCATAAGAAAGTAAATTGTAAAGAATGTGAAGCTTTTGAGAAGCATTGTCCAAAATGTAAAATGGATGTTGATAAGTGTAAGTGCGTGTAAATAATTGAAACTATGAGCCTGGATTATTTCCAGGCTCATAAACTATAAATGCTTAAGACCATCAAGATTTATCCATTAATTATAAATCTCGTCACTAATGATGATGAGAGTAAGATAAGTCTTGGAGAAATAACGATAGGCAATCGTAAATTACCGCCAGAAGTATTGCCGCTTGATTTACAAATAACAGTTGATGGTACCAATCCCGATCAAATCTCTGATTTCTTAACATTACTTGGTGATTGGGTGTATGATAGGATAATTGAAAACAATTAATCCTGACAAACATACAGTGAATATTTGAGGATAAATATGCATATTTCAAGATCTACAGCTGCAAAAACTGGTGAGACTGGTAGACATAATCTTATTCAGGATGCTTCAATTTTAAAAGTATTGAAGAAAGAAACCGTTATTCTAGAAGAGGCTGGTATAAAAAGACCTGTTATGCGTTTAACTGGTAGATTTCAATATGCAGATGAACCAAATGCTAATGGTCGTATTTATGAATTTCCAATTCTAAAGAATGCCGTTGATGAAATTCAAGAAGATTTAAAAGCACGTAGAATATTAGGAGAATTTGATCATCCTGCTGATGCTAAAATTCATTTAGATCGTATAAGTCATGTGATTACTAAAATATGGATGGAAGATAAAGAAGTTTTAGGGGAACTTGAAGTTTTAGAAAAAACTTCATGTGGAGCACAATTAAAAGCATTAGTAGAGAGTGGTGTTAGTATAGGTATTAGCTCGCGCGGTGTAGGTGATATGGAATCAATTGTAGTTGAAGGCAAGGAATTGAATAGGGTTTTGGAAGGATATTTATTCATAACATGGGATGTTGTAGCTGAACCGAGTGTGGCTGGTAGTTATCTTGGTGTTATGGAATCTCGTAATAGAATGTTAAGATCTAAACAATTATCTGATCCATTTAAGACTAAAGAACATAATATCATTAAAGAAATTCATAATTATTTGAATAAAATTTAAATTTGTGGTCACATGGATGATTTTTATTGTTATGATGACGCCAATGGTGGTTATGCCGCTGCTACTGGTAAAATGTTTATTGATGATAAATCGGTTACATTTTATTTAAGTGTATATGGTTCGAGTTATGATGTTGTAATTGATGAAATTGCACAACCTAAGGTACATGGTGATATTGATAATTTGACACTTAGCGGTCACACTGCAGATGATCAGGGAATAATGTACAATTTCGGTAATAAACTCCCATCTGGTGATATTTTATATAAATTATTGAATAAATTTGAGGAATATTCTAGAAAATCACTTATATTTCCTCAATCTAAGCAAATTGAACCAACTGAGTTACATGATAAGGATGAATGGGAAGGGCCAGAGGGTCCAATCGTCTGGCGTATATTAAATGGTGAGAAATTTTTTGTACGTCGAAGTGTGGTTACAAATTCTGTTCCAGAACTTTCAAAGCGTGTTGTAAAGGGTAAGAGATCTATCAGGGAAATATTTGGCAAAGATATTTCATCAGGCAATATAAGTGATATTGAGGAATCTTATATGTTAGGTGAAGCAAAGAATAAGAAGAGAGTAAAGTCGCCTTGGGCTGTGTGTACAGCAAGTGTCGGTCGTGAAGACAAAGCTAAGTATGAACGCTGAGTGAAAAAAGTTAAGGCCCAGTCGGGTCTTGATGAATCGGTTGATGAAATAATGTTCTCTATTTTAAGTGAGATGGACAATATGGATGATTTTGATTTTGATAATGTTAGTGATGATGATGTAGCTGGTGTTCAAGATACATCTATGCCTGATTTAGATTCTCAGGCTGAGCTTCCTGTTGATGAAAATTGGGTAATAATGTGTCATGGTGAAGAAGATGGCAAGAAAATGACTGAAGTTTGGGGTACTTATCCATCTAAGGAAGCTGCTGTTGAGGATTTGAAAAAGTGTATTAAAGATGAATTTGGTGATGAAGAATTAGCTAAAGTTGAAGGACAATTAGGTCAAGAGCCAGTAGAAGTTAATGGATGGATTAAAGATGTTGTTCAAATGAAATCTCCAGAGTCTGCTGATGTAGAAGCTCCTTCAGAAGAGCCTGCGTCTGATATGCCTAAAGATTTATCTAATGAAATGCCTGAGGAATCAGAAGTTCCAGAGGCATCAGATGATGAGAACTCCGAAAAGGAGTTCTAATGTATCCGAAGCGTTTGTATAGCACAAATGCAATTGATAAAATTGCTGAAGCTATTGATGATGAATTTGCAGACTGGAAGGGCATTGAACCATTAGAACTTCCTGAAGATCGTATATTAAATATAATATCTTATTTTACTGTTGAAGCTAATCATCCTGCCGAAATATATAGAGCAATTAAATTATCTCAATTGAAAGATTATTATGTTGAATATATATCTCTTGAAGAATTGCGAAAATATCCTATTAAATTAAATATCAATTATGGAATAACGGTGTTATACAAATCTACTAGTGTAAGATCTAAAGAACAAATTATAAAAGCATTAATGGTTGAATAAATGCATCCATCTATAAAACAAGCATATGAAACTGGGACACATCCGTTGGCGAAACACCCTATTCATGGTGTTTATGGGAAAGAATTAGCATTTGATCAATATCAACATATTAAAGACTTATATTCAAAGGCTACTGGGTCTGATAGAATGAATTTTCAAGAATTAAGTAGATTATTGACTACTATTATTAATCTTGAAGCTCGCCATAAAGAACAATTGGAACAATTGGCTAAAAAATTGGTTGCACAATTGTGGAAAACAGACGTTAATATATTTAAAGAAGCAGAGTTGGGATCTGGTGGTGAATCTAGTATTGAAGATGAAGATGAGAACGAGGAGCTAACTCCAGAACAATTGAAAGAAGTTCATAAACGCATTACGCTTAATACATTAACACATGGTGCGGCAATACATCAAATGACTACTTTACATCATATGGTTAAAGATTCAATTGACAAATTGGATGCTAAATTAATACCATTATATGATAAGTTGTCACGTGGGGCTGTTTACAGTTCTTGGTTTATGTCTATTGAGAATATCCTACAGAATATGGGAATGAAAGGTGGAGAAAGTCATGTTGAATGGGAAGATGACACTCCTCAAATAGTTGCTAGTGGATTGATTTTCCCAATGTTGGTACATGAATTGTCTAAAGGTGTAATGGAATTATTAACATCTCATGGTCTACCTAAAGATCAAGAAACTTTAGAGAAAGTTTTCAAAGCTGCTGATAGGTATGATACTGAAATATTTCATTTTTTTGTTGGTCCATCTTTGTGGAGAAAATTTATAAAATTAGTTAAACCTGATGATCTCCCACGTGTAATTGCTGTTTTATCTAAACAAAATCCTGATAATTTACACAAAATTATTAGTACAGTAGTTGAGAATCCAGAAGAAGCAAGAGATATGTTGAAAGATTTTATTATGAAACCTAAAGAATTTAAAGTTGACGACATTGAAGAAACAATAAAACATATAGCGGAATTGGTTCCAGAAGATGTTAACGAATCAGTTGCTGAACCTGAGACTGAACCTAAAACTGATCCAAAAACTAAACCTGATGAAGAAGATGAAGATGAAGATTTTGATCCATTTAAACCACCTAAACCTGGTGTGACACCTAAACCTAAGGCTCGAAAATAATATGGATTTATTGGCTAAATTAGATTTAATGTTATTTGAGGATGTAGAATCTCGTATTTCATATCTTATTGAAATATTATTAGGTAAGAAATCTAGATGGAAATTTAAAGAACTGCCTGATGCGCAAGAACGTGCTGTCAAATTAATTCATGATATAGCTCCATATGATCCAACAGGCGAGCGTTATCTACAATTCATTGTGAAACAGGTTGCAAATGGTACAATTAGATTCCCTGAAGATGGGCCACCATTAAAGGAAGCTCTTGAAATTTTTTCTAAAGCATTTAAAAAGAAGGAATGGTCTGGACACAGAGATATAACAAAATATGATAATTGGCGCGATTTGCAAAGTCATACTATGGCTTATGCAGCAACTGCTGAATCTAAGACAACACCAGCTAGTGAGACTGAATGGGTTAAGAAAGCAAAAGAAGGATCTAATAAAATAGTCGATTTTAATTTTAATGGTATCCATGTAGATGAGAATAATCAAAAGATCTCAAAAACATTTAATTTCGTAGTAATAGAGTTGATTACTCCGGTTGCAGTAACTGTCTATGGTCGTGGTACGCAATGGTGTACGTCTTGTTCATTATTTAAAACAGTTAAACCAAATGAAGTTGATAGTGTTGTGTCACAAATGAATCGGGAACGTACAGAAGGCGATCCATGGGCTGATATGTCACCTGAAGCCATGAAGAAATATATTATGGACATTAATGGTGGTAACTTAGATAAAGATCAAATTAAAGTTCCTAATCCGTACTATGTTAATGCATTACAAAATGCTAAACATTATCTAAGTGGTGGACCAATGTACATTGTTTTTAAAGACAAAGAGCCATATGCTCAAATAACTAATAATGGGCGTGAATTACGAAATGCTACTGATAGGAGTCTATTCAAAGCCAGTCCAATGTTAGCATTAGTGTTTGAAGAGATGGTAAAATCAAATAAAATTTCACCAGATATGAGAAATGTTTTGAATGGCCACATTGAGAGAAGTGGTTTAAAGAATGTTAAACGCAATTAAGGATTTTGCGCAGGAGGCGTCTCGACGTGGTGCATACCTTGTTCTCTTTGTTTCTCTTTTTCAATTACATCTTTAACTAGTTGAGATATAACTGATTTTAATTCTTGTGGCCACCCTATAAATTCTCTATTTATAGAATGTGATTCACCATATAAATGCTGTTGCATTGATAAGAATATTCTACCATCGATTGTGAATATTGCACTAAAGTGTGGTACCCCCCATTGATCTTGATCATGCATTTCTCCAGTTAGTGATGTGTTGGATTCTGGATTGAGTTCGAATTCTTTTAAATTTGATTTATTAATTTTATTATTAATTTTAGATACGAGATAGCTTCCAATTTCTATTCCATATGCATTATTTAAATTTTCAAGATAATTTTTTGCATAGCTGGTCAACTTATCGAGATCTTTATCTATTATAGTGTAGTCATAGTGCATTGTGTAGAATTTGAAGAAATTTTTAATTATTCTTATTAATTCTCTAGTAGCACCTATTTTTTGAACTCTTTTATGTCGTTTTTCAAGTTCAGATTTTGTCTTTATTGCTTTATTTTTTATCAATTCAATGAATTTATCTATACCTTTAGCAATTAAAAGTCCATATTCAAATGTTACAAATCCATTTAATCTTTCTACAACATTCATTCCTTGATTATTGAGGTGATATTCTGGTACGTATAAATTTCCTATTATCCAGCCCTTGTTGTTCCAAATTAGTTGTAATTTATCTTGTGGTATAAATGTTATATCAGGTCTTTCTTTGGTTAATTGTGTTAATTTTTCAGTTGCTTCCTCTTTTAATTTTAAGATTTGATCCAATAATCTTGGATGTACTTCATGTGCTTCAAATAGTATATCTTCAGTCAGGAATTGCAACCGCATATGTTATTTTTGATGATGTGTTTTTTTAATATTAAAGTACCATATTTCGTACAAAAATATCTGGTAGAATGAATTATGGACACATTGATACATTTACAAAGATTGTGTCGATAACCATACATTGAAAGGAAAATTATGAGTCATCCAGAGAAGATCGTTGAACTAATCAAGGGGATTGGTGCTTCACCAGATTTAGCTAATGCTGTAGCACAGGAATTAGAGAGCTACACTAAAGCGGTGAAAGAACGATATGAAGTTGAATACCAAAATAAAATTGAACGGGCCAAGCAAGTTTGTGTTGAGGAAGTTAATGCGGAGAAAGTTCGTTTGGCCGGTCGTGTGAAAACTTTTTTAGAAAGCAAAGCAACCTCTATGGAGACTGCTGGTGCACGTCAGCGAGCAATTGAAGAATCTGAGTCCGCTGCTATCCTTAAGAAGACGAAAGCTCTTCTTGAAGGGATTGAACTCAAAGAGAGTGGTGCGACAAGTCAGGAACTTCTTGCTAGCCAAAAGAAAGCGGCTAGACTCGAAAAGATGTGCCAGACTCTCAAAGAAGAGCGCGTAACACTAATATCAAAGGCCAATACAGCTAATGATATTGCTGCTAAAGCTTTGCAGCGCAATCGTCAGCTAGAAGAGCAGACCAAGTTAACCGAGGGTTACTGCAAGGAGCACAAACTTCCATTCCCAGGTGGTGGGAAGTGTGCAAAATGTGGTGGATCTAAGGATGCAAAGGCTGGCGTTAAGGCAGACGTTAAAGGGGATGAGAAAAAAGTAGATGAAGGCAAAAAGCCAGAATCGGCTCGCCTCGATGAAAGCCGCAAAATTGCTGCTGCTAGCATGTCCACTCGTCGTACAATGGTAGAGTCTCAGGCACGCCCTGTTGCTAAGTCGGCTGTTCCGGCTGGCGACGACATCACACAAATCGCTGATACAATTGAATAAGGATTGAAATTTAATGAGTAAATTATTGACAGAAGAGATGAAGCAGGAAGCCCTAGCCCGCGAGTCTCGTAAGAATATGCTAGTTAAGAAATGGGCACCCGTACTCAAAAAGTGCAAAGAAGTAAAGCCTGCAAAGTACGGTTTACTATCCGCAATGTTCGAGAACCAATATAATGCGTGGGATCCGAAAAAGCGGTCGGTAATCTTGGAAGACGCAACTACAACTGGTGATATCGCTGATTTCACCCGTTTTGCCCTTCCTCTAATTCGCAAGAGTTATCCACGTCTAATTGCTGACAATCTCGTAGGTGTTCAGCCTATGAGTCAGCCAGCCAGCTTGATTTTCTACATCCGCTATCGTTATGCTCTCTCAAAGGGTGCAACCCAAGCCGGAACGCAGATCATGCGTCAGAATACAGCTCAGGCATTCGCCCGTCAGAATGGTTGGGCGCTTGATCCTTACTACAGCTCACAAGTTGTAAAGGGTGAAGCTCTAACAATCGGTGGCGGTGGTGCTCTAGTTTCAGGTACACTACTTCACAAGCCAGTACTAGCTGGTACAGTTGTAGTTAACGTGTTTGAACAAGACACCGATAGCTGCGAAGATCCAACACCAATCTGCCAAGTTAGCTTCGATGCTAATGGTGAGCCAGATGTTGTTGTTTCAGACAGCCCAACAGTTTGCACAATTGATGAAGATCCTTCTGCTACCAAGTTTGATCATGCAACTGGTGCAGTCCAGGTTTCTCTCTCCTCGGGTTCAGTAACGGGTAAGGTTGCCCGTGTTGATTACGAGTATGATCTTGAGAATAACCCCTTCCAACCAGAAGTCACAATGTCCATCGATTCAGACAGCGTAGCAGCTGCTACCCGTAAGCTCAAGACTTCCTGGTCACTAGAGGCTGCCCAAGATCTAAAGTCAGTTCATAATATTGATGCAGAGTCAACTCTCACTGATCTTATGGCTGATGAAATGGTTGCCGAAATTGACCGCGAAATTATCAACGACCTAATCGTTGCGGCATCCGTTCGCGCTGCTCATAACTTCGCAACAGGCGCTGGCGCATCAGTAAACTTTACTGATCGCAACATCGCACTTCTATACAAGTGTCTAGAAGTCGCTAATATCATCCATAGAACCACACTCCGTGGTCCCGCAAACTGGATGGTAACCAGTGCAGATATCGCATCTAAGTTTGAGCAATTGAATGATTTCCGTGGTTCAGATGCTCTCGCTCAAGATGGTATCGATATTGGTATCACTTCCGCAGGTACAATACAGGGAAAGTTGAAGCTCTATAAGGATCCTCTCTTCCCAAATTGTAAGATCCTAATGGGCTTTAAGGGTTCAAGTGTTTTGGATAGTGGATACTTCTACGCGCCGTACGTACCTCTACTCTCAACACCAACAGTCCTAGATCCCAATTCATTCACACCGAATAAGGGAATCATGACCCGCTATGGCAAAAAGTTAATTGAAGACGGCGGGCTATATTATGGTGTAGTTACTGTGAGCTCGTTATAACCGTAACTCGTCATAATTATCTTTAAAGTAAAGATAAAGAAATTAAGGGCCGGGTGGTCAGAAATGGTCACCCGGCCCTTTTCATATCTGGTCCACACTTACCATATCCCTCCCAACACTTAAGGAAATGATTTTTCTCACTTCCTCCCTTCCTCCCTTCCTCCCTCCATCAATCCTTCCCTATTTTATTATTTCAACAAACCATTCATTGGGGGCTTTGTGTTGGGTACCAGTATTATACTCAACTTTAATAATCTTATAATCCTTCTCTAAACGCTCACAAATTCTTCTATCAACATGCAAGATTAAGCGTCTATCTTCACTTTTATTAATCAATTCAATTATAAATGATTTATACCATTCTTCAAATGTCTCTGTCATTATACCTAGACCATAATCTTCTTTGTCGTAGAATGGTGGAGATGTAAAAACAAAGTCACCATTGAATTTTACATCTTGAAATCTTTTATTATACAAAATTGCGTTAGATTGAAGATAATCCTTTATCTTAAGTAATCCACTAAAATGTGCAGCAGGATCTGTAGCTTCATATTCAAAATTCAAAATATATGCCGCCAACATTCTGTTACCCCAACCAGCGCATGGATCAAACCATTTGCCAGCTAAACCAAATTTTTTTATTACTGCCATCACAGTTGGTGTACTAAGAATTGATGCTCTACTTAAACCAGCAAACTGCAACTCTCTTAATAGCCTTTCAGAAGTAATACTGGTGCCAGATGTCAATAATGCCTTCACAGCTTTGCGTACTACAAGAGTAGCATCTTTAATTTGAGACAATGTTTTACTTTCATTTATGCTGGTTTCCCATATACGTGGTTGATTATTATGGATTAATTTATTACCATAACTTCTACCATTTATAATTTTATTATCTTGTATACGCTCATTTATATTGTATTCTTTCAGTGACTTCAGATCTAGCTTGATATCTAAATCTGAATGATATAATGGAGTCCATCCACTTTGTTTTATTAATCTTGTAAAGGAATCGATCATAATAGAAACATCTTTATTATTCACCAAATCAGTTGGTTTTAAATCACATTTCCAATTATGAATATTATTCCAATTTTTAATAAATGCATTATCGATAAGTTGAAATCTAAATTTCTTTCTGTCCAAAAAACGTTCCGCATTGTGATATAACCAATCACCAAATTTTTTAACTTGTTTACTACCGTTCCATGATATTGAACAAGAATTGTCATTTTTTGAAAATTTCACACCAAGTTTGGGGAGTCCGACACTATTGGCTATTATTTCCTCAACAGCTTCCAATATTAAGTAATCATTCTTATTGGCTGAAAAATGAATATATTGAGAATATGAACCACTCTTCCGTTTATGTCCACTTATACAACCATCACCATCAAAGAATCCACGAATAAAATGATATTTAAGATTGCTCGGTAGATTGTTTAACAATGCTGGATTACCCTTCTTCCAATCCAAATATCCAATGGCTATAAGATTATCACAAAACTTTTGATTGTTAAAACAGATAATATGTTGCCCGCGTTGATCTGATTTATAAATCTTACCATCATATTGAATATCTGCAGCGAATTGACTAATTGACATCTTATCCTTAATGGCAGTACTCCATCTGAAACATCGCAAAGATCCAGCAGATTTAGCTAGGCATCCATCGGCAGCAATATATCCAAGCCAATATGCTTTAAATTGATCATCAATTATTTTAAAATATTCAGAATTAAGTTGTGCAGATAATGATTCCCTTGATGGCCTTATTTTGATATTATTGTATTTCAACCATTTTATAATAGTGGAATCACTAACACCGTATTGTCTTCCAAGAGAAATACTAGTCTCTCCAACATTATAAGCATTACATATTGCTGTAATTTGTACATCAGTTAAGCTGCGTTTTGCCATTGGTTACTCCTAACATTTGTATATACATTTGATCATATATATAGATGTTAAAAATAGCCAATATTATAAGTATTATTCTATACCTAGGAATAATAATATCTAGGAATAATTGTAATCATATTCATGAATAAATAGAGTGTAATGATGACGTATTTCATAAATAGAAATTTTTAGAGGATTTTATGGGTGACACTCCAATTCCAATTGAAAAGCAATTTACTGATGCACAAAAGCAACAAATTAAGGATCTTTATAACTCTGGAAAGATTCATAGAGAAATAGCAGGTCAATTTGGTGTATCAAGACGCACTATTACAAAATTATGTGCTAGATTAGGATTACATAAATCTCCTTCTGCAGCGCAGAAATCTAAGAGAGATCCTCTTGTTGAACAAAAAGTAATATCTCTTAGACAAAGTGGTTTAACTTTAAAAGATATTACTGAGGAAGTTGGATTAACAATTTCTTCTATAAATCGAATTTGTAAAAAGTATAATATTGTTAATCCAACCAGTAAATTAGATGATGCTGAAATTAAACGGTTATATGAAAGTGGTATGGGTCAAAATAAATTAGTTGAAAAATTTGGTGTTAGTGGTGCTGCAATCAGCAAATCACTTAATCGATCTAATGTAACACGTCGCGACCCAATTATAAATTCTATTTTTAAACCTAAAAAGGAAATTATACTTCCACCATTTGTAGACACTAAAGAATGGTTTTTAAATGCATATATTACTAAACATTATGGTATGGGTAGTATATCTAATTTTGTTACTCGTAGTGTTGGGTATGTGTCACATAAATTAAAACAATATGGTATACCAATACGCAGCATATCTGATGGCAATAGACAATATGAAAAAGATTACGTGGTAAAGGTATTTTTAGAATGTAAACAAAATATTAGTTTAACTGCTAGAACTATCGGATGTGATAGTAAAGTGGTTAGGGAGGCTACACGTGAAGCTGGTTACAAACCTGTTGATACCTCTATTAAATTTGTTGGTCCAGGCAATCCATTTTATGGGCAGAAGCATGCAGAAGATACTGTTGAATTGTGTACTAAAATTGGTGCTGAAAATGGAATCAAGTTCTGGCAAGATCATCCAGAATACGTTGAAATAGTTAGACAGAAAGCGATACAATATTGGGCTGATCCTACAAAACGTTTAGAAGACTCTGTTCGAGTTGCAAATTTAAGAGTTAAAGGTAAATGCAATTCTAAACAATCAGTTGTTGATTCGCGATTTGGTCTAATAAATTGCGATTCGTCATATGAATCTAAATTTGTTGAAGAATGTGAAAATAATCAAAATGTTAAATTTATAGAACGTGAATTTGATATAGTTGAATATGAATTTCAAGGCAATAAGTATAATTATGTCCCTGATTTTAGAGTTTGGTTTGTCGATGGTGATTTTAAAGTAATAGAAATTAAGAGTAGATATTGGCAAGATCAAGATTTACATTTTGAAGCAAAGAAGACTGCTGCAATAAATAAATTTGGTTCTCATTATGAATATAAACTTATTGAGAATAACCATGATTTTGAAAAATTGAAATTAATAAAGTAAAGGTTATATGTCAAAGCAAATTTATTCAGATTTAGAAATTGTTTTAAAACTTTTACAGTCAATTTCTCAGAGTCATTTCAAGGTTGATTATAGAGATAATAATGTAATTCACATTTTAAATAATGAAGGGCGACATATTACTTGTGGTCGTATTGACGGTAATAACTTTTATATATGTTGCATACATTGTCATTCTGCAGATGATGGTTGCATACATTGTTCTACAAATTGCGGAGATAATTTAATTTTTAATTTGACAAATTTTAAACACGTTGATTTTCTGATAGAATATTTGCGGTATTTAATTGGATTACAACCGTCGTTGTCTCTATGTGGTTGTGAGTGTAAAAATTGTATATGTTGTTATAAGAAAGAAGTGAAGAAAAATAAAGGAACTAATGAAGAAATTAGTTTAGATATTGTTTGTAAATTTTTACAACATGAGATTTCTGAAAATTGTATAGAAATTATTGAGACTGATGAATTTGGTGATGTAATTTGTATTTATGACAATCAAGGACAATATATTACACAGGCTTTTATAGATGGAATGGGAATTCATGTTAATTGTACACATATCGATGTGAGTAAGTATGTTGATGTGAGTGAATACATTGATGCGAGTGGATCAATTGA
>Ga0187893_10010257_pt1 | contig 14059 bp, 10 predicted proteins | sample MA1701074metaG_FD_139574 | JGI IMG/M metagenome (GOLD analysis project Ga0187893, IMG submission 139574) | White microbial mat communities from a basaltic lava cave in the Kipuka Kanohina Cave System on the Island of Hawaii, USA - MA170107-4 metaG ...
ACTAGGATTTCCGCCAAAGAGAGTAACCTTCAATCAATGGTCGGGACGAGAGGATTTGAACCTCCGACCCCACGCACCCCAAGCGTGTGCGCTACCAGGCTGCGCTACGTCCCGACGCAGGGCAGCGAATCTAGCACCTGCGATTCAAAATTGTCAAGATGTTACGGAGCTCAAGCTTCACCTGATCAAGCTTTTCAGGCGCCGGGCGGGCCGTCTGGGATTGCGTCTTCGGGGATTTGACTACCGGGGAAAGTGCGGCAGCAGCGTCGTCCTTTCGGGACAAAACCTTGCGGGCACCCGCTATGGTGAATCTGCGTTCATAAAGCAGGTCCTTGATCGTAACAACCATCTCAACGTCTTTCTTGCGATACATCCGTCGGCCGTTGGCACCCTTGGTGGGTGAAAGCGTGGGGAACTCCGATTCCCAGAAGCGAAGTACATACGGCTCCAGCTTCAACAGCCTGCAAACCTCTCCGATACGAAAATAGAGTTTGTTGGGAATCTCAACGGAGTCTGGCATGGCAACCGCCGGGGCAATCAGCCCGTCTTTCGTTCCAGCTTTTGCTTGATGATGATGGGGGTTCCTAAAAAACCAAAGCGGTCTCGAATCTGGTTAATGAGGTAACGTTCCAGTGAAAAATGAATCTTGCTTTGTTTGTTCGTAAAGAGCGCAAAAACCGGCGGCGCCGTAGCCACCTGCGTCATGTAGTGCACCTTCACCTGCTTGTTAGCGGGAATCGACGCCTTGTTCAATGCGGCCTTCTGGAGAAACGAATTCAGCTCACCGGTCCCGACGCGCACGCGACGCGCGTGAGCCACCGCGTCGATCAACGAAAACAGGTTTGGCAGCCGCTGTCCGGTCTCCGCGGAAATGAAGATCAACGGCGCGTAGTCCAGGTAGCGAATCTTCGTTCGCACCTGCTCTTCATACGCTTTCATTGTATAAGAGTCTTTGGAAATCTTGTCCCACTTGTTCACCACCAGGATCACGGCGGCGCCGGCTTCATGGGCGTAGCCCGCAATGGTGGCGTCTAGGGATGACGCTTGTTCCGCGGCGTCGATCATGATGAGTGCCACGTCGCAACGTTCCAGGCTGCGGCGCGCCATGATCACACTCAGTTTTTCAGCCATCAAGACCGTCTGGCCTTTTTTTCGAATTCCAGCTGTGTCCAGGAGCCTGTAGGTCTTTCCGTCTCTCACCACCAGAGAGTCCACCACGTCACGTGTCGTTCCAGGCATGGGAGACACTATAGAACGCTCTTCTCCCGCGATCTTGTTCAGCAAAGTAGATTTGCCGACGTTTGGCTTCCCTACAATGGCAACCTTGATTTCACGGATCGGAACCGTGTCTTCTCCACTGTCTCGCGGAAACGTCTGCACCACTTCGTCCAGGAGATCGCCAACATTCAAGCCATGTTCGGCAGAGATGAGGAACACTCTCTCGATCCCCAATTCGTGGAACTCCTGGGCTTCGTTCCAGAGCTTCGGACTGTCGCATTTATTCACGACAAGGAAGAGTGGCTTGGAGGATTGGATGAGAAGCTTGGCCAACTCTTGATCCAGAGCTGTGACACCGGCCCGGCAATCCACAACGAACAATACCGAGGCAGCTTTTTGAATGGCCGTTTTCGCCTGGTTGAAGATGTGACGCGGGATCAAGGTGTCGTCGCCCGGATCGATTCCTCCCGTATCGACCAACTCGAAGTGTCGTCCTCCCCATTCGGCGGTTTCCACATTCCGGTCGCGGGTCATTCCCGGTTCACTGCCAACCAGCGCTTTGTGTTTCCCACAGATGCGGTTGAACAGTGTGGACTTTCCAACGTTGGGGCGGCCAACAATTGCTACGGCAGGTAATTTCACGTGGGAGCGTCCTAACCCGATTCCGGTTTTTGAAGATGCCGACGAGCGTCGCTGCACGCTCTTCGTGTCCATCTTGGAAGCTGCATCATCGCAGAAAGGGCGCGGAAGATAAATAGGGACGGCGGTCCCGTGGCGACGGTGGTCCCGTGGCGACGGCGGTCGCGTGGCGACGGCAGTCGCGTTGTGACAGCGGCTATATACGAGCGACAGGGCCGGATAGCGACAGCGATCGCGCTGAGGGAGTGCCTCACGGAAGGGCCAGTCCCTCGCCGCACCTGCAACTTTAAACCTTTTGACAACCCCTGGAGCCGCAGGTAATCTGACTTTCGCAGTAGGTGGCAAAGCCAAAGTTGTCAGGAACCCATGAGCCGACTTTTCTCCCTTGCCGAAGCGAATTCACTCATTCCACACTTGAAACTTCTGCTAACCAAGGTGCAGGGTGAAAAACAGAGAATGATGGAGATGAAGCCCCACATTGAGAAAGCAGAGCAGGGGCACGTTTACGACTGGGGAAGCCAGCGCGGAACCGAATACGTCGGCATTCTGGATGCTTTTCAGCAGGCCGTGCGCGACATCGAGGAGCTCGGCGTCGTCGTGAAGGACCTGGATGTTGGCCTATGCGATTTCCCGCACCAGCGCGATGGAAGAGTGGTTTACCTTTGCTGGAAGCAGGATGAAGAGGAAGTTTCCTGGTGGCACGACTTGGATAGCGGTTTTGCCGGTCGCCAGCCCGTCTAGCCGTTTTCGATACCGTCAAATCCAATCAGTTCCTGTTCCAATTCCAGCCTGACTCCGTAGTTCTTCAGCACCTCGGTTTGAGCCAGCCGAATCAGACCCAGTACGTCTGCGGCCTTTGCCCCTCCCAGATTGACGATGATCCCGGCATGTTTGGGTGAAATTTGTGCCCGCCCTATCTTCGCCCCTTTGAGCCCTAAATCTTCGATCAGCTTTCCGGTGTAGTGACCGGGCGGGCGCTTGAAGACACTGCCCGCCGTGGGGTACTGCCAGGGCTGCTTTTCGTAGCGCCGCGAGAGAATATCTTCGCGCACCATAAAGAGCTTTTCAGCGACTCCAGCCGGGAAATTGAAGGTAGCGCCCAGAATATAGGTATCCCGAATCACTGGAGCCTGTCTGTAAGCAAAGCCCACTTCTGATTTTGCGAGGAAGCGACGGTTCCCTTCGAAGTCCATGCACTCCACTTCGAGCAGGTGGTCAGAAATCTCGGCATCGAATGCGCCTGCGTTCATGCGCAAGGCGCCCCCCAGCGTGCCTGGAATTCCGGAGAGCCTTTCAAGTCCCGCCAGACCACGCTTGAGGCATTTAGAAACAAACGCGTCCAGCACCAGACCAGCGCCTGCGGCCACTGTTGAACCTTGGAACTCAAGCCGGTCGAAATGCTTGAGATGAATGACAATGCCGTCAAACCCGGCATCGCTCACCAGAACATTCGCGCCTCCGCCGAGAATGAATCTTGGAACACCGCTGCGCTGAATGAGTTGGTTCAGCCGCTGCAAATCCTCAAAGTCCTTGGGACAAACCAGAAGGCGGGCCGCCCCGCCAATGCGATAGGTGGTCCGATTCTTGAGTGGCTCGTTTTCGAGAACGTCACCTTGAATTTGGGCGCGTAATGCCTCAACAGTCAGGCCGCCTGGCAGTTGGATCATTCGGTTGAAGGCCTCCGCGAGGGACACTTTGAACGGATGCCATGATAATAGAACTGGCTTCGATTCAGGAGTTTTTCAATGCGAAGAAGCGAGGAGTGAATGAGAGGGAGCGCACATTAGGACGTCAACGTCATTCCGGCGGAAGCCGGAATCCAGCTTCGAATACGACACTGGATTCTGGCCCCAGTTTTCACCTGGGCAACATTCCTTTCGCCGGAATGACGCTTAGCAATCGAATCTAGAACTTAGTCCTTCTTGTTGTAAACCATCTTCCGCGTCCCTTCGCCAAAGCCTCCCTTGCTGGTGATTTCGACGGTCATCGTTTTGCCGTCAGCGGACAAGCTTCGGACCTCTTTGGTCTCGCGCGTCCCGTTGGGAGTCTCCATCACAGACTCAGTGACGAGCTTTGCGGCTTCCCAATGCGTCTTGGACTTGACAGAACTGCCGCGAAAACCTTCGTTGACGTTCTCCTTGCCGTCGGTGGTGTAGTGCGATTCGAAGGTTCTCTCTTCGCCTTGGAATTCAACCTTTCGCTTCACGGCCAGGGCATCACCATCGTGCGTGATCGAAAACGAACCCATACCCATGCCCATCCCGCGTCCCCTGCCTCAGCCGCCACCGCCTCCGGGTCTTGGCTCACCCATTTCGCTCTTTTCCCGATCGAGTGTCCAATCTCCAGCAAAGTTTGGCTTCGCGTCTTGCGCCACAGCCACCGCCACATAGAGAAGCAACAGGGTGGCGACACTCCCAAGTCTGCTCTTCATTCAACACCTCCACTACTGATTGGATAGAAACGAAAACAACACGGTGTAAGTACGCGGGCTTGAAGAGCGAAGTTACCCGATAAGAATAGAGGGCTCCACACGCAACTTGTTCCGCGAAAGAATTGCATGGCTATGCAGAATTTCTGCGATTCGCAGAATGGGAATTGCCACTTTCGATGCTTTAGGCAGTAGAACTTACGGTGTCAGGCCACCTTTGGCGGACAAGGTGCATCTTTGGAGAATGTGGCGCGTAGTGACCTAAATCTCAATAAGGGAGGGTGAACCATGAACGCGAACGTAGACAAGAAAATGGCTGAGTATTTTGGACTGACTGTAGAAGTGGTTTGCCAACTGAAGGAGTGTGCTTTGATCCGCTTCGGCGATCGCGAATTTGTAGTGAATGCCAGCGATCTCGTCTCTGTTCGTCAACTCTCCCGAGCTGCCTAGACACCACGCCCGTTGGAGCGCCTGGATGACATCGTCGCTCAGGCGCTCCACCTCCCACACCCCAGTCACCCATTCCAAAAAGTCGCACCCGCCCCGGAAATACAGACCCGCAAGACCATCAAGTTATCGACGGGCTAGCCCCGTCCTTTGGCGTCCACACTTTTACATTAGTGTGACAATTGGGCAACTCGAGGCTGCTAACTTTCAGACCTAAACTTTGACAGGTAAACTCCTGTTTCGTCGGCGATTAGCAATCATGAAGGTCAGCAAATTCTGGCTTTACGCTTTCGTTCTCCTACTACTGAACAGCGCCTACCTTTGGCCCTTTGCCGAGCCGACGCTGTTTTACCTGGGCAACCTCGTGCTTCACATGCTGCTAGGTCTCCTCCTGACCGCGGCTTGCCTGGTCTATTTGTTGAGACATTTCAAGTCGTTGTCGTTCGCGATGCGCTTGGGGCTGATTCTTTTTCTGCTGAGCGCAGTGCCCGGAATCGTGTTGATGAAAGTGGGCGGCATGCGACCGAATCACTGGTTGCTCCATATCCACATCGCCATTGCGATTCCGGCTGCCATTGTGTTGGCTGCAGGCTTTCGAGCGTTTGCCAGAAGGGTGAGTTCGGGGCTGTACGGTGGTGCGTCAGAATTTGCGTGGCGCAGCTACCTTGTGGCCCTTCCGATGTTGATTGTGCTCCCAGTCGGGGTGAAGACCTATCAGCACTATTTCCCTTCGCCGACAGATCGCATAAATAACCCGACCACGGCCCCGACTTCGATGTATGAAGAAGGCGCCGGTCAGAATAGTCCGTTCTTCCCTTCGTCAGCCAATACCACCAGCGGCAAGACCATTCCCTCGAATTTCTTCATGACCTCGGAGACTTGCAAGCGCTGCCACGCGGACATCTACGAGCAATGGAACTCTTCGATGCATCACTTCTCGTCGTTCAATAACCAGTGGTACCGGAAATCCATCGAATACATGCAGGATGTCGTCGGCACAAAGCCTTCGAAGTGGTGCGCCGGCTGCCACGACCATGCGGTGTTCTTTAACGGGCGCTTCGACACTCCCATCAAGCAGCAAATCAACACGCCCGAAGCACAGGCCGGACTGGCATGCACCTCCTGTCATTCGATCGTCCAGGTGAATGACAGCGTGGGTAATGGTGGCTTTGTGATCGAATACCCGGCACTGCACGACATGGCAGCCAGCAAGAACAAGTTTTTGCAGTGGGCTCACGACTTCCTGGTGGAAGTTGATCCGGAACCGCACAAGAAAGTTTTCATGAAGCCGTTTCACCGCCAAGATGTTGCAGAGATGTGCTCCTCCTGCCACAAGGTTCACCTGGACGTTCCAGTCAATGCCTACCGCTGGATGCGCGGCTTTAACGACTACGACAACTGGCAGGCCAGCGGCGTCTCCGGCCAGGGTGCGCGGTCTTTCTATTATCCGAAGCAGTCGCAGCGATGCGTCGATTGCCACATGCCACTCGTGGACTCCAAAGACTTCGGCAATGTGAATGGTAAGGTGCATTCGCATCGTTTTCCGGCTGCCAACACGGCGGTGCCTTTTGCCAATCAGGATCACAAACAATTGCAGACGGTCATTGATTTCTTAAGAAACAAGCATGTGACTGTAGACATCTTCGCCCTGAGTGCGGGTGAGAGCGCACGGGGGAGCGGAGAGGCGCCGGCTGTGAAGCCTTCTGACAATCTGCAACTCTCAAGCTCCTTCGCAGTTGGAGAAGAGTCTGAGTCCTTCGGCGCCGGAGCTGGCGCCTTCAGCGCGCCTCCAGCAGAGATCGTTGCCCCGCTTGACAGGACTGCTGCGGTAGTCCGGCGCGGTGACTCGGTACGCATTGACGTCGTCGCGAGAACCCGAACCGTCGGGCATTTCTTCCCAGGCGGCACCGTGGACGCGTTTGATGTGTGGCTCGAGCTGCAGGCGATCGACAACAAGGGGCAAATTGTTTTCTGGAGTGGGCAGGCGCAGGATGATGGGAAGGGTCCAGTGGAGGCCGGCGCTCACATGTACCGCTCTTACCTCCTGGACGAGCACGGTAATCCGATCAATAAGCGGAACGCTTGGGCAGCCCGGTCAGTGTTGTATGTTCGGCTGATTCCTCCGGGAGCCGCTGACACGGTGCATTTCCGGTTGCGTGTTCCTGAAACCGCGGGAGAGCGCATTGTCCTCAAAGCCAAACTCAACTACCGCAAGTTTGCATGGTGGAATACCCAGTGGGCTTATGCCGGAATTAGGGATCCGCAACAAGGGAACTTCGCGCTGGACAAGGGCCACGACGACGGCAATTGGATATTTAAGGGTGACTTGTCCCAGGTATCTGGGACGCTGAAAGAGATCCCCAATCTTCCGATCGTAACGATGGCTGAAGACGAAAAGCAGCTTCTCGTTGTCGATCGGAATGGTGCAATTCCAGAGCAGAAGTCGAAGTATGAGAAGGAAGACTTGTTGCGCTGGAACGATTATGGCATTGGACTCCTCCTGCAAGGGGACCTGAAGGCCGCGGAAGCGACGTTCTTACGCGTAACTGAAATCGATCCGTCATATGCAGATGGGTGGGTGAACGTGGGGCGGGTCCGCATTCAGGAAGGCAACACGGCTGGGGCACAGCAGGTCCTGCGAAAAGCCCTCGACCTGGACGGCGAACTGGCAAAGGCAAACTACTTCTATTCCCTCAGTCTCAAGACTCAGGGCAAGTATGATGAGGCTCTCCTGCACTTGCGCAAGGCCTTGGCAAAGTACCCGCGCGATCGCGTGGTGCGCAACCAGGCGGGCCGCATCCTCTTTCTCAAGCGGCAGTATACCGACGCGATTCGAGAGTTTGAAGAAACCCTCAAAGTGGATCCGGAAGATCTCCAGGCACACTACAACTTGATGCTGTGTCATCAGGGTTTAGGAAACAGCGAACAGGCTGACCGCGAACAGAAGCTTTACTTGCGCTTCAAAGCTGATGAATCCGCCCAGGCCATCACGGGTCCCGTTCGCCTGCGCCACCCGGAAGCCAACAATGAAAGACAGCCGATTCACGAGCATGTTTCCGTACCGCTCAGTATCCCGGCCGGCAAGCAACCACAGAAGCCAGTAAACAACAAGTACACCGCACTCAAACAGTAGCGTCTTGGCACGACTCGGACTATCCTCTAACCCTTCTGCAAGTCATTCCAGCGAAAGCGGGAATCCAGCATCCGTCAACGAGAAGCCTGGGTTCCCGCTTTCGCGGGAACGACGGAGTTGGCTTCGGTTTGGCTTAGACTATCTGGTGAATTCTCCGAAGTGGCGATTCTCGAACGCAAGGTGCAGATTCGGATCTCATTGTTGGGAGGAATGAAAAAACGTAATGACCCGTCTCAAAAGACTTCGGAGCCTCTCTTGTTCCGTATTCGCCTTTTTACTCTTGACCCCGTCCCTCGGTTTTCGGGCGGCCAGTCCAGCCTCGCAAGCGTCCACTGCAAAGGCAGCGCCACCCGCCGTTGCCAAAGCCTTTCCGGTGCAGTTCGTCGACATCACCCGACAAGCAGGCATTCGCTTTCAGCACAACTCAGGCGCATTTGGACAGAAGTACCTGCCGGAGACGATGGGTGCCGGTTGTGCGTTCCTCGATTACAACAACGACGGCTGGCAAGACATTCTGCTGATCAACGGTATGGACTGGCCCGGCCACAAGCGCCGTACTTCCTTTCCGGCACTTTACCGCAACAATAAAAATGGAACCTTCGTGGACGTCACGCAGGAAGCTGGCCTTGCCATCGAGATCTATGGCATGGGAACCGCGATTGGCGACTACGATAACGACGGCTGGGCAGACATCTATATCAGCGCGCTGGGTCCCGACCGGCTGTTCAGGAACCTGGGGAATGGCAAGTTTGCGGATGTGACACAGAAAGCTGGCCTGAACAATCCCGACTATGGAGCTAGCGCAGCTTGGCTGGACTATGACAAGGATGGAGATTTAGATCTGGTCGTGACGCACTATGTCCAATGGTCAGTGGAAACTGACATTCGCTGCTCTTTGGACGGAGTCAACAAGTCCTACTGCACTCCAGAGTCTTACAAAGGCGTTTCATCACGCCTCTACCAGAATCAAGGGGAAGGCACGTTTGCGGACGTTACGCAAAAGGCCGGCCTGCTCGACCCTACCGGTAAAGCTCTCGGTGTGACGGTCTTCGATTCCAACAACGACGGCTGGCCGGACTTGCTGATCGCCAATGACACACAGCCGAACCGACTTTACCTGAACAACAAGAACGGGACGTTTACAGAACGCGGCGTCCAGGCGGGTATTGCCTTTAGTGAAGACGGCACCGTGCGCGGAGCCATGGGAGTGGATACTGCGGACTATGATGGATCGGGGTTTGCCAGTCTCCTCATCGCGAATTTCTCGAACGAAATGCTGAGCCTTTACCACAATGAAGGAAAGGGCCTTTTTGTGGACGAGGCGCCAACGTCAACGGTCGGACAAGCCAGCTTGCTTACCCTGGCCTTTGGCTGTTTCTTCTTCGATCTCGATCTGGACGGACGAATGGACATCTTCGTTGCCAACGGCCACGTGGAAAACGACATTAACAAGGTTCAAAAACGCGTTACCTATCCACAGCCGCCACATCTGTTTCACAATCGTGGCAACAAACAGTTCGCAGAAATCACCGCGCTGGTGGGGCCTGGGTTGAAAGTTCCACGGGTCGCGAGAGGCGCCGCTTACGGCGACATTGATAACGATGGCGATCTGGATGTGCTCGTGACCACCAACGGCGGTCCGGCCTTTCTGTGGCGAAACGACGGCGGGAATGCGAATCAGTATCTGAAGATCAGAACGGTTGGAACGCGAAGTAACCACGATGGCATCGGAGCCGTGGTGCGCTTGAAGCTACCTTCAGGAACGCTTTGGCAGCAGGTGAAAAGCGGCAGCAGCTACTGCTCGCAGAGCGAACTACCTCTAACCTTCGGTCTTGGCAAAGCGACTCAAGTGCCATCACTGGAAGTCGTCTGGCCTAGCGGTACCGTGGACCGGATTTCCAACGTTTCCTCAAACCAGTTTCTCACCATTCAGGAGGGGACCAATCGGGTGCAACCGTCTGCAACCAAGTCGAAGTGACTACTCCCGAAGGCCATTTCCCACGTAGTCGAGCAAGGCGCTGATGGAAGCAGTTCAAGCTCTGGGGCAGACGGAAGGCTCGTGCTAGAATAGATTCCCGTTTGCCGGAAGGCACGTCACGCTCGACCCGTTCCCTTGCCTCATCGGCTTGTCGATGAACCTGGACTCCAATCTCACATAATATGATCGACCCAAAAACACGAGGCTTGGGCGCAAGGCGTCCGCTGACCCTGCTCTTTCTTGCTGCCGCCGGTTTGTTGTACTTGGCTGCTCACCACACCTATCAGAGATTGAACGCAGCTGTGGCTCAACAGCCATCCCAACAGCGCTCACCACAACAGGAACTCCTTTATCGCAACAACATCGCCATCGCCCTCATGGAACAGTTTAACTTTCGCGAGGCGCTGGGTGAACTGGGGCAGTGTTCGAAGATCGACGCGAAGTTTGTTCCGGCGCTGGTGAATTCCGGGCTGGCCCACTTCTACCTTCAGGAGTTCCCACAAGCTGAGGCATTCTTCAAGAAGGCCGTCACGCTCAACCCCTCCCAGCCGAATGCTCTCTTCGCACTGGGAATGATCTACCGAAATCAAAACCAGATGGATGCCGCGTTGGAGTCCTTTTCGAAGATCCTGGCTGCGGATGCGCAAGACTCGCCAACGCTCTACCAGGCTGGTCAGATTTATTTAAAGCAGCAAAAGTACCAGCAAGCCGTCGACACTCTGCAGAAAGTCATCGAACTTTCGCCCTACGACATTGCTGCCCATTACAACCTGGCGACGGCTCTGATTCGCAAGGGCGACCAAGCCGCCGGCCAGAAGATGATGGAAACCTTTACGCGCCTACGTGAAAAGGGCGGCATCAGCAACACCGGCACACAATACGGCGAACAAGGCAAGTACATGCTGGCGATTGGCGAGTATGCCGACATCAAGAGCCTGTCCTCTCCTTCCTCTACTAGCTTGACGCGACCCGTAAAGTTCGTGGACGCCACCGAGGCCGCGGGCATCCGCTTCCAGCATGGGGCGTCGTCCAGCCCCAAGTCGCCGTTAACGCCAATGTCAGAACAGGAACTGGTCGCGTCGTCGGGATCGGGAGCGGCCTTCTGGGATTACGACAACGACGGCTACCTTGATATCTTCCTCGGCAACAGTTCAAGCACAGGTGCCACGTCACAAGGGGTTCTGTTGCACAGCGACGGCAAAGGCGGCTTCACCGACGTGACCGCAAAGTCCGGTATTCAGAGTGACGGTTTGACGATGGGGGCTTATTGGGGTGACTTTAACAACGATGGCAAGGCCGATCTTTTTCTGACGCAGTATGGGACCAACCGCCTCTATCAAAACAACGGCGACGGGACGTTTGGTGACGTCAGCGGCAAGGCTGGGTTTGCTGCCGACGGTCATTGGCATTTGTCGGCAGCGATGGCCGACGTTGACCACGACGGTGATTTGGACATTTATGTCGGGAACTACATCGATCCCAAGCAAGCACTCAAGTCGGCCTCGCCCGGTTTAGCCTGGCCGGACTTCAGCCAGGTGGCTGGCGGCGGTAGCCATCTTTATCGGAATAACGGCGATGGGTCGTTCACGGACATTGCGGATCCAGCCGGCGTGAAAGCGCCGGTTGAAATCATCACATCGGCAGTTTTCACTGACTTCGACAATCGACGCGACATCGACTTCTTTGTCATCCCCCAAAACCACCAAACTCACCTTTACAGCAATCAACGCATCGGGACCTTTCAGGACGTGGCTGGCAAGGTGCCCGCGCTCTCCGATCTAATGGGAATGGTGAGTGCCAGCGTCGGAGACTACAACAAAGATGGGTGGATGGATTTTGCGCTCGTCAATCGCAGCGGTGCGGCCACGCTGGTGACCAACCTGGGAACGGGCCGATTCCAAGCGGAGGCGCCGCTGTCGCCGCCAATCCACATGCGAGACGCGCCCTGGCTTGGAATGTCCCAGTTCATCGACTATGACAATGATGGAGACCTGGATCTGTTTGTGCTGCGGGGAGGCCGAGAATCAAAGAGCTCGAATGAGGTTGGCCCTGAGCTGTGGGAAAACCAGGAAGGTAAGTGGGTCTACGCTTCTGAGAATGTTGGTCTGGCTCCGTTTCGCGGCAAGCCCTATCGCAGCGCCACGTTTGGAGACTACGACAACGATGGCGACACCGACATTCTGCTGACCGTAAACGGTGGCAAGCCCGTACTGCTGCGGAATGACGGCGGCAATCAAAACAACTGGATCAAGGTGCGGTTGCAAGGGACCAACAGTAACAAGTCGGGTATCGGCACCAAGGTCGAAGTCAAGTCAGGGGCCCTCTGGCAGAAGGTTGAAGTCAACGGTGGCAGCGGCTACCTCTCACAGAGCCCGCCCGAAGTGATCTTCGGTCTTGGACAACTGAAGTCAGTTGATGCGCTGCGCCTGCTCTGGCCGGGCGGTGTGCTCCAGTCTGAAATCAACCTGCCTGTGAACAAGACGAAAGTCATTCAGGAACTGGATCGGAAGGGCACTTCGTGTCCGCTGCTTTACACATGGAACGGAAAGAACTACGAGTTCGTCACCGACTTTCTCGGCGGTTGCGCCATTGGTTATCTGTTGGCGCCCGGCATGTACAATACCCCCGACACGGATGAGTACGTTCGAGTGACAGACGCACAATTGAAGCTCAAGGACGGACGGTACTCACTGCGCATGAACAATCAGCTGGAAGAAGTCTTGTTCATCGATCAGACCGAACTGGTCGCGGTCGATCATCCGGCGGCCGTCGAACTGTTCCCCAATGAACGACTCATGCCGGGCCCGCCGTTTCCCGAGTTCAAGCTCTTTGCCGCTCAAAATGCCCGCCCGCCCCGGAGAGCTTGGGACCATCGGGGCCGCGATGTTCTGCCTCTGCTCACGACGATTGATCGAAACACGCCGCAGGATTTCAAGCTGCTGCCATACAAAGGGTACGCTGAAGAGCATTCTTTGACGCTGGACCTGGGCAATGTTGCCAGCGCTCCGCAGCTTCAACTGCTCCTCACCGCTTGGATTGACTATGCCGACTCGACGGCCAACTTCAAAGCGTCGCAAACGGGGGCGAAGCTGGTAGCGCCTTATCTGCAGGCAAGAAGCAAGCAGGGTCAGTGGGAAACTATCATTCCGAGCATGGGGCTTCCTGCGGGCCTCCCCAAGACGATGGTTGTCGATTTGACTGGTAAACTGCCCGCCGGAAGCAGCCAGGTTCGCATCGTCACCAGCATGCGGATTTATTGGGACCAGATCCTGGTCAATACCTATCCAGGTGCTTCGGATCACAGGTTGCACCGGCTTTCACCAATGAATGCTGATTTGCGCTACGCCGGTTTCCCTCGCGAGTACAGTCCCGATGGAAACCGTCCGCTGATCTACGACTACGACTGGATTGATCCGGTCGCCCCGTGGAAGAGCCATGCGGGCGACTACACGCGCTTTGGTGACGTCACTCCTTTGCTTGGTTCAACGGACGACCGCTACGTTATCATGCGGAACGGGGATGAAATCCAAATCGAGTTTGCGGCATCCTCCCTGCCACCTTTGACCGCAGGCTGGAAGCGAACGTTCTTCTTCTACGCGGACGGGTTTGGAAAGGACATGGACCTGCATTCCGCAGCTTCTGATACCGTGACACCGTTGCCGTTTCACGGAATGTCGAAGTACCCGTACCCGGCAACCGAGAAATATCCTGATACCGACGCTCATCGCCGCTATCAACGCGAGTACAATACCCGCCGCGTTCCAGAAGTTGTAAGCGAGTTGCACAAGCACTGAAGTGAGCCCACAAGGGCACTGAGGCGCAGAGGCGCAGAGGAAGCGCGGCTGCTCTGCTGGAGCTTGGGTGCACCTCTTTATTGATGTTGAGTGCCACATTGTCCTCTGCGTCTTCGTAACCCTGGGGCTGCGACTGCAAGTCCTGCGCTCCTTATGCTCGAACTTGATTTACAGACTCTGGATTCCATCATTTCAATCGCCCTCCGGGAAGATCTGGGTTTTGGTGATATCACAACCCAGGCTGTCGTTAGTTCAAACATGAGGGCTCGCGGAGAATTTGTTGCCAAGCAAAACTTCGTTCTTGCGGGCTGGCCGGCTGTTGTCAGGACATTTCACCAGGTGTCGGAGAAAATCACCGTTGAGAGCGGCTGCCGGGACGGCGACGTAGTTGCTAAGGGCAGCGTGTTTGGAAATGTCTCTGG
>Ga0187893_10010258_pt1 | contig 14059 bp, 10 predicted proteins | sample MA1701074metaG_FD_139574 | JGI IMG/M metagenome (GOLD analysis project Ga0187893, IMG submission 139574) | White microbial mat communities from a basaltic lava cave in the Kipuka Kanohina Cave System on the Island of Hawaii, USA - MA170107-4 metaG ...
TGTCTCATTGAGCACTGTTCTCTTGGTAGAAACTCCACTTCGAGTTCTCCCATCGAGAGTTCGAGGCCAGAATCTAGAGCCTCATTAAACCGGCATTGATACATGGGATCCCCATTTGAATCGTCTCGTCGGCATTCCACCTCAAGCAACTCCAAGGAGAGGCCCCGATGCTGGTAGCTGTCCAGGACAACATTCCTGACTCGATTCAGCAGTTCGAAAAAAGTGGGATTACCCGAAAGGTCACTTCTGAATAGAGTGATGTTAGAGAAAAGGCCGATGACATCTCTTGTCTCGATATCGCTTCGGTTGGCATCCGACCCGCCGGTCATGATATCGGTCTGACCGGTGTATAGGTAAAGGAGGGCCTTAAAAGCAGCCAGCAGCACCATGAACTCGGTTGCTTGCTGCTCTTGTCCCAGTTGCGAAAGTGATTTGCTCAGGCCTGCGGGCAGAAATACGGTTTCCCGAAGCGCCCGAAGTGTTGGTACGTTGGGTCGAGGATAGTCGAAAGGCAATTTCAGGCCAGAGAGATCTCCGCCAAGTTGGTGATTCCAATAGGAGACCAGCCTTTCTCGTTCACTCCGCAGGTACTGCCATTGCCAAAGAACATAGTCCGCAAATTGAATCGGAAGCAGTGGAAGGTCTGGCCTCTCATTTCTGCAGTATGCCGTGTAGATCGTGGCCAGTTCCCGGAAGAGCACTTTCAGAGACCAGCCATCAACCACAAAATGAGAGAGGACCAAAACGAGCCAGTGCTCGTCTTGTGACAACCGAATCAGCTTCAATCGGAGGAGGGGACTTTCGCTGATTCGAAAGACAATCATCCCCTCTTCTTCAGCCAGGCTGCGAGCCTTTGTCTCCCGGTCTGGTGTTGCCAAGCTGGAAAGATCAACCAAGGGGAGTGTGACTCCTCCCGGCAACTGTATAACTTGGACGGGGTCACCTGATGGGGCGATAGAGAATGAGGTGCGCAAGGACTCATGTCGTGCGACAAGGTCATTCAACGCACGCTGTAATGGATCTTTCTGCAGAACACCGCGAAGCCGCAGGACTCGGCAGATGTTAAAGAGCGGTTTGTCGACAAAGGTGTTCTTGTGATCCCAGCAGAACTTCTGCCTGGGTGACAAGGGAATTTCTTGGTTTCGATCAGAAGCTGTGAGAGGCACTCCCCGTACCGACCTGCGTTTCCGGTGGTCGTTGCCAATGCATTTTGCTAAACCGGCTACGGTCGGTGCATCGAAGAGCTGACGCATTGGCACGTCAACGCCCAGCAACCGCTGTACGTTGGAGATCACCTGCATTGCTAGCAGGGAATCCCCACCGAGGTCGAAGAAGTTGTCGTAAACCCCAATTCCTTCCTTGCCCAAAACCTGCCGCCAGATGCGAACCAATGTCTCTTCAGTAGGACTTTGGGGTTTTATCACAGCGATCCGCGGCTCAGACTGGGTTGAACCGAGTCTGAGTGTAAGCAAACCATTCCGATCCAGCTTGCCGTTGGGTGTTAACGGCAGCGACTCCAGAAACACCAAGTTCTTTGGCACCATATAGTCCGGCAGCTTCTCGTTCAGAAAACGACGTAGCTGGTCGGCTGGAAGAGACTCGTTCTCCAGGGCAACGATGTAGGCCGTCAGGTCCTTGGCGCCGTTAGGGCCTTCACTGGCCAATACCACAGCCTGACGTACCGAGGGATGCTGGTGCAGTGCTGTTTCGATTTCTCCCAATTCGATTCGAAAGCCGCGGATCTTCACCTGATCATCCGCCCGCCCAAGGAACTCAATGTTGCCATCAGGCAGATAGCGAGCCAGGTCTCCTGTCCTGTACAACCGCGTGCCGGGTTCAGTGCTGAACGGGTGCGGAATAAACTTTTCCGCCGTCAGTTCCGGACGGTTCAGATAACATCGAGCCAAACCGTCTCCCCCGATGTAGAGCTGTCCGGTCACGCCGGCCGGGACGGGTCGCAGCCGTGCGTCCAGCAGGTAAACTTGAGTGTTGGAAATAGGACGACCAATGGGGATAGTCACCGCGTCTGCCTGAACCTGCTGCACCAGATGCCAGCAGGCGAAAGTCGTGCTCTCAGTTGGCCCGTAGCCATTGACCAGCCGGCGGGGAGCCCCTTGACTGAGGATTTCTCTGACCCAGCGTGGGTCTGCTGCTTCTCCTCCAAACAGCAGGTGAGTTACCGTCTGAAAGGCCTGCGGGATCTCGCTAGCCAGCTCGTTAAACAAGGAGGTCGTCAAAAAGAGGGTGCTGAGTTCCCGGTCGCGGATTGCGGCAGCAAAGTGCCGGGCCGACAGGACCACATCCTTGGCCACACCAACCAGGCAGGCGCCATGCAGCAGCGCACCCCAGATCTCAAATGTGGCAGCGTCGAACGAACAATTTGAGACCTGAGCCACGCGGTCGGTGGGCCCCAATTGGGCATAGTTGGTTTTGCATACAAGGCGGTTGACGGCCCGGTGAGGAACAGCGACGCCCTTGGGCTGGCCGGTTGAACCCGAGGTGTAGATCACATTGGCCAGGCTATCCGGCTGAACGGCGCAGCAAGGATTCTGGTCGCACTCCCGGGCGATCACCTCCCAGTCTGAGTTCAAACGGATGACTTCCTCGTTGCTTCCGGACGGCTGTTCGAATTGCGTGTCAGCAACCAGGACACGCATCCGCGTATCTGCCAACATGAACTCCAGGCGCTCTTGTGGATAACCTGGGTCAAGCGGAACATAGGCTCCACCGGCCTTGAGAATGCCCAGCATCGTGACAATCAAATCCGGCGATCGCTCCATGCAGATTCCCACCAAGCAATCCGGACCAACTCCCCGTTTCATCAGGTAGTGGGCCAGCTGATTGCTTCGCTCATTGAGCTGCCGGTAAGTCAGCTGCTTCTCTTCATACACGACTGCAACCGCAGTGGGTGTCCGCTCCACCTGCTGCTCAAACAATTCCTGGATGCACTTGTCCTGAGGATATTGCTTCTTGGTGTCGTTCCACTCCACCAGAAGCCTTTGACGTTCCGTCTCCGCCAGAATCGAGAGGTCCGCAATCCGCTGCCGCGGGTTGGAGACCATGGCCGCGAGCACGGTCTCGATGTGGCCGAGCAACTGAACAATCGAGTCATCCTGGAAACGATTGCGATCGTAGGCCACCTTTACCAGGAGTTGTTGGTCGCGATAACCGCTGATCGTCAGAGGATAGTTGGTCTTTCCGATTAGCTGAAATTCCCGTTGTTCGAAGCCTCTTGCTCTGGCTCGCAGGGCCGCGTTCAGCTCAAAGTTCTCAAATACCAGCAAGCTCTCAAACAAAGGCTTTGAACTCGGCACTCCACTCCATTCTTGGATTTTGGCGAGCGGAGTCTGTTCATACTCCCTCATCGCAATCCATTTAGCTCGCAGCTCTTCCAGCCAAGGCAGCAGGTCTTTCTCCTCTGAGACATTGACCCTGACGGGCACCGTATTAATCAGCAGTCCCACCATCGAGTCAGCACCCTCCACCGACGAATGCCGGCAGACTCGGGTGGCTCCAAATATGATGTCTCTTCGTCCGCTATACCGGCTCAGCAGCAATGCCCAGGCTCCCTGCAGCAGCGTGTTGAGAGTGAGTTGATGTCCCTCTGCCAGTCTGTTGAGGGACATTGTCAATGAGTTCGAAAGCCGGAGTGTTCGACTTCCATGACTCTCATCTCCCTCTGCACCTTTCACTCCGCGACCATCGATGCCCAATGGTGTAGGCGATCCCATTCCCTCCAATTCACGCCGCCAGAAGCTTTCTGAATGGCTGAAATCTTGTTTGGCGAGCCAATCAACGTGGGCCCTAAAGTGAGGGGCGGGCGCTAATAGGAGGCTCTCTCCGCGACAGCAGGCATCGTACAAAGCGAAGAGCTCCTCCAATACGAGCAGTCGAGACCGGCCGTCGAGTAAGGCGTGGTGCGAAGTCCAAACCAAGCGGTAGTCAGCATCTTTCAAACGGAAAATGGCGAGGCGCATCAGTGGCGCCTTCGCCAAGTCGAACCCGGCTCGCCGATCGGTCGCCAAGTAATCTTTGAGCCGCCGTTCCTGCTCAGAGTCTGGCAGACTCCTCCAGTCTTGCTGGTCGAAAGGGTAAACCACACGCTGATGAACTTGCTGAAGTGGCTCGTCGCACTGATCTAAGGAGAAGCTGGTCCTGAGAACGGCGTGTCGTTCGGCGATCTGCTGCCAAGCTTTGCAGAACGCTGGGACATTCAACGGCTCACGCAGCTTTCCGATCATCTGCTGGACATACACGCCCGAACCTGGGCTATACGCCGTATGGAACAGCATGCCCTTTTGCGTCGCGGAGAGTCCGTACGCGTCTTCGATGTCCTGCATTGTCATTGACTCCCTTCCCGAGTTGCTGAAGACGCAACCTGTTGACGCATGCCGCTCACTGCGCTCATGCTACTTCCTCGAAGCCTTCAGCCTAGAAGGATCTTGCATCGAGATCTACTTCGTTTTTTGGGGCACACTAACTATCCCGGCAGGATCTACGATTTGTTTTCGGAGGTTATGGCTGCACTCCGAATCTGACTATGACGCCAAATGCAAAGTCATTGTGCACGTTTGTCACCAAGTAATTGAGGGATTGAACTGAGCTAAAAGTCTGTTCTGGCTGGAGATAGTTGGACAAGAAGGCCTGGGGCATTTGCCTCGAAGCCTATAAGAGGAAATTTATTTCCCTATCTTGATCCCACGATGGTTATCCGGGGTTGAGCATTAGCAGCCGTGGCCTGGTACTAGAGCAGAATTCCGATTCTCAACTGCTCTAACGAGCTGAGGCCAACGCCCACAGGCAACCGTGACTGGATATCTTTGCCTACCTCGCACATTTTTGGACTGGTCCTTTTACCGCACGCTAAAAGCTGTTAAGCTCCGCATACCTCTTTCGGTTCATTTTTTCAATCCCAGAAAGCGAGTCTAGTAGATCATGCTCTTCAAGGCGCTGAGCGCGGCGGTCTATGGCATCGATGCCTATCTTGTGGAAGTCGAGGTCGATGTCTCGGCTGGACTGGGGAACTTTCTCACCGTTGGCCTGCCCGACATGGCGGTGAGGGAGAGCAAGGAACGCATCAAAGCAGCGATCAAAAACTGTGGCTTGGACTATCCCTTCCAGAACATCACCGTCAATCTCGCACCGGCAGACATCAAGAAGGAGGGCTCGGGATTCGACCTGCCGATGGCGATCGGTATTCTCGGCACCAATGGAACTTTGCTCAAAAAGGACCTGAACGACTATCTGTTTCTTGGCGAGCTTTCTCTGGACGGCAGCTTGCGGCCCATCAAGGGCGCGCTGTCCACGGCCGTGGCCGCACAGCAGAAGGGCATCCGGAATCTGGTACTACCACAGGACAACGCCCGTGAAGCAGCGGTGGTGCAGGGGATCTCGGTGTACGGTCTGAAGACCTTGCCGCAGGTGCTTGATCTGGTGAACCAGACCGACAGGTTCGAACCGTTGCAGATCGATCCTCACTCTTTGTTGGCTGAAGCGCTGGCCTATTCGGTTGATTTTCGAGACGTGAAAGGTCAGCTGTCCGCGAAACGAGCTCTGGAAGTCGCTACGGCAGGTGGACACAATATCCTGCTGATCGGTCCGCCCGGCTCGGGCAAAACCATGCTGGCGAAACGCCTGCCAACCATTCTTCCTCCACTCACCTTCGAGGAAGCAATTGAGACCACGAAAATTCACTCGGTGACGGGCGCTCTTGGCGAAAGCGGCGGGTTGGTTAGCCGGCGGCCTTTCCGTTCACCGCACCACACAATTTCCGACGCCGGCCTGATTGGTGGAGGAGCCATCCCCAAGCCGGGCGAAGTCAGCCTCGCTCACAATGGCATCCTGTTTCTGGACGAACTGCCCGAGTTTGCGCGCAACGTGCTCGAAGTGATGCGCCAACCCTTGGAAGACGGCCAGGTGACCATCTCTCGCGCCAGCACTTCGCTCACTTTCCCTGCGCGGTTCATGCTGGCCGCGGCCATGAATCCTTGCCCGTGCGGATTTTTTGGAGATACGTCGCGGGAGTGCTCCTGTAGTCCAACGATCATTCAGCGCTACGTTTCGAAAATCTCCGGGCCGCTGCTGGATCGCATCGATATCCACATCGAAGTGCCGGCCGTGAAATATGCCGATCTGGCTGCCAAACCGCCCGGCGAAGGTTCGCTGGAGATCCGCGAGCGGGTGACGGTCGCCCGGAAAGTCCAACAGGAACGGTTCAAAGACCAAAAGATCTATTCAAATGCCCAGATGACGCCGCGACTCATCCGCCAGCACTGCGAAATCGACGACGACTCGCGGAAGCATCTCGAACATGCCATGACGAAGCTGGGCCTCAGCGCCCGTGCCTACGATCGCATTCTGAAAGTCTCCCGCACTCTGGCCGACCTGGACCACTTGGAACGCATCCAAGCCCGCCATATCTCCGAGGCCATTCAATACCGCAGCTTGGATCGAAACTACTGGGCGTGAGCTGAAATCAAACCTAGAGCTGAGCTTGTCCCGAGGACTCAAATTTGGTGCTTCCAAAGAAGATTACAATTCGAATGCGCTGGAGCGTAGGCAGCCGTTTACGAATCGTGCGAAGCAGGTTTGTTTCTGGTTGGTGTTTGGTCTGGGTGAAGAGCAGGGGCGTTGGTCGGTACGGCAGGACGTTCGCGGACGTCATCCTAGCGGACGGCAGAACCTGAACCACGAAGTCGTCAAAGCAGGACTCGCCTGGTGGTTCCGACGTTACGCGCCAAACGACAAGGCCCTAGAACAACTCGAAACCGAAGCCCGCGACGCGAAGCGCGGACTCTGGAACGAACCACATCCAGTGCCGCTTGGAACAACGACAAAACAACCGCTCACTGACAGCTCAATAGCGAACGATGAGGTTTGAAAATGAAAGTTCTTCCAAGACACCGTAGCGAACTCGCATCCCAACGAGCTTCTTATCTCTATCTTGCCGTACTCCTCTCCCTCGTGTGGTCAAGCAGCTCGTATCCACAACCACAAGATCCCTCTTCATTGAAGGAGCCTGTCCCTTCAAATGGCACGGAAGCACTTGTTCGGGCCTTTGAAAAATCCTCTCTCGTCGCTCTCGGAGAAACGCATCAGGTACAGGAGATACACGACTTTATTGGCTTGCTCATTCGTCACCCCGAGTTCCCGAGCAACGCCAACGACATTGTAGTGGAGTGGGGCAATGCCCTATACCAAGACATCCTTGATCGCTACATCTCCGGGGAGAAGGTTTCACTCTCAGAATTTCGACAGGTCTGGCGCAACACAACTTCGGGACCACTCGGCTCCTGGGATGCGCCTGTCTATGAACATTTCTTCACCGTAGTTCGTTCTGCTAATAAGAAGCTCGCACCATCGCGGCGACTCCGTATACTGGCAGGCGACCCGCCTATTGATTGGGCCAAAGTCAAAGGGCACGATGAAATTCTCTCCTTTCTAAAGCAGCGAGACACCCACTTTGCCTCCGTCGTAGAGAAGGAGGTCTTAGCGAAGGGTCGAAAGGCGCTGTTGATCATGGGCAGCGGCCATCTTTTTAGGAATCGGCTGTATCACGAGTTGGAGCTGTTCAACACGAATGTGCAAAAACTGCTGGAGCAGTCCCGTCCCGGTGAGATGTTTATCGTCATGTTGCATGTTGGTTTCAGCGATAAGGATGGCTCGTTGGAACAGCGGCTAGCATCGTGGCCAAGACCGTCGCTTGCTCTCTTGAGAGGGACTTGGCTAGGCGCGCTAGAACCTGGCTCCTTTCTGTCACAGAGAAGGGTCAACCGAGTCATGCATGATGCCTATCCGGGAACGAAATTGCAGGACCTAGCGAATGCGTACCTCTATCTCGGTCCGCGTGATTCCCTTACCAGATCTCGGCCTTCGCCAAATCTGTATCGCAAAGACCAAGCCTACTTGCGTGAGCTACAGCGAAGACGGGAGCTGGAAGTCGGAATGCCTCTCGACCTGAAGTCTTTTCTGCAAGAGAGACCAAAGAAATACTTCAACAACTAATTCCAGCACCGAACCATGGGAACAACGACGAAATACTCAACAACCCGTTACCACAATGAACGATCACAGGGTAAAATGAACACAAGGAGGGGGTCATGCTGAACTTCAATCTTGTTGGGTTGTTGGTGACGTCGTTGATGATTGCGTGGCCGATCTTGGACGGTTGTTCGCAGGGATTTCTGGCTGGTGCTGACGTGCACTGGCGAAAAGACGCAATGTTTCATGCAATCTTCATTGGTGCCACCGTCGTCCTGTTTGCCCTGCCAAACATCGCTAACCTCCTGAAACCATCCTCACGCTAATTCTGTTATCCGGAATTTGATTGTGACATCGGCAGCGATTCGAAGACGGTCAAGTGACCATCTCTCGGGCCAGCACTTCGCTCACGTTTCCAGCGCGGTTCATGCTGGCTGCGGCCATGAATCCCTGCCCCTGCGGCTTCTTTGGGGATACCTCGCGAGAATGTTCCTGTGGTCCCACAATGATTCAGCGCTACGTTTCGAAAATCTCCGGCCCACTGCTGGATCGCATCGATATCCACATCGAAGCGCCGGCCGTGAAATATGCCGACTTGGCTTCCAAACCACCCGGAGAAGGTTCGCTGGAAATCCGCGAGCGTGTGACGACCGCCCGGAGAGTCCAACAGGAACGGTTCAAAGACCAAAACATCTCTGGCCGACCTCGATCACTTGGAACGCATCCAAGCCCACCATATCTCCGAAGCCATTCAATATCGCAGCTTGGATCGAAACTACTGGGCGTAAACGGCATAACCTCAACCTGCAATCCCATTGACAAGCACGGGACGACGACCAACACTGTGGGCGTTCTTCGCTGCTATTTCGGTCCAATTGCTCCAAATGTCCTCCCCTTCCAACACAGATTGTGTCGTCGTGGGCGCGAGTTTTGCTGGCCTGGCCTGTGCGCATGCTCTGGCATCCGCCGGAATGCGAGTGACGGTGTTGGAGAAGAAGGCCAGCTCAGGCGAGAAGCTCCATACGACAGGAATCATCGTCAAAGATGCCATCGACCAGGTGGCGCTGTTGGACGGCCTGCCTTCCGAACTGGTGCGGCGCATCAACGGCGTACGGCTCTATGCTCCGAGCATGCAGCATGTCGATCTGGCAGCGCCCGGATGCTACTTTCTGGCCACGGATACTCCACGCGTCATGCAATGGCTCGCCACTCGGGCGGAACAGGCTGGGGCCCGCATTGCCTATCAAACGTCGTTCGCACAAGCAGCACGTCTGCACAGCGGCTTCGATCTGGGCGCCAACGGAACGGCACGCTACGTCGTGGGCGCCGATGGACCGAACTCGCGCGTCGCCAAAGCCGTCGACCTCGGTCAAAACTCGCAGTTCTTGTTTGGCGTGGAGCACGAGTACGCCAACGTGGAGATCGACGAGCCCGACAAGTTGCACTGCTTCATCGATCGCCGGCTGGCGCCTGGCTACATCGGCTGGATCGTGGCAGGAGTCGGCGTCACACAGGTGGGGCTGGCCCGGCGCCTCGGCAGCCGTCAATTCATGGAGAACACCGTGATGGCAGCGTTCCTGGAGAAGATTGCGCCGATATTCGACTTCCGCGGGTTGCGTCCGGTTTCGGTGCGGGCAGGGATGATTCCGTGCGGAGGCATCGTGCATCCGGTCGCCGGACCGCGTGTGCTGCTGGTTGGAGACGCCGCCGGCATGGTCTCACCGGTCACCGCGGGCGGCATTCATACCGCTCTCAAGCACGGATTGGCTGCGGGTCGTGCGATTGCCGATTTTCTGAGCGGAACGGCGGAGGACCCGTGCGGCTGGTTCGTCCGATCCTATCCACGCTTTCGAACCAAACGGCTGCTGCGTTTTCTGTTTGATCACTTCCAAAGTGACGCTCTGTTCAATCTATTGCTTGGCACAAGGCCGGTGCGGATGGCCGCCGGTATTGTCTATTTTCATCACAAAGGCGCATTCGGTTCTGCGGCGGACATCACTCACGACCGCCTGAGCGAACGACAAGAAGAAATCACAGGTCCCGACTAGCGCTAATTTCCACTTAGCTTTCAAGATGAGATCAATGATTGCCTCGGGACGGCGATCTTGGCGGTGAACGACCTCCTGACCAGCGCCGTGCGGAGCGCGCCTCCCACGTTCTGGACGAAGTTCAGTGCGTCACTGTAGTCTGGGAACAGCAGTCATTGATCCGAACTTCAAAGTAATGCGTTATGGGGCCAACCACTGGCGTGAGCCAGTGGCCAGGGCATCCAACAAGTTCTTCCCTTGCGCCGAGCTGCCCACGCCGCGAGCGGCGTGGGCAGCTCGGCGCAAGGGGGATGGCGGGAGCGAGCAGTCTGCCACTGGCTCACGCCAGTGGTTGGTCGGGCGTCGCCCCATAACGCGCTACACTTGAAAGCTCGTTGAGATGAGAGATCGTGGATCGGACCGAGTAATTGATCCAGCTCCAAGCTGCCGGTTTAAGCCAGAATCGGGGCATCATTTATTGATCTTCTGGCGGGAGCTCGGACGGTGATCGGAGTGGTGTCCGCTTGCCTCGACTCAAACGGAAGACAATTCACGCTATACTTTTACTATTCGTTATCAATCAGCTTTCGCACAATGGAGGAGCGGCCATGAAAAGGCGGATGGGTTGGCTCTCTGGTTTGTTGATCCTGTCGTTGGTGTTGCCATCTTTCGCCCAACGCATCTTGGGCGAGTTCACGGGCACTGTAACCGATTCCAGTCAAGCTGTTGTGGCCGGGGCGAAGGTAGTGGCTGCGGATGCGGCCACAGGAAGAAGCTGGACGGCGCAGACGAATGAAAGCGGCGTGTATCGTCTGGTCAGCCTTCCTGCCGGATCAGACTTCGAAGTTCGCGTCGAGCAAACCGGCTTCAAGACGGCGAAACAGCAACGGCTGACTTTGGACGTCGGTGAAGTCAAGCGGCTCGACTTTGCTCTGGAGCTCGGTGAGGTAACGGAAAGCGTTGTGGTCTCGGGCGAGCCGCCAGCTTTGAATTTGGAAAAGGGGGAAATCTCCGCGGTAGTGACCGAGCGCAAGATCGTCGATTTGCCTTTGAATGGACGCAACGTGTACCAACTGGCTGAACTGCAGCCAGGCATTGTTAGAACAGCGGGAAGCGGTCTGCAGGAGTCAGAAACGACGGACGCTCAATTTGGCGCTAGCGGCAAACGCTTTCGAGACAATCAGATTCTGCTGGATGGAGTCACCAATAACAACGACCGGCAAGGTGGACGAACCACCTTGACACTCAGCCCGGACGCCGTCGAACAGTTCCGTGTCGTCACCAATAACCTATCTGCCGAGTTCGGCCGGTCGGGCGGTGGCTTGATCAGCGTCATCACCCGCGGTGGAACGAACACTCCACATGGTTCAGCCTTCTGGTTTCACCGCAATGACAACCTCGACGCAGCTACGACCTTTGAAGCCCGCAGCACGGGCAAGAACGAGTTCAAGCGAAACCACTTCGGCGGCACATTGGGTGGCCCCGTCATTAAAGACCACACCTTCTTTTTCTTTTCCTACCAGGGTCTGCGACAAATCCGGCCATCCTTGGTAAACAGCACGGTCGAGACCCCTCAGTTTCGTGATTTCGTTCAACGCACCCGCCCGAACTCGCTGGCTGCTAGACTGCTCAAGGACTTTCAGCCGCAGCTCGATCCCACCTCGAACATCCGCGACATTGGAAGCCCTGCGCCGGGTGTGCGAGTCTTCAATGCTGCGCCGGATGGCATTCCGGACATTGGCGACGTATTCATCCCGATACCTGGGTTTGTTTACGACGATCAGTTCTCGGTGCGTCTAGATCATACGTTTAACGGGGGCAACGACACCATCTCTGGACGCTACAGCCTCAACGACCGCGAAGAACAGCGTCCCGGCGACAACAGCGCCCGCGCCTTCCGAGTCGACTTTCTGGAGAAAGACACCAACATCTCCTTGAATCACACCCACATCTTCTCGCCGCAAGTGATCAACGACCTTCGGCTTGGCTACAACTATGACCCGCAGATCAACCGCGCCAACTTTCCCGAGGTGCCTCACGTCCAGTTCGGCGTGCCCGGCCGCTCCGTTTCACAATTCAGCCAGACTTTCGGCTATGTCTTTCCGCTAGATTTTCGTTTACACACCTACCAGATCTACGATGCCGTGAGCCTGACACGCGGCAATCATGGCTTGAAGATCGGCGGCGAGCTGCGCTGGTTCCAGGAGAACAGCGAGTTTGCACAGTTTACGAAACCTCTGGTGACCTTTGAAGACATTCTGGACTTTGCCGACGATGAGGTATTTTCAATCCAGGCTCGGGTCGATCCGGCGACCGGCCTCCCTTCGGGGACTTACCGGCACTTCCGCTCCAAAGAGTTTGGGATGTTCATCCAGGATGACTGGAAGGTGACGCCGCGGCTCACCTTGAATCTGGGCTTGCGCTACGACAACTTTGGAACGCTCAAGGAAACGGATGATCGCTTGTCCACATTGGTGTTCGATTCGCTGGCAACCGGGCGTGTCGTCGCCGTGAAAGATTTGTATCCACGCGATAACAACAACTGGGCCCCTCGGTTGGGATTTGCCTGGGATCCCACGGGACACGGGAAGTGGGCTATTCGTGGTGGGTCCGGCCTGTTCTACAGCCGGGTTTGGACAAACTTCAGCGGGAATACCCGCTTCAATACACCCTTTTCGTTGCCGGTTTCGTTGTCAGCGTTAACGCCAGGACAGAATCCAAACGTGGCCTACCGCATTCCCTTCACGGGTGATCCGGCTTTTGCCCGCCCGCTGGATGCGCTGGGCGGCAGTACCGCGTTTCGTCCGTCAGCGCAGACAATCGATCAGACACTGCGCACACCTTACGTCTGGGAATGGTTTCTCGGAGTGCAACGGCAATTGCCGGGCGATTGGATGGTTGAAGCGAATTACCTGGGCAATGCCGGAAGAAAGCTGCTGATTCGGCAAGAACTGAACCGTTATACGGGCGATCGGGCCGATGGTGCTGTCAATCGTGTGAATCAGAGTTTCGGTTCCATCATTCACGGATTCAACGCGACCAGTTCTATCTATGAAGGGCTTGCCGCACAAGCCTTGAAGCGCTTCTCACGTGGACACACGATTCAAGTTGCTTACACCTTCAGCCGGTCGATTGACGCAGACTCCGAACCTTTCGGGGGCGGCGCTGGTGAACAGCAGGGTACTCTGGACGTGAACAACATCAAGCTAGACCGCGGTCTTTCGGCTTTCGATGCCACGCATCGCCTGACCGCCAACTTCGTTTATGAACTGCCCTTCCTGCGCAAAGCTTCCGGGCCTGCCAGCGTGTTCGGTGGATGGCAACTCGGAGGGATTCTCTCGCTCCAATCGGGCTTTCCATTTACGGTGGTGACCTCCGATGACTACAACCTGGACGGGGCATTCTCAGATCGCCCAAACGGCGCTACCAGTCTTCCGCGCAGAGTCGGTGACGGCCCACATGCATTCCTCAACGGCGTGTTCGGTGATCGGTCGCGCTGGGGGTCGTTGTTCGTTCCGGCCACGCCGGGCACTAATGGCACGCTGGGCCGCAACACTTTCAGGGGACCCGGTTACGCCGCGTTTGATCTTTCCCTATTGAAGGTTTTTCGAACTCCGTGGTTCACCAGTGAAGGCAGCCGTTGGGAGTTTCGGGCGGAATTGTTCAATCTGTTCAACCGGGTCAATCTGCGAGCACCATCAGCCAGTCTAGCGGACTGTGGAGCAATGTCAATTTCGGCCGGTCGCTCAGCTCTTTTGACGCACGGCAGATTCAGTTGGCGATTAAGTTTGTCTTCTAAACAGGACGACATAAGTAAATTCGCCTGAGTGTCGCTCCGTTGCGGCTTCCCCTCACCCCCAACCGCGACCTGGGACTCACACGCACACATCGCAATACCAGCCAACCTTCAGCCAGCGATTTCTTGACAGGTTTCGCCCTCGTTCTTACTATTCATCCGAAGAGTTTTTAGCGAGGAGTGTAACGGTGTCTTTTGGAGTCAGCCTGAAGCGGGAACGAGAACTGCGCGGTATTAGCCTCGCGGAGATTGCCAA
>Ga0187893_10010259_pt1 | contig 14058 bp, 18 predicted proteins | sample MA1701074metaG_FD_139574 | JGI IMG/M metagenome (GOLD analysis project Ga0187893, IMG submission 139574) | White microbial mat communities from a basaltic lava cave in the Kipuka Kanohina Cave System on the Island of Hawaii, USA - MA170107-4 metaG ...
CCGGATTCATCCGGATGGAATGCACGCGAAGGTTCACGACATTCGTGCGTGGCTCACGTCAGCCGGCTTCGCGTGCGACTCTGATGGGTGCGCTGGTCAGTACGCGCGAGGGAAGGGGACGATCACCGTCGCGTTCCAGTCCGGCGTTGGCGACGTTGTCGGGCAAGTTGGCGGTGAAACGATATTCGCTGAGTGCAAGGGCGGCATCGTCAACACGCGGCACCCTGGGCAGCGATCGAAGCTCAGGAAGGGCCTCTGTGAGGCGGTTGGGCAGTTACTTGGCCGAAAACCGTTAGGCGGTGAGCGTCAAGTCGCCGTGGCTCCGTACACCCCGTTAACTTTGAGTCTAGCGAAGCGCATGGCACCACGTGCGGCTAGCGTCGGAATCAAGATCGCACTTGTTCGACCCAACGGTTCGATCTATTACGTCCCAGCCGAGTAGCGCTCTCGATCCGCGGCCAGTCAGGACAGACCGCCCGCCTCTCGCTTCTTGAGGTCCATGAAGAATGCGGCCGGCATCGCTTTCGTGAAGTCCTTTCGTTTCCAGTGAGCCATGCCGAGGTTGATGCCCCCAGCAACCGCGAGTGCCAGCCCAGCGGCTGCCCACGCCGCCCCACCCACAGCCAGTGCCGGCACGCCTACGGCAGCGGCTTCAACACCGAGCCACTTCACCAAGTCCTGGTCAATGGCGTTCCAAGCGGCTTCGGCCTCGCCAACCTGAGCTGTCAGCTCAGCCGCCATGTCGGTTGCGATCGAGTCTCCGTAGGGTGATGACGATCCGCTGGCGTGATGGACCCGCCGCAGAAAAGCGCGAAGCCCTTCAAGGCGGTCCTCCTCACGAAGGCGCAGCGCATCATGAAGGCGCACACCGTCGAGGTAACGCAGGCGGACCTCGCCAAATGCTTTCGCAAGTGGCGACCAACGCTCGACATCAATCTTCTCGTATTCCCGATCCATCTCGATCATCCGCCATCTCGGAACGATGTCCGTAACTAGGTATCCACCCATGATCGACGCGGCGAGGCGGGATTCCATATGTCCCATCCCGGTTGCCATTTGGTATATTTCCGCGACGTTGCCATCCTTGTCCGGAATGGGCTCCACGTAGAAGGGGTGTTCTTCGCGTTCGCGACGCACACGCTCGAGTATTGCGTCGCGCATCTCTTTCGACATGTTGGGATCGAACTTCTGCATCGATCGAAGGAGGTGGCTGTCCGGCGGGAACAATAGGGCATGGTGACGCCTGTATTCTTCAAGCTCCGGTGATTTCATCTTCTCGTTAACGTATTGCCGAGCCAAGGCCTGCAATTCGGGTGATGATTCAAAACGCGCTCGCTCTGCCCTCAAGATGGCGTGCCAAAGTCCACGATCAAAGTCACCTGGCGTTCGGACGAATTCGACGAGCCCATGGTCAATCCACTCCATGAACTGGAACCAAATCTGCGCCGACCGAATTGAATTCGCTCTGTAATGCTCTGGGTACTCCAGGGGACTGTATTGCGGGTTTACGCCGATCGAATAGACAAAAGGATCGACCAATGTGACCTTGTCGGCGTACAGGCAGTGCCGCGTCACCCCGCGCGCCAGGAGGTCGGCTTCGTAGTCTCCGACATAGAGCGCGCGCACTGCGTCCTGCTCCGGCTCCAGCACCAGTGATAGGTCGGTGTCGGGTGGCCAGAGCCGAATCACTGCCTCATGGATCTGGCGAACCGCGCTCGGCGTGAATGCCCTCTTGAACGTGGGCCAGTCCGGAGCGACTTCCTTGTCCAATTGCAGTGCCGAGAACATCGCATTGAGGAACCCGATGTTTCTCCCTCGTGTGGAAAGGTGGCGCACTACTGCATCACGCCCTTGACGATAGACCTGTTCCCAATCGACGCGCCCGTAGCAGCAGTGCTTGTACTTGCCGCGACGTCCGCAGGGGCAGTGATCGTTCCGTCCGACTCTCATGTCACATGAGCTTTCGGCGCTTGAACGCGTTCGCGTCGTGCGCGGACAGTTCGAACCACTTCCCGGTTTTCCGCCGACCTGCGAAGCGTTGGTGCCGGTAGGACTCTATTCCGTGCGGCTCGTCCGTACGAATGGGATGCACCCTTGGCCCTGCTACGTGCCCTGGGCGACGACCGACGCCGCTGTTGGCTGCAACGGTGGACAGTTCGTTAGCTCGACGTTTCTGGTTTTCACTTCGCGCCCGCTGATCTCGAAGTTATGCAGACGGGACTTCACATGGACACTGACCCGGAGATACGTCTCGAAACGCTGCGCGAGATTTCGACGAACATAGAGCACGTGATCGGAGGTCAAGTCGGCTTGGACTACAAGCTCTATCTCGCTGGCGGTCGGAATTACGTGCTTGTCGAGATTCGTAAAATCCGCGAGCTTCGAACCGTGATACAGCTCGCCATAAATGCGATCGAGCGTGATGGTCAGCGGAGTAAGGTTTGTAATCCTGAGCCATGCCTGAAATCGAGGCAGCTCTCCGCCGAATACCCTGATGCCCTCTTGGCCGTCCACTATGCGAATCTTTACGCCCCTGTGGAGGCGCTCGACCTTGTAGAACCGTCGGACTATGAACGGAAATAAGGCCGCAGCGAGTTTCAGTCCGATGTCAGCGAGTAGTTGCCACATGCCTATTTCACCAACCGAAGCTGCGCTCTTGTCCTAGACGAAGGTCGCCGCTGAGAGTCGGCGACAATCAACCCAAAGATAAGCCCTTCAAGATCGCGTAGGTCGATCGATAATTCGCGCGCCACGTCTGCATTTGTTATTCCGTCTTTTTTCATTGCGGCAAAGACTTTAGCCAACACCTGTGAAGTTTCTCGCTCTGCCGGTTCCGGCTCTTGGAACCGATACTCTCCAGAATCGATGCACATCGAGCGGTATTGCCATTCCGATAGGAGGTTGAGCTTCCGCGCTCTGTGCATGAGGGCAAACAGCGAGACCGTCCACACCTTCTTGAGACGAATTAAGTCGGTGACTCCAGGCGAGGTCCGATGAATTGTCGATAACACGCTCGTGCGAGGCATCAAGAAGGCCGAAGCAAAAGCATCTGCCTGGGGCTCGGCATTCTGCCCGACGGGCCCTCCGTGCTTGTGGAGTACCAAGTGACCCAGCTCATGAGCCGCATCAAAGCGACTTCGCTCCGCCGACTTCGCTGTGTTCAAGAAGATGTAGGCTTGGCTCCCGCGCCAAAACGAAAATGCGTCAACGGCCCTCGTATCCTCGGCGAGCGAAAAGACTCGTACGCCCAGTGACTCCAATAGGTGAACGACATTCCTGATCGGCAGGTCGCCGAGATTCCACATTCGCCGCGCTGATTCGGCAGCTGCTTCCGGGTCCTCGCCCTGTAGGTCTGGCAGCGAACACTGCGGCAACGTGAACTTCGCATCGATCCAGTCATTTAGGATTAAGGCCAGTGCTGCCGCGCCAAGCGCGGCATCTCGCTCGCTCGCCTTCATCCTTGAAAGCGCTCGAAAGCTTGTGCCGCGCGTCGAAGGCAGTTCGGCATCACGCGCAAAGAAGAAGGACTCTGGAAACCTTAGCTGCCGGGCGATCGTCGCGAGAGTCTCAGGTGATGGCGTGAATTCACCTTTCTCAAAGGCGGAAATGCTACGTACGTCTACACCTACGCTTGCAGCTAGCTTAGTCATGCTGAGACCGCGCCGTCGCCGTGCAAGCTCAAATCGCATTGGGTTTGGCAACGGCTCGGGCATCACGCACGCTTCCTTACGTCGATGTCGAGATCAGGTGTGTGTTTCGGAAATTCGATATCCGTCGGTCCGAGACTGGTCGACGGCAGAATGATTCGTTCGCGCCAGCCGATAACCTTCTGGTTTTCCGCGATGGCAAGTGGAAGCGACAGTTCCGCTCTGACCTCCACCAACCCGTCACGCTCACTCCAGTGAGTCAGGAGCAACCACGTCTCCCTGTTCGGATCAACACTGAACGCCTCAAGAATAGCTTCCAATTCTGGTGGGATTTCCAGGTCAAGCGCGAGTTGGTGTGCAGCGACGGCGGACATCGTGTGCGGTCCCTTTGGAGAGCTTGTCGCGGGGCACCCTTCGACCAAGCCGGTATTCTCATCGCCCGATGCCACAGCAATCGCGGTCTTGCCGTTCCGGGATACAATCAAGCTGTAGTTGGAATCGTCGGTGGGCGCCCAGCCTTCGGGAATGTGGCGTTCTCTCAGGCGATGCGTCGTTTCCGCCCACTGAGCGAGTCCGGGGAACATCGGGGGATGGAGCTTGGTGCAGGCCCGCCGCTTCTGAGCGCCAGCGAGAACAGAATCCAGTAACGCGTCTAGCTTTAGTCCGAGGGCTTCGAGCCGCCGCGTTACACTGAATGGCTCGGAATAGACCTCTTCGGTAGCCTGCATGCGGTCTCCAACGCCGAACATTCGACAACTTCCTGTTTTTCTACCACGAACGAGGTCGGAAAACAAGAAGTAGCTGCACGCCAGACCCCGCATGGGCGCGGGACTGAGTGTGGCTTTCCGCCCTCCAAAACGCGTTTTTCAGAAGCAGCTTTCAGCATACCTCCAACAAAAAGCCCCGCCACTCTCGCGAATGGCGGGGCTAACAGCTTCGCGCCGATCGCGGGATCAACTCGACTCGTCGTGCTTCGCCTCTCCGTTGCCGTTCGGGCGACGACGCGTGAGACCGCTGCTGCGCGCGCTCTTGGGCACGAAGCCCATCGCCGCGTACAGCTCGCCGTTCTCGCCGCCTTCTTCGCGATCGCCTTTCACGGCGTTCACGACCGCGCGGATCACTTCGATGGAAGCCGGATCGACGGTTGCCCGTCGAGCCTTCGCTGCCTGCAGACGCCCCTCGAGATCCGCGATTTCCGCGCGGACTTCAAGGCTCGGCTTAACGGCCTCCTTGAACTGCTCCAGCGTCAACCCTGAGAAGGACTTTGTCGGACGCAGCGTCTCCCACTTGTGAGTCACTGTGTTGATCCGTTCCAACACCCCTTTCGGGGACCCCATTCGATTTGCCATTTCACTTCTCCTATTCCAGGTTGAAGAACAATCACTTTTTGAGAGTCGTCCTTCCCGAAGGAAGGGTTGCAACTCTCGGTTGACATGTTGACGCAGCGCTGCTGTACGCAGCCTCAACGAAACGCAGTTGCAAGCTCGCGCGCGCATGAAAAATTGGCTCGGGAAATACCTGAGCGCACGTACTCATCACGATGGAACGGAGAGAAGCAGCAGGCGGCGTTGCCATCGAATGCAGTCCCGGAGCAGAACATCATCGTTGCAACGATCACGGGCGCTGCTGCATCAAAGTGCGCTTCGTGCTCACCCGCGGAAGGCGGACACGTCAGGACGACAATTGACCGTGACGCGATGCAGCGCGCTCATGTGCGCCCATCCGACGCGCACGTTCTGACATAGCGGGCGTGTGACGCCTTGATTGGACTGAACGTCGCGACCGCACCCGCAGACGTCGCGACGACATGCACGTTTGTCGTGATGAAATACGCGACGACCCACGCGACATCGCGTAACTGCCTGGAGATGAAGCGGAACACGGCTGGCGCCACGCGCGATCTTCGCGATGACATGGGTACATGTCATGGCGCCCGGACCGATCGGCACCACGAACGCCATGGGCGTCGCGACGAAGCGGGTGTCCGGTAGCGGCATCGAGCCGGCACGCAATGGTGAAACCGCCGCTCGACAGGCCAACCGTTGGATCGGGGGTCGGGGAATCAACGCCTGTCATTGGGACCGTCGCGACTGTCACCTGGAACCAGAGCGCGATTCGCGCGAAATGTGTGCAAAGAGGCCACGTTCAGACCGCGCGCGCAGTTGACTACTCGGCTATGTTCGATGCGTGGAAATAAGCCACAAGGAGCGGCGCGTTTCAGCGGAAACGCCGATCGTCGAAGGACGCGCGTCGTATTTGTTCAAGCGATGAGGGAAGCGGCGTCCGCCAGTGCTAGCAACACCGACGGACGCCTAACCCAGCCAACCTAATGTGGAGGCTGACTATGGCTATTAAGGACGATATCACCCGGAATACACCTGTCGACAATACTGTGGAAGACGCATGCAATGACGCACGTGTTGCAGGCACCGGAGATGACGGTGCCGACAGACACGAAGCCGGGCTGCAAAAGTCCGACGTGCCTAACGAAGGCAAAGGACTCGCGCTTCAGGACATTCGAATGCAACTGGTCAAACATGCAGATGAATTGCAGCTTGCGAATGGCGCGGTGAATGTCTGCGTTCAGGCGCTGTTGCAGCAGAATGCGGACTTGGATGCGGACATCGCGCACGTTCTCCAGCGCATCGTCGGCGACAAGCTCTTCGAGACGGTCGAGCGCCTGGAGCTGGTCGCTCTAGCGATCGAATACGAGGAGGAACTCACGCAAGGCGAGGGAGTTGTGGAAACGGCGCACTGAACGGAAAGGGCAGGCGGTCGGCAGCGGGAATGTCTTTCGCTATTGCTCCAACCTTCGATGGGAGTCAGCGCGCCAAGAGGCGCGCTGGCTCGACCGCCTCGGTTCGCCTGGTGCTGAAGTCCCGAGATGGTCATCGAGCTGCCTGCAAGCCTATTTTCCAGATAGGACGACGTCACATGGAAATGACATCGACTTGCGTCATACCCAATTTGGGTAGTAGCCTACCCGAAATGGGTAGGAGAGCCACAGCCCGCGGCAAACGTGTTCCACGAGCAGACAGAACTGCCTCGTCTCGGGCGCGCACGAGCCTGGCGGATGCCTTGTTCTCGAAAACGCAGAAGCGTGTACTCGGCTTCCTGTTTGGACAGCCGGAGCGCAGCTTCTTCGCTTCGGAGCTCATCACTCTCGTCGGGTCCGGGTCAGGTTCCGTGCAGCGCGAGCTGGAACGACTGCTGAGCAGCGGACTCATCACGGTTACGCAGTTTGGCAACCAGAAGCATTACCAGGCCAATGCGCAATCGCCGATTTTCACGGAACTGCGCGACTTGGTGATCAAGACAGTGGGAGCCGCTGAGCCCTTGCGCCAAGCCTTGCTGCCGCTCGCCGATCGGATACAACTGGCGATTCTCTACGGCTCGGTAGCAAAGGCGGGCGACACCGCGACTAGCGATATAGACATTCTGATTGTCTCGCCGGACCTCGCGTTGGACGAGGCTTACGATGCTCTGGCTCAAGTCGAGAAGCGCATGGCGAGACCGATCAAGCCGCTCATCTACTCGCCTCAGGAGTTCCTCAGGCGTCGGCGCGATGGGCACCACTTTCTCACCAGGGTTCTTTCGGGCCAGCACATCGTGCTGATTGGATCTGAAAATGCCGTCCGCGCTTGAGAACCTCGCGCGGATCGGCAAGCTGACAGCCGAGCCGCCGAGCCAAGTCGAGACTGCTGGCCTGGTGAAATCGGCTAAGTCACGCTTGCGCGATGCGCAGAACCCGCAGAACAGCGTCGAAAGTCGGTTCGACCTTGCCTACGGGGCGGCGCATGCGCTCGCTCTCGCAGCGCTTCGTCACCATGGCTATCGCTCGGAACACCGCTACATGGTTTTTCAGTGCCTCGAACACACACTGCAGTTGCCGGCCGCACAGTGGCGAGTGCTGAATGACGCGCATCGCAAGCGCAACATCGCGGAGTACGAAGGCAGTTGGGACATTGACGATCGCTTGCTGGAAGCGCTGATCCGAATTACGGTGGAACTGGAGGGCTTGGTTGATCGGCTGGTCGCGGCCCATGCCGTTTCGCGTTGATTCCGTTTCCTGGCGGATTGGCCGCTGAACACCGCTCTACTTTCGCACCCGCTGCGTCGTCGACAACCACAAGAGGACGGAGATCATGGGGATGATTCAGATGCGCCTGGCTGTCATGAACTTCCTGCAGTTCTTCGTCTGGGGCGCGTGGCTCATCTCGCTCGGCAGCTACATGATCGTCACGCTCGATTTCACGGGTGGGCAGGTCGGCAGCATCTACGCCACGATGGGTATCGGAGCTCTGTTCATGCCCGCCCTGCTGGCATCGTCGCGGACCGTTGGTTGAATGCGGAGCGCCTATACGGAATGCTCCACCTGGCTGGAGCGGGGCTGCTGTTCTGGGCTGCACAGGTCCAGGATTTTGAAACGCTGTACCTGATCATGCTGCTGAATGCGATGGCCTACATGCCGACCATCGCTCTGGGCAACGCCGTGTCCTACAGAGTGCTCGAGCAGAGCGGGCTCAGCATCGTCCAGAAGTATCCCCCGATCCGCGTGTGGGGTACGGTCGGATTCATCGTCGCGATGTGGACGGTGGATCTCGCCGGCTGGACCAAGAGCTCGCTGCAGCTCTACATCAGCGCCGGCGCCGCGGCGTTCCTCGGAATCTACGCATTCACCATGCCGAAGTGTCCGCCGGTGCGCGACGCCGGGAAGCGCAGCATGGTCACCGCGCTCGGACTGGACGCGTTCATGCTGTTCAGGCGCCCGCAGATGCTGGTGTTCTTCATCTTCGCCGTGATGCTCGGCGCGGCTCTGCAGATCACCAACGCCTTTGGCGGTGCGTTCCTCGCCGACTTCAACTCGCTCTATCCGGATTCCTTCGGCGTGCGGCATCCGAACCTGCTGCTGTCCATCTCGCAGATCTCCGAGACGCTCTTCATCCTGACCATCCCGTTCTTCCTGAAGCGCTTCGGCATCAAGATCGTGATGCTGATGAGCATCTACGCCTGGGTGTTGCGGTTCGGCCTGTTCGCGCTCGGCGATCCGGGCGCGGGGCTGTGGATGCTGGTCCTGTCCATGATCATTTACGGCATGGCGTTCGATTTCTTCAACATATCCGGTTCGCTGTACGTGGATCGCGAGGCGGACCCGACGATCCGCGCAAGCGCCCAGGGCCTGTTCATGATCATGGTCAACGGCTTCGGCGCATTCCTCGGCAGCACCGCGGCCGGCATGGTCGTGGATCACTACACGGTCGACGGCGTGAAGGACTGGCGAAGCATCTGGTTTGCGTTCGCCGGCTATGCGCTCGTGCTCGGGCTCCTGTTCCCGTTCCTGTTCAGGTATCGGAACGAGCCGGTCGTGCGCACGCGGCAGGACAAGGCTGCGTAGACGAAACGTCAAGGGAACCGCCCGTCTCAGCGTAAGGTTTCCTCGCTGCTACGTAAGAATTTGCGTTGCCGCCACGCCCGCCAGGACAGTACCTTGTCCCCCTGCACCAGAAGTCTTTCCGACGCCCCATGATTGAACTCTCGAGCCAGTTGCTACTGGACGCCGCGACGGTTTCCATCACGGATGTCACTTGCAAAGCGAGTTGCGGGCACCGCAGCGCAGAGGAATGCACTCGGGTAACCCACCTCGTATTTCCCTACCGCGGCGCGTTCGTCCGTCATGTGGGTAGCAAGGATGCTGCAGTTGCCGAGGCGAACCAGGTTGTTTTCTTCAACGCCGGGGAAAGCTATCGCATCAGTCATCCGATCGAGGGCGGCGATGCCTGCCTGTCGCTGTCGATCGATGCAGTCTTCCTGCGCGAACTGGCGCCGAAAGAACTCGTGAGCGACGGAGAAACGTTCGCCTTTCGCAGGCAGCGTCTGCGCATCGATCCACGGGCGCAGGTCCTGGTAGCGCTCCTCCGGCATAGCTTGCGAACCAACGCCATCGAGACGCTGGAAGCTGAAACGCTGGCGCTAACGCTGGTGCGGCGGGCGCTGGGCGAGCGCACGTCGCATGCGACCCGGGCCACCCCGAGTCGGCAGAAACTGGTGGATCGCACTAAGCTGGTGCTGTCGTCGGACATGTCACGACGCTGGACGTTGGCCGAAGTCGCTGCAGAGGTCGGCGTTTCTCCCGTGTACCTGACGCAAGTCTTCGGGCAGGTCGAGGAGGTGCCCTTGTACCAATACCAGCTGCGTCTCAGGCTGGCGCGCGCCCTGGACCTGCTGGGCGAGTACGATGACCTCTCGCGCTTGGGCTTGGACCTTGGTTTTTCCAGTCACAGTCATTTCAGCTACGCGTTCCGTCAAACCTACGGTCGTAGCCCCACGGAGTTCCAGCGCTCGACTCATCTGCGCTGACTGGTGGTTACCGAAGCTAAAGATTCTGACAGCGCCGATCCCGCCGCGGTGGCCTACTGCGCACGGTGTCAGTCTCGACTGGAGAGTAATCATGGCAGAGCGAACGTGTGCCGCTTGCGACTGCGAGCTGGATGCAAATTCTATCGATGTAAGCATTGGCGGAGTCGTCGTCGAGGTGTGTTGCCGGGAGTGCGCGCAGAAACTAAACGAGGCGCAGGCATCCACCACAGCGGTGGAACTCGATCGCGCCTGAATTTACGGTCCAGTTCGAAGCAAAGAAGAGGTCGTGTCATGCAACAGAAGGAACGCGCACAGCGCCTGGCTTCCCTGCACGTCAAGGGCAGGCCATTGATCCTTTACAACGCGTGGGATGCGGGCAGCGCGAAGGCAATCGCCAGCGCCGGCGCAGCCGTGATTGCAACTAGCAGCTGGGCAGTCGCTGCCGCGCACGGTCATGAGGATGGCGAGTCTATCCCGTTGTCGCTCGTAGTACAGATCGTTTCGCGCATCGTCGAGGCGGTCGAATTGCCCGTCACGGTGGATGCCGAGGGTGGTTACAGCGATGACGCACATGCGTGCGCGGAAAGCGTCGCGCGACTGGTCGATCGCGGCGCGGCCGGCATCAACTTCGAGGACCGCATCGTCGCCGGAACCGGCTTGCATTCGATCAAGGCACAGAGCGCGCGCATCGCCGCGATCCGCCGCATGGCCGATGCGCGCGGGATCCCACTGTTCATCAACGCGCGCACCGATCTTTTCCTGGGTACAGGGATCACGCCGCCGGACGGATTGGCCGAGGCGCGGGAACGTGCCACGGCGTACGAGGAGGCAGGGGCGTCCGGGTTCTTCGTGCCTGGCCTCGTGGACCTGGCTGCGATCACGGAGTTGAGCGAGAGGATCAGGCTTCCGCTGAACGTGATGACGATGCCCGGACTTCCGGATGTGCGAACGCTTTCCAAGGGCGGCGTGGCGCGCATCAGCTACGGTCCAGCGCCGTACATACAAGCGATGGATGCTGTGCGCACCGCGGCGCAGGTTGCTTTCAGCTCAACGGCGGTCCCAGGGTGAACTGCACGGCGTGCATCAGGCAATGCGCTGTGCTCGTTCCTACCAATTGCGACGCGTGAGCAGCCGATCAGTCTCCTTTCTGACCGCGGCGTAGCATTCGCAGGAGAGCAGCTCGAGTTTCGGCCGATCGATCACGGTGATCCGTCCGCGGCGATACCGGATCACACCGAGTTTCTGCAGTTTGCCGGCCGCTTCGGTAACACCTTCGCGACGCACGCCGAGCATGTTTGCGATCAGCTCCTGCGTCATCGCCAGCTTGTTGGAGGGCAGACGATCGAGCGACAACAGCAACCAGCGGCAGAGCTGCTGGTGCACGGAGTGGTGGCGGTTGCAAATGGCGGTCTGCGCCATCTGCATGATCAACGACTGGGTGTATCGCAGCAGCAGGTGAAGCATTTCTCCGTGACGGGTGAATTCCTCCTTGAGGCGCCTCTCGGTCAGCCGGTACGCGTAGCCGGCGCTCTGCACGATTGCGCGGCTCGGCGTGGTTTCACCTCCCATGAACAGCGCGACTCCGATGGCGCCCTCGTTGCCGACGACGGCGATCTCCGCGGACGAGCCGTCTTTCAGCACGTACAGCAGCGATACGATGCAGCCCACTGGAAAGTACATGTGGGGCAGGGTGGCGCCCGATTCGTAGACCACCGTGCCCAGTGGCATTTCGACGATCTTGAGGTGCGGAAACAGGCGCTCGCGCTCGGCCCGTGGCAAAGCCGCAAGGATCTGATTTCGCTCGGGATGCGGAGTCTCGGGCAATTGCGTTGACCTGGGGTTTGCACGTCAGCGCGAGTCTAACGACAACCCGCGTTATGTGCTTGACCGTACAGAGCGCCTGATCACGACGGCGTAGCCTGCTTGCAAGGCGCCAGCCCTCTCGCAGCTACACGGAGCCTCGATGAACACCACGTCGCACTCGTCGCGAACGACGAGGCTCGCCCTCGTGGCATGCGTGATGGCCATGACTTCCCTCCTCGTGCTGGCAATCGCCCGTGCGGACTCGAGCCCCGTACCGAGCAATGCTCAGGTCAGCTCTTATGGCGGTGGCTGGGAATGCGTGCGAGGGTTTCGAAAGGAGGCAGACAGCTGTGTCGCCATCACGATACCGGCGAATGGTTTCCTGGATTTCGTCGGTCGCGGCTGGGAGTGCAACCGGGGGTACCGCAAGGACAGGACGGCGTGTGTGGCCATCACCGTCCCCCAGAATGCTTACCTGGACAATTCGACATTCGGCCAGGGTTGGCGATGCAACCGGGGCTTTCGCGAGGCCAGCGGCGCCTGCGCTCCGATCATCGTTCCGGCAAACGCTTATCCCGTCGATTCATCCTACGATCGCGGGTGGGAATGCGATCGAGGTTATCGCCTCGATGTTGGCGCGTGCGTAGCCGTGAAAGTGCCGGCGAACGGCTACCTGGGGCGCGCCGGCGATTCGTGGCATTGCGATAGAGGCTTCGTAAAGCGTGGCGATGCGTGTCCTGCTGTGGAAGTGCCTGTGAACGCCTACCTGGACGTGAAAGGCAACGACTGGGACTGCGAGCGCGGTTACGCCAGGCGCGATTCGAGCTGCGTCGCACTGGTTGTACCGGTGAATGGATTCATCGACTACTCCGGCAATGATTGGCGTTGCGCCAGCGGATTTCGCAGGCAGGGCGGCGCCTGCATACCCCAGTGACCTCTTGGTCGCTGGTCGTCGATACCCTGGAACACCTTGGACCGGCGAATTCAGGTGACGCGCCGCAACCGGGCACGGAAAATTCATGACAGCAGTCCTGATCGCATCCCTCACGGGCATCGCCGCCTATCTCGGCATCAAGTGGGGTGAGGCGAGCGCGGAGAATGTCCGGCTGCGAGGCCTGGTGGCATCGCTCAAGCGCAGGCTGCAGGGCCGCGAAGATTGATGAGACAGGTGAGGCATGCCGGGAGAAAATTCGGGCCGTCGGGGTGCAATCGCACGAAATGAGTACCTGATCGACCGCTATCGCGTGCTGTACGAAACCGGTACTCGCTGGCAATGTCCCTGCGCCGAATTTGCCGCTTTCGAGGCTTGCAGGCACACGCGCGAGGCCGCCGGAATGTGGAATGCGCAGGAGCAGATCAGGGCAAGGCTGGTGGCGCCACGCCTGCGTTCGTTATAGACACGCCGGGCGCCATGTGAGCAGCGCCAATGAGCAAGCCGTGATGCCTACAGCGCGCATCGACGCCATCCGCGCCGAGGCATGTTTACCCAGGTGCCAGAAACAGTGGGCCTGCCTTTCTCATCGTAAGCCATGATTTTCAGTGCAGGGCACTGCACAGTGCCCGAAGGCAGGGAAGTCGCGCTGGCAACGAAAAACCAGATGGAAGGTTCAGCGACCCAGGCAGCCCAATGAGCGCTCTGTTTCGCCGCGCGGATAGCGATGCGTTGCAGGACGAAGGGCAGGTTGCCGCGCTCTTGCACCCGGCGAGCATGCTTCGGTATCCGGCCCCACGCCGCCACCAGCGATTCCAGCAACAGTATCGACTGCGAGGGATGCCGGAAAGCGATGATTTTCGAGGTATCCACGGCTGCCGAATCTAGCAGACGGCCCGCCCGGCAGATGAGACGGGTGACACAGCCGGGCGGCTGTGAACGTCGACGGATTCGGCAAAGGAGTGTCGTGGGCCCGGAAAAAGCGCAGTCCGGCTTCATGACCCACAGAGATCTCTGCTATCGCATGATGAATACGAATGCATCGCGTTGACTGGTCTCCTCACCGCTCCTAACGTCGAGACAAACTCGAATCGTTCTCCGGTGGGAGTCTTGCCATGGTCGCGTGGATGCGGGTCGGCTCGCTCGAGCCTGGACGTCTGTTCGTTGCGTTCGTTCTTTCCGTTGTCGCTTGCGGTACCGGCTGGGCGAATCACACGGGTCAACCCAGCAGCGTCGCGCTGGTCGGCAGTCTGCAGAGTGAGATCGGCTGCCCCGGTGACTGGCAGCCCGAGTGCGCGGCAACGGAGTTGACGTTCGACG